>ENA-UOOR01004641-UOOR01004641.1-fermentation-metagenome-genome-assembly--contig:-NODE-4641-length-10762-cov-2.757075_pt1 | contig 10762 bp, 8 predicted proteins | sample MGYA00245780_ERZ724029 | MGnify/ENA primary metagenome ERZ724029 (study PRJEB28704, sample SAMN03018315) | fermentation metagenome | biome: anthropogenic terrestrial biome; feature: soil; material... | reverse complement strand
ATGCCGCGTTTCAGCCATTCTAAAGCCGTTTGATGTTGCCCATTGCGTTCGTTATGGGCTGCCAAGCGTAAGTAGGGAATGGCCTGAGTGGGAGTTATTTGCACTACCCACCGATAGGCCCAAAGCGCAATTTCACTCAGTTTTAGTTTCTCACAATCTGCCGCTAGCAATAATAAGGCGGAACTTAGGTCCTTATGCTCCGCATCCGTAGCCTGCAGCAGCAAGGTCTGCAACTCCTCATCGGCACGGCACCAATCGCGCTTCAGGGCAGCACTTCTTGCTCTTTCTAGGCGTGCCCGCATTACCGTTTTCATACGATGCCACCTCCTGCCTCTGAAGTTCTCGATTGCTATCCCTAATCCTGCCTACAACAGTAAATTCTGTCTACTATTACAAGGGACGGTGATCTCGTATGGCTCTGTACCTCAGCCAATAAGACAAAACAGCCAATAAGCTTAAGAGAGCAGCAGCCCGTAGGGCAGTTTGTAAGGCAGCAGTGGCAAAGAAGGCTTCTGGCAATAAGTTAATCAAGCGCTCAGTAGCCGGATCTAGCAACCAGAGGTCATTGCTGAAGCTGAGCAGGTGGAACAGAGTAAAGGACCGGTTGAAGTCCAGACTGATTAATGCTGCCGATAAGATACCCATTAAAATAGCTAACAAAGAGCCTCGCGCCAAGCAATGGAGATACTGTGCTAGCTTATTTGTGCGATAGGCCAGCATAAACAAGGCAACAAGCACTATGGCTAGGAACACGGCTAGGTATTTTGCCAACGAGAAAAGGTGCTGCACATCTTGCATGTGCAAGACCTCGCGCTCACCTAAAAACCAGCCTTCCTCGCCAGCTATGATTAGACGAAAATTTGGGTCCTGCTCAGCCCCGCGCAAGTAGCGAGCAGTATGCTCTATATAACGCATTAAATCTGCCTCACTAATACCCACCGCTTGTGGGCTATTTAACTTAATCAGCTCGCGCGCCATGAATGCCGGGTCATAGGCCACCCATTGCACAGCAATTAGTATCGCTAGAATCAGCAAAGCAAGAGCCAAGAGAATTTGTTTGGCAACATATCTCATTCCATCACTCTCCCTAATTCCTTAACACTATCTTAACGCAGCTTAAACGTTTTTGGACAAATAATCACGTTACAATAATGATGAACAATAAGGAACAGGATATCCTCGGAGGTGCGAGTGTGCATAGCAATGTAATCATGGCCTTTGGTCTAGTAGGGGGACTCGGCCTATTCCTCTATGGTATGCAGTTGATGGCCGACGGATTGCAGAAGATAGCCGGTGATCGACTGCGCAAGATGATTGAGGTTTTAACTAGCACCCCAATCATTGGACTGCTAGTAGGCGCGGTTGTGACGATGTTAATACAAAGTAGTAGCGCAACCAGTGTTATGGTTGTCGGTTTTGTCAATGCTGGACTAATGACCCTAAAGCAGGCCATTTCCGTAATTATGGGTGCCGCTGTGGGCACTACAGCAACTGCCTTTATGGTCTCTTTACACCTTACCGATCTGGCCCTACCTGCTATTGGGTTTGGCTTCCTATTAACCATGGTAGGCAAAAGAAAACGTACTCGTTTTATCGGGCAAACAATCCTGGGCTTCGGCGTGCTATTCTTAGGTTTGAACATCATGGGAGATGCCATGAAACCCCTCAGGACCAACCCTGTTTTTACAGGCCTCATGCTTAATTTCAGCAAACAACCCTTGCTGGGCGTGTTAGCCGGAGCGATCTTTACTGCCATAGTACAAAGTAGTAGTGCCACCACCGGTCTGGTAGTTACTCTAGCGGGAGAAGGGTTGCTTGACCTTAATTCTGCTTTCTCGCTGATTCTTGGGGCCAATATTGGAACAACTGTAACTGCCTTATTGGCTGCGATTCCTATGCAATTGACTGCGAAACGCACAGCTCTTGCTCACTTTATCTTTAAGACTGTTGGCGTAGTGATTTTTCTGTTCTTGTTTAGGCCCTTTTTATCTCTGGTGACGCTTACTCATCCTAGCATAGCTAGGCAGACGGCTAATGCTCATATCATGTTCAACGTAGCCAATGCCATTCTAATGCTACCCTTTATACCAACTTATGTGCGCGTAGTAGAGCGTCTTTTGCCGGGTGTTGACCCAACCGAGCAACTTGGTTCTATTTACCTAGATGACAATCTACTAAGTACGCCCTCCGTGGCTTTAGGGCAGGCCACTAGAGAGCTCGTACGCATGGGCAACTTGACGCTGAGCATGGTAGATGATGCTATCGGGGCCTTTACCTCAAACGATGGCGCGCACCTTGCTGAAATTGCCCAGAAAGAAGACGCTATTGACCAACTAGAACACGATGTGGTTGATTACTTGGTGAAGCTGGCTCAATCCTCACTAAGTCATGAACAGTCGGAGCGCCTCAATGCCTTACTACATGTTAGTAGCGACTTGGAACGCATCGGTGATCATTCTGAAAACGTGGCTGAATTGGCTGAGTATAAAATTGAGCATCGCCTACCCATATCTGAAGAAGCCAATGACGAGCTAGTTGATATGAGCACTCAAGTGCGTAATTTGGTTGAAAAGGCAGTCGCCCTGCTTACTTCTAATGACCAAGCCGGTGCCAAGCGAGTGATTGCTGATGAGGGTAGTATTGACTTGTTGGAGAAAAGCCTGCGCCGCAAACATATTAAACGGCTTAATAGTGGAGTTTGCTTTCCGGCGTCGGGTATCGCTTATCTTGACTTAATCTCCAATTTGGAACGCATTGCCGACCATGCTAACAACATTGCCGAGGAGCTAGCCGGTATAGAAGAAGACAAACCTAGCTCGGTCAAGAAAGTTGCTCAAATAGCTAACAGTTGAACGATAGCCTCGGCTCCTCGCCGGGCTAACTCAGCCAAACATTCATGTGTAGAACCACCCAGGTGTGGGGTCAAGATGACGTTGTCCATTTGCAGTAATTTGTCATCAACCGACAGAGGCTCGGGATCGAACACATCGAGAGCGGCCGCTGCCAATTGCCCACTAACCAAAGCAGAACAAAGTGCCTCGTGATCTACAATGGCTCCCCGCGCCGTGTTCACCAAAATACTGCCTGGCTGCATCAAAGCCAGGTTTTTTTCATCTATTAAGTGATATGTATCTTCTGCAAGGGGCACATGAATACTAACCACATCACTAACGCTTAGCAAGCTTGCTAAACTCACCCACTCATAGTCAATGCCGCAAGATGTAGGCTGCCCACGGCTAGCCACCAACAAGCGCACCCCAAAAGGCACTAAAAGAGCTGCCACTCGGCGCCCAATTTGACCAAAGCCTACAAGACCAACAGTTCTACCTCGCAGTTCAGAGCCAAGCCTGCGGCTAGCGTCCCAGCCAAGAGAGCGTAGTAGCCGATCTGACGTAACAATTTGACGCAAGCAAGCTAATATAAGACCTATAGTCAATTCAGCCACCGCATTAGCATTTACACCAGGCAAATTGAGCACCTTGATGCCTAGTTGCTCGGCTGCCTTGACATCCACTTGATCTATGCCTGCCCCATGCAAGACAATCGCCCGTAAATTACGGCAACGCTGCAAAAGTGCAGCCGGGATAAGGCCCGTGCGTACGAAGAGCGCGTCTGCTGTTTCTAGTTGTCGCCAATAAGGTTCTACCTCACTTTGCTGCTCAGAAAAAGGCAGGTTAACTTCTTGCACTATGGCCCGCCCGGCAATTACAGACCTAAAAGTATCAGTACGCACTGGTGTGGACGGTGTAGTTGTTATCATTATCTGTGGCAGACGCATCAACATCCTCCTCTTTTCTCTGCTATAAATATCAAAGAAGCTAGTCACGACCTATCTGTTTCTTTCTCCTATCATAACTCGTAAAACCCAAGAGGGAAAGTTTATGCTATACTGAGCTTACAGTTATTATGCGTGCCACTAGAGTGCGCAAGTGAGGTGCATTTATGAATCTAGAACCCCCTAATCGCCCTATCGTCTACTTGTTGGCTACCGGCGGTACAATTGCTGGGCGTGCAGCCTCGCCTATGCAAACAACCGGCTACCGCGCCGGGGAGCTTTCTGTGGCAGACCTGATTGCCGCCGTGCCCGGACTGAGTAGCATTGCCGAAATTCGCGGTGAGCAGATCTGTAATGTGGCCAGCCCTTATATAACGGTAGATATTTGGCTTAAGCTAGCTCAACGGATCAACGAAATTTTGGCAAGCCAACCTGCGGTAAATGGCATCGTGGTCACTCATGGCACCGATTCGCTTGAAGAGACTGCCTATTTTCTCAATTTGGTAGTCAAAAGCGATAAGCCGGTTGTCGTTGTGGGCTCAATGCGTCCGGCGACCGCGATAAGTCCAGACGGGCCGCTTAATCTGGTAAACGCAATCCGCGTAGCCGCGACACCTGAGGCCGTTGGCCAAGGCGTGTTAGTAGTGCTCAATGACGAAATCTTTGCTGCCCGTGATGTAAGCAAGACGCATGTGAGTCAGCTGCATACTTTCCGCTCCTACGACCTGGGCGCCCTCGGTGGCATTTCCGGCGGTGTGGTTTCTTTCTATCGTCAGGTATTACGGCGCCATACTAAGGATAGCGAATTTACCCTCTTGCAGTTACCAACATTGCCCCGTGTAGATATTATTTATGCCCATCTGGGTGCCGATGGTGCCCTAGTAGATGCTGCCGTGACTGCCGGCGCTCGCGGCATTGTACTGGCAGCTATGGGGCAAGGCGGTGGCACTGCATCGCAAAACGCAGCCCTGCAGCGAGCCAATGAACAAGGGGTAGTTATTGTGCGCTCTAGCCGTACCGGCAGTGGGCGTATTCTGCCGGCAAGGCCTGAATGGCTCGAACAAGGAGCCTTTGTATCGGCCGATAATTTGAATCCCCAAAAAGCAAGAATTTTACTGGCCCTGGCGCTAACTCGGACGACTGACAAAGCAGAAATACAACGCATGTTTAGCACCTATTAGCCTTAGCTCTGTCAATAGGGCCGTTGGTTGCCTCATAATTGGGGCAACTTTTTGCTTGTTACGGAACAAAAGTTCACTGCCTCCGTCTAATAGACAGAAGATTCATCGGAGGTGGTAAAGATGCAATTTGGAGCCTGGGCACACGACAATGCCAAATGGTTGCTGGCTGGTCTTGTGCTGTTGTTAATACTGGGTGGTTTCCCTGCTCAAACTAGGCTTTCGAGTATCCCCATACAAGCGGTTGCTTTTGGCGAACCGTTAGCTAGCGCCATTGAAGTGGCCGGTACGGTCTACGTGTCTGCTGCAGATTTTGCCAACTGCTTGGGTTATAGCTGGGATTGGGATGCTACCCTAGGCAACATCTATCTCAACTCACAACCGTCCCTATCGCCCTTCTTGCCCGAGAGCCCTAACTATCATGGTCATCGGGTGCTGCAGGTTGTACTGCGTGATAGACAACTGACACTTCCCCCCCCTGCCTTGCTGTATAACAATCTGCCTTATGTCCCGCTACGTCTGGCAAGTGAAGTCGGCCTCTATGTGGGGTGGCACGCACCGAGCCGTACTGCCTACATCGGTAGTCGCACTACAAACCAACTGCCCCACATCGGCAGTATAGCGAACTTGAGGAAAATACTTTCCCAAAGCCTTAGTTACCCGCGTATCATTTATGATGATTTCAAGGGTGCCAAAGCAGAAACGGCCGTTTCCGACTCACAAGAGTCGTCCGCAGCGCCAACCTATTCCGATACCAACGTACAAGTAGCAGGCGTCGACGAATCTGACATCGTCAAAACAGACGGCAACTACATTTATCAGGTACGGTCTAACAGCGTTAGTATCAGCCGCGCTTATCCCATCTCTGCAATGGCAGTGCTGGCTACTATCAAGTTTACCGACAGCACCTTCTCTCCAACGGAGCTGTTCCTTTCCCAAGATAGGCTAGTTGTCATCGGGCAAACTTACGACTTTGTCTATCCACAGCCCCAACCTTTCTTGGGCTCAAGTTCAAAGCCAAGCCTGATGCCCGATATGCGCTGGTGGCCAGCACACAATCAGGGAGTTAGCGCTTTGGTTTACGACATCAGCGACCGCTCAGCACCCCTATTGCTAAGAAAAGTGGAGCTTGAGGGCAGCTACCTAACAGCGCGCAAAATTGATACTCGTGTTGTCTTGCTGGCCAACAAGTACCTCTATAACAATGAACCGGTTCCACCCTACTACCGTGACACCGTGAACTCTGATGAGGCTACCGCTCTTGACCTCAGCCAAGTGAACTACTTTCCCGGCGGCACCTATCAAAGCTATCTGCTGACTGCCTGTTTTGATTTAGCTGAGACTGAGCAGGCCGCCACAATTAACGCTTATCTGGGGGCGGGCAATCATGTCTACATGTCTGAAAGTAATCTTTATGTTGCGCTCGCTGCCTGGGACAGTGAAGAGACAGCGATTTTTAAGTTCACTTCGGCAGGCTTAGAGCTCAACTTCGCTGCTAAAGGCAAAGTGCCGGGTCACCTACTAAATCAGTTTTCGCTGGATGAATACGCTGATCATTTACGCGTGGCTACGACCTCTGTCAGGGCCACTCAGAATAACGTCTATGTCATGGATGCGGGCCTCAATATTGTAGGCAAGGTGGAGAATATCGCTCCCGGAGAGCGAATCTATGCGGCTAGGTTCATGGGTAAACGAGGCTATTTGGTCACTTTCCTCCAGGTTGACCCATTGTTCGCCCTCGACCTGAGCGACCCACAAAACCCACACATTGTGGGGGCTCTCAAGATTCCCGGCTTTAGCACCTACTTACACCCCATAGATGAAGATCACTTGCTTGGTATCGGACGAGACACTCACGTTATCGAGCACAAAGATCAACAAGGACGCGTAGTCAGTACGCAGGTTCTGGAGGCAGGCATCAAGCTGGCCATATTTGACGTGGGCGATAGTAACTGCCCCACCGAGAAATACTCCGTGATTGTAGGTGGCCGAGGCAGTCACTCAGCCGGCCTCTATAATCATAAAGCTATTTTATTTGATGCGGAGCGCAAGTTGCTCGCCCTCCCTATTTCTCTAACTGCCGCACATGCGGACCCGGCAAGCTACGGTCACTCTGCTTTCCAAGGTGCCCTTATCTGGAGCGTCGACCCGGCTAGCGGGATAGAGGAAATGGGCAAAATTACTCACCTCACTGATGAACAGATCATCAAGTCTGGCTATTTTGAGCAAGCCGGCCTGGCAGAGATCCAAAGAGTCTTGCTCATCGATGGTCGCATCTATGCTATTTCAGAGCAAAACATCAGTGCACACCGGCTAGCTGATCTAGAGCTATTAGGAAGTATTAAGCTGCCTTAGTAAGGGAATTTCGTTTGGACTACGGGATGTGCGAGACATTTGAGTATAGCCTTGGGGGCTGCGCAAACCATTTTTGCGACAGCCCCCCTTTTTATACCTGTTCAAGACATAACTGCTCTGATATATTGTTAGAGTGTCACGAGGGTGATAAAGACGAATTTATCAACAGCTAGATAAGACACTGGAGGGAAAACATAGAATGCGTGCAAGCAAGAGGCCGCGCGGCAAGCAATCATATTGGGAAAGCATCATTTTCTTGGTAATCATTGGGGTCCCATTTTACTTCGTAGGTAGTCGTATGGGTTTGTCTAATTTCTTCAACACCATTATGCACACCGCACATCAACTGCTGCTCAATACGGTCTTCTTCATCATGGCGATCGCTGTACTTACAGGAGCACTGGGAGCTTTACTTTCTGAGTTTGGGGTACTAGACTTGCTCAACCGTTTCCTCTCTATTCTAATGAAACCTTTATATGATTTACCTGGGGCAGCAGCCATGGGAGCCCTGACCTGCTACCTTTCAGATAATCCGGCTATTCTTTCGCTTGCCCACGACAAATGCTTTCGGCGTTTCTTTAAGCGCTATCAGATTCCGGCACTTACCAACTTGGGCACTTCTTTCGGGATGGGCTTAATTGTAACTACTTTTATGATGGGTCAAGGCTCTGGCTTTGCTAGAGCTGCCCTACTGGGTAACTTAGGCGCCTTTGTAGGCAGCATTGTCAGCGTCAGACTTATGCTGATCAGTACAAAGCAGCTATTCGGAACGGATGCATGGGCGACTGAAGTAGCGGCCACTGAAGCGGATGAGCAAGTTAATGGGGCTGGCGCAGCACCACAACGCAGTGCTGCTTCACGGGCACTTGACGCACTACTAGAAGGTGGACAACGCGGTGTAGATTTGGGCTTAGCCGTGATTCCCGGGGTGTTAATTATCTGTACCATAGTGCTGATGCTCACCAACGGCCCCTCACCTGAAGGTGTTTACACCGGTGCTGCCTTTGAGGGCATCCCCATTCTGCCCTGGTTAGGCCAAAAAATATCATTCATCACTAAACCCTTATTCGGCTTCCAGTCGGCTGAGGCAATCGCTTTCCCTATTACTGCACTTGGGGCAGTGGGAGCGGCCCTCAGTTTGGTACCGGCTTTTCTCGCTAAGGGGTTAATCGGTGGGAACGAAATAGCTGTATTTACGGCTATCGGCATGTGCTGGAGCGGTTACTTAAGCACTCACATTGCCATGATGGATGCACTAGAATGTCGCGAACTTACTAGCAAGGCTATTTTTGCGCACACTATCGGCGGCATAGTGGCCGGCATGGTGGCTCATTTTGCCTTCCTTTGGCTCGGCTAGAACTAGTTGTTCCTTTCCTTTTTCCCGCTATAGACATTAGGCTACCCTTTGGTATAATGGTTTTGTGCAAGACAATGCTATAGTCGGGGGGCTGGGATTTGGCCAGCTGAGATTGTATCCCTCTAAGATACTGACCCTTACACCTGATCTGGGTAATGCCAGCGTAGGGAACAACACCGGTTTTTGCCTTATGGCCCGTACGCAACGCCTCCCAGCTCGGGAGGCGTTTCTTGTATTACTAGCAAGGAGGACAAGAATAATGCGCAAAAGCCGAGTAGTAACAGCTGTCTTGATGGTAGCCCTAATTATGGTATTAGCAACCGCTTGCCAGAATAGTGGGCAGCCAGCTGAACTGAAAAAAGTCAAAGTAGTACTTGATTGGACACCCAACACAAACCATACCGGTCTTTATGTAGCACAGGCCAAGGAATACTTTAAAGCACAAGGTCTCGATGTAGAGATCTTATTGCCGGGTGATGCAGGCGTTATCCAAACTGTGGCCAGTGGCAATGCCGAATTTGGCGTCAGCTATCAGGAAGAGCTCACGCAAGCACGAGTACAGGATGTACCGGCTATCTCGATTGCAGCAATTATCCAGCATAACACGTCTGGTTTTGCCTCACCGGTAGGGAAGAACATCAAAAGCCCTAAGGACTTCGCAGGTAAGACATATGGCGGCTGGGGTTCCCCGGTGGAAGAAGCCGTTATTCAGTCGGTTATGGAACTAGAAGGCGCTAGTGCAGATGAAGTAAATTTCGTCAGTATCGGTGATGTTGATTTCTTTACGGCTGTTGAGCGTGACATCGACTTTGCTTGGGCTTTCTACGCTTGGACCGGTATCGAAGCCGAACTGCGCAATGTACCCTTGAACATGATTTATGTAAAAGACTTATCACCTAAACTTGACTACTACACCCCTATCTTGATCACCAGCGAGAAGTTGGCCAAAGAAGACCCCGAACTGGTCAAAGCCTTTATGGCAGCCGTATCGCAAGGCTATGAATTTGCCATTGAGAATCCTGAGCAAGCTGCCGACATCTTAGTTGAAGCTGTACCCGACTTGAATGCAGAGCTAGTGCGCGCCAGCCAAGTTTGGTTAGCAGACAAGTATCAAGAAGACGCTGCTCGTTGGGGTGAGCAAAAGTTAGAAGTTTGGACCGGCTATACCGAATGGATGCTAAGCAAAAACCTCTTGGAGAAAGACGTCGATGTAACCAGTGCCTTCACCAATGAGTTCTTGCCTAGCAAATAACACGCTTGCTATACCAGCAAGATGAAGGAGGATCATGATGCTAAACGCCTTGGTTAGCATACAGATTATCCCGCAAACACCTGCAGGCGCCGATATCATCCCTTATGTCGATTCGGCTATTCAACTGATTATCGATTCGGGCTTAGCTTATCGCGTCAGCCCGTTAGAGACGACAATGGAAGGCGAACTAGAACAGTGCCTGGCTGTTGTCCGGCAGATGAATGAGGCTTTACTTGCTAGTGGGTGCCCCGCCATAATTTCACAGGTGAAGACGTATTGCCCCGCACCGGCAGGCGCTCTTTATCAACTGACTGAGAAATACGACGCTTAAGATGAGTAAGCAGCTGTTTAAAAAAGCAGGACCGCCAATATTGGCGGTCCTAGCCCTACTGTTAGTTTGGGAAGTGTATGTAAAAGTCTATCAGGTAGAGGCCTGGCTGCTGCCGGCTCCAACGGCTATCATGCGGGAGGCCTTAAACAGTTCACCACGCCTTTGGATGCACACCGTAGCAACGCTGGAGATTGCCATAATTGGCTTTATTCTAGGGACAGTTGTGGGGCTTGTGTTGTCTGTTGTGCTGCACACTGTCTTTCCACCCCTACGTCAAGCCTTCTATCCGCTGATTATTTTATCGCAAAACATTCCCATCATTGCCCTAGCGCCCTTATTAGTCGTCTGGTTTGGGTTCGGTATCTTGCCTAAAGTACTGATTATTGCCCTCATGTGCTTCTTTCCTATTTTGATCGCAGCTTTGCAAGGTTTAGATTACCCCGATCCTGCAATGCTAGATTATCTGCGCATGATTGGCGCTAAACGCTCGCAAATATTCTACATGCTAGAACTA
>ENA-UOOR01004637-UOOR01004637.1-fermentation-metagenome-genome-assembly--contig:-NODE-4637-length-10767-cov-13.704537_pt1 | contig 10767 bp, 8 predicted proteins | sample MGYA00245780_ERZ724029 | MGnify/ENA primary metagenome ERZ724029 (study PRJEB28704, sample SAMN03018315) | fermentation metagenome | biome: anthropogenic terrestrial biome; feature: soil; material... | reverse complement strand
GGTGAATCTTCACCTTCGTGCCGGGCGTTGGAACTCGCGACCGCTTGCCGCGGGGTTTCCACGCCAATGCATGGCGCAAGGACTTATTGCGAGCTACTTAGCTCAAAGGCAATCTACCTCGCTCGGTCCGGTTTGTGGCCCCCTCCTACTTCATCGCCAGCGCGGGCAATGTGTCTGCGGAGACGATCGAACGGTACATCAGAGAGCAGACTGAAGGGGGGTGACCAGCGTGCAGACTATCACATTGCGGCTGAAACTCCACCAACCAACCAAGGCCAAGCAGGCGGTCTACCGGCAGCTTAGTCTGCCAGGACCGCCGCCTGGCACGGTAACCGCAAGGGAACGTAGCCGGGATGGGCCACTGACTTGGCCCCCATGGCAACATCGATGAAGCCTGGACGGAAACGGCCTGGGCCAAGATAGTTGCCGACCAGCCTGGGGAGCCTCCCAGGAATCCTCGGACTTTAGTCCGGGGAGGATGTCAACGGAGCCAAACCAATTGAGGACATACGCCGCAGCCGGAGCCTTCTCCTTTGTCTATCCCGATATCCCTGGCGCAGGGCCGGGAACCCTGCGAAGCCACAACCACGAAACCGCCTCCTCCGCAGCGCCGACTGAGACGATGCTTTTCGATGCCGTGTATTCGCTTCACCCATTCAACTCCCCTTTGAGACGCAGAAAGGCGGGAGTCTGATGCCCCCGCCCGGTGCCTAGTCACGTCAATCGTGTACGCATAGAAAGCAACTCCATCTTGGCTCTGGCGACCATTCTGACGGCGCTGCGCCCCGCCCTGAGAAGCTCGAGCGGCTCCACATCTCCGGCGCTACCCAACGCTGCCCTTACGGCTCGTGTGAACTCGCGCCTTAGCCCGGTGGAGAAGTTCACCTTCCGCACACCACATTCCACAGCCTCGCGCAGGGCATCGTCGCCCACGCCTGAACCTCCGTGCAGCACCAGAGGGATGCTCACTCTCTGGCGAATCTGGTCAAGCCGGGCAAAGTCTATCCTGGCGTCACCCTTATGCTGCCCATGTTTCGTACCTACCGACACCGCCAAGGAATCCACGCCTGTTTCAGCCGCGAACTGCTCTGCGAAAGCAGGCTCAGTGAGGCATCCATTATCTCCAAGCGCGGTGATTCCATCCTCCACGCCGACTACCTTGCCAAGCTCCGCCTCTACTGACACTCCGGACGCATGTGCATCCGTCACCACTGTGCACGTGCGCGCGATATTCTCGTCCAGGCTCAGGTGCGACCCGTCATACATCACACCTGTGAAGCCGGCTGCGATGGCCTTGCGCAGACAGTCCACGTCCTTTGAATGATCCAGCTGGATTGCAGCAGGCACTCCTGCATCAGCGCTAAGTACTCTCAGGGTTGCCGCCCAGAAGTCCATGCACGCATAATCCAGCATTCCCTCGCTGACCTGGATGATCACCGGGCAGCCAAGTTCCTCTGCCGCATCCAGCACACCGAGGGCCATATCGGGGCAGTGCACGTTGAACGCCGCTACCGACGCCCGCCGTTCGTCAGCCCACTGCAGCAGCTCTGCACAGGTTGCTATGCTCACCTTCCAGCCGCCCCCTCAGCTCGGAATACCCGGACAACATCAGCGATGGCTGAAGGCCCGCCCACGTTCCCCGGGAACACAACGTAATGAAGCCCTGGCAACCGCGATTCCTCACCCAGCCTCCAGACTGGCACCCCCGGGATGACCTGCCCTACGACCTCGGCCCGCCTTACTCCCAGACCTTCAGTCGCGATATCACTCGATGTAATGCCTCCCTTTGCGATCATGAACCTGGGACGGCCGGTGAGTCTCTCTACGACGCCCACCAGTGCATCAGATACACTGCGCGAGATCTCAAGGTTCCTATCCGGCCTGTCGCTGACCACTAGATCGCGACTCGTGTAGACCACTGCGTCCAGGCCATTGCCCATGGCCTCCGATGCCTCAGCTGCCACTCTCTCGATCTCATCTGCCCGAGTGCCGCAAGACAGCACTCGGTTCACGTTCAGCTCCGACTTCGCCATGCCCGGCAAGCTGAACAAGGCCAGGAATTGCTCGGTGGTCTTCTGAACGTAAGATCCTATTACTATGAGTCCGCCATGGTCACGATCTCCGCCCTGGACCAGCTCCTCTGGCGAAAGTAGCGGCCGAGGTTCTATGCCCGCCCTCACCCGCACGAACGATGCCGCGGTACGGTATATGAATCGCTTGTGCAGGCATCTCTCATCCAGAAGCGCCGCCGTGAACGCCTCGAGGTCGGCGTAGTTCACTGCGTTCACAACACACACATCTTCAGAGCCCATGGGCAGTATCTTGCTCAGGATCCACGGAATGCCCCCGACTCGAATGTCTTCAATGGAGACTGACACTATATCTTGTGCCTTTTTTCTGCCATTTGTCTTCTCTTCTACCCACTTCGGGAGATCAGATGACTCGAATCCGAAGGCTGCGTCCTGCGCAAACTCGCTACTGCCCACCGGGATGATCCCATCGCCGTCTTCCACGAGATGCATATCGTCCAGGGTGAACCTGCCGCCCTCGAAGAAAGCCGGTATGAGAATGTCGCCGTCGAACCGCCAGCCCGTTTCGGCCTCCAAGGTCATGCGCAAGGCGTCAGTCTCCCCCGGATAGTGTCCCCTGAGTGTGGAGTCGGCCCGACTGATGACGTCGAAGTCTACTCCGAGCTCCTCCGACACCTGTGCGAGATTATGAGCGGTCTCCGTGTTTATCTCTATCGCCCTGTCCAGCGAATAGCTTCTCGAATTGGTCAGTATATAGAACAGGCGAGGGCTTCCCGCCATCACGTCTCGCAGTGTACTGCAGGACCAGTCCGTAACGACGTGCACTCCATGTACTGTTTGAGTGCCCGTTGGATCGTCATCGAGTACTACGACCGGTCTCGCATGCTCAACCTGGGAAGACAAAAAACTGAAGTCCACCCGCGCCGGACGCGGCAGTTGCCTAATCCGTTCTCTGCTGCAAACCTTGTCCATACGAACTACACCTTTCCAAGGACACCCTCAGCCCCTGACGCTCCTCACAAACTCAGTAGCGCTTTTTCGTATGAGTGCGTACTCGTTTCCTGACAGTATGCACTGCACACCCATGCGCAGGTACTCCTCGACATCCCCTGGGCTTGTAGGCATCACCGCCGCAATCTTGCCTGCCTTCATAGACGCTTCCGCGATGCTCCGAACGGCAGCCTTCACGTCGGGGTGATTTGCGTTGCCTGGATAGCCCAATGACTGAGAAAGGTCGGAAGGGCCGATAAACACGAGATCTATTCCGTCTACCTTGAGTATCTCAGACAGGTTCTCCATCCCAGCGCGGGTTTCGATCTGGATCGCAACGATGCACTGGTCGTTGGCCCATTTGAAGAAATCGACAGCATTGATATCGCCATACCTGCCGGCCCGCCTGAAGGCCACACCGCGCCGTCCATTGGGCCAGAACGGAGGGTACTTGGAGTATGCCACTGCGTCCATGGCCTGCTCCGCCGTCTCCAGCATCGGCACGAGGATACCCATGGCTCCCAGATCCAGCACTCTCAGTATATTCGTACGCGAAATATCCGCTATTCTCACAAGAGGCGTGACATTGACTGTCTCTGCGGCACGGATCAGGTGCTCGACCACACCCACGTCTGTTGATCCGTGTTCGCTGTCGATTATCACAAAGTCATACCCCGACACCCCCACCGTCTCCACTATAGACGGTGCCCCCGATGATATGAACACTCCAACACTTGTCCTGCCCTGTGCTACGTTGGACTTTATGTTATTGGTATTCAACCCCTAACACCTCTCTACTGCTCTACTGTTATGCCTGTTTGATCTCTGGTGTCGATCTCTTTGACCGGAAGTGGTCATATCCAAGCAACGCACATGCCGCAACCAAGCCGATCGCCTTCATATGTGCAGTTGGCGACATAGACATGGCCACAGGGACCAAGAGCGCGATTCTGTAGACCCAGCCCATGTTTGACTCGCTGTATCCGGACGCCGACAGGGCAAGCAGTGTTACCGATACCAGCGACGTACCTGTTATAGTCAGGATGCTGCTCAGTGAACCTTCCATAAGCATCTCTGGGTGCAGCACGAACACGAACGGCAGCAGGAACCCTGCCAGACTGATCTGCATAGCTTTCCATCCAGTCTTCACAGGGTCAGAATCTGCGATCCCCGCCGCTGCATATGCTGTCAGAGCCACAGGCGGAGTGATCTGCGCGAATATTGCATAGTAGAAGATGAACAGGTGTGCTGCGATTGGCAGTACACCGCTCTTCACCAGGGGCGGCACGACGAACATGCTGGCTATGACGTATGCTGCGACTGTGGGTAGCCCCATTCCAAGCACCATAGTGGTGACCATCCCCAGAATCAGCGATGCAATCAGTGATGTGCTGCCTGCGTTGGCAATAGCGCTAGTCAGCTTGAACGCAATTCCCGAATGCATGCCTATGCCTATCGCCACACCACAGATGAATATGGATACTCCCACTGATGCACACTGCTTCATGCCGTTGGCAAGCGCCTTTATGAAGCCGATCAGACTGAGCCGAGTCTCTTTCGAAAGCAGACTTACGGCTACGAGTATGACCGTGGATCTGATGGCCGCGTATCCCACGGTGTATCCACTCACAAGCCAGCAGACCAGGGCTATAAGGGGAATCAGAAGGTGAGCGCGCTTGAGTATGTCGCCTGCGGCGACCTGAGGCTCTACCGTCTCGCTGCCGACTCGCTTCTTTGCGTCAAAGTGAACAAACAGGAACAGAGCCACATAATACAGGATTGCCGGGATTATCGCGGCTTTTGCGATTGCCATGTACTTGACGCCCAGCGTTTCAGCCATGATAAACGCGGCTGTTCCCATGATAGGGGGCATCAGCTGGCCTCCTGTAGACGCTGCTGCTTCCACTGCCCCTGCTGTATGTGGCTCAACACCGCTGCGCTTCATCAGGGGAATGGTGAAAGTGCCTGTTGACGTCACATTTGCAACTGCGGCGCCGCTCACAGTGCCCATCAGAGCGCTGGCTACGACTGCACTCTTGGCAGGCCCGCCAGCCTGGCGCCTTGTAAGGAAAAGGCCCATCTTCGTGAGAAGGTCGCCGCCGCCCACTGCATCGTACAGTGCGCCGAAGAGGATGAAGTATAGTACGTAGTCTACTGCAACACCTGCCGCAACTCCGAATATCCCAAGCTGCGACAGCAGCTGCACTTCCGCAAAGTCGGCCAGCGTCATGCCGCCATGATGGAAAACGCCCGGAACCCACGGCCCCAGGAAGCCATACATGATACACACTAGGGTGAATACCGTGAGCGGCGGCCCGGCGATACGTTGCGAAGCGACTAGCAGCAGACCAACTATGACAAGAGCTGACACAATATCCAGCGGAAGTACATCGTCGACAAACTGCCAACGCTCAACGATCCTGGTACCGTTGGTCAGTACATACACACCCACCAAGGCTATCGCGAGGAAAGCAAAGCAGTTGAACAGGAACTTGCCTCTATTTCTGTGGAAGTTGGCCTTGTCGTTCTCAAAGGGATAGAAGATGACCAGCATGCTTCCGACAAGAAACAAGTAACGCTGCAGAAGCGGATGTATGGGATGGACATAGCGAGTCCCGAGTTGCACAATCATCCATGCCACACACAGTGCAATGAACCCGACCCGTTTCTTCATTCGTCTTGGCCCCCACATTCACTAGTTGGGTTACACTGATCGAACATGCTACTGCGTAATCAGAAATGGAGAGATCGGCCCTATCCTCACAGTAGCTCCGCTACCTCCGCGGTTACTTGATCAGACCCTGTTCTCTGTAGAATTTGGCAGCTGCAGGGTGAAGGGGAATCGGAACCTTCCAGGCAGCCTTCTCATCAAACACCTGCATGCTCGCATGAGCAGCGCGAATCTCGTCTGCGTTTCCGAATATGGCCTTGGCAATCGCATACACCACGTCATCGTCCAGATCTTGACGGCATGTCAGCACAGTGCTTCCGCCTAGCTGCTGTAGATCTCTGTTCTGACCGCGCCAGGTGCCGGCCTTCGTCAGCACAGGGTGAAAACCGTAGCCCTCCAGCTTCTTGCGAGCTTCAGGGCTGTTCTCAAGCATGACTATGTCAGCAGTCTGAGTGAGTTCTGTCGCCGACGGATGACCCTCTGCGAGGTAGTCAAACCAGATGTCTGCACGCTTGTCCTTCATCAGGCTGACAATGTCGGAAACAGACGTCTCTATGATGCTGCCGCCCCACTTGCGGATGTCATCATAGGTGATCCCATGCGCCTCAAGCTGCAGTGCGCCGGCCGCCTGACCCAGAGTGCCCCTGGGCTTAGTTACAATCCTTACGGGAAGCTTCCGAGCCTTGATATCATCCAGGCTCTTGATCCCTGTGCGCTGCGCAAAATCCTTAGTCACGAAGATCTGCAGTATTGACTCTGAGAACCCGCTTGCGATAGCTCGCACATTGGGATGATGCTTGTCGAAGAGGATTACGCCGTCGCGGGCCCATGCCGACGTGACATCGCCCCAGCCGATGTCGGCCTTGCCATCATTGACCAGCGTAAGGCTAGCAACAATGGCTCCGTAGGGGAGTATGTCTATCGATACATCCTTAGGAAGCTCTCTCTTCGCAATGTCGCTTATTGCAGTGGTCCAGACTAGCAGGCCTGTGCCTACCTCCTGGGCAGTCCACTTCAGACGTCTGGCCGGTGCAGCGCTTGCCACAGACGTAAGAGCTAACATCAACGTGAGCAGCAGAACGGCCGCCGTACGCATTGTGTGTCGTGACATCAATTTCACCCTCCACAGTATTGATTGCCGATCTCCCCAAGATATTCCTACACAACGTGTTCTGGTTCGAGAAGCTGATCGTTGCCTATCACGCGCAGCAGACGTTCCGAAGCCTTGGCCAAGTGAACGCTCATCAAGCTGCTTGCCTTCTCAGGATCTCCTGCGATTATGGCATCGCATACCGCCTCGTGCTCGACGGAAATGCCCTCCATATCAATGGACGGGCTGGAGAACGCCCTCTCAATCCACATCTGCAGTAGCCCCCGAAGGGTGTTGATCAAGTACCCTAGAACCGAATTATGCCCTGCCCTAGATACTGCGATATGGAATTCGAGATCTAGAGCTGTGAATGGGTCAAGGTTGCCGAGATTGCTGTTCATGTTGGCGACAGACTGCCGAAGGGTCTCACAGTCCTCCGTAGTACGGTTGCAGGCGGCAAGACGAGCAGCCTCAGTCTCCAGAAGACGACGGACCTCGATGATCTCGGATACCTTGGATTTTTGGAACAAGAGACCCATCTCGATGACTCTGTTCAGAACCTTCTCGTCCACACGGCCCACATACACGCCATCGCCCCGTCTGGGCTCTACCGCGCCCAAAAAGGCCAGAGATCTCATTGCCTCGCGGACTGTAGACCGGGCAACACCGAGTTCCTCAGTGATCTCCCGCTCCGGGGGAAGACGATCACCAGGCTCGCAGCGAAGAATGAGACCCACTATGCGCGATACGACTTGTGAATACAGATCCTCGCGCTCTATGCGCTGTAACTGAGACACTGGCCTCACCTGCACAATCATAATTGGTCTGACAACTGACATCTGCTATCCGTTATACGACATCTTTGACCGGAATCCTTCTTTTTCGCAGGACATTTTGCGTTGCGAGGTTGACTGCCAATGGTTTCGCAGTGACCTTGGGGTATACCACATGATCCACAGTCGGCAGTGTGGGCAACTGTGGCGGATCCGTCCACTGACGCGCCCGGAATTACCAGTATGGACGTACAGGCCAGTGTACCCGCGGGAACCAGAGCAAGGATGACGACAATGACGATCGTCACTAAACAAAGACCTTCGAGCATCTCGGCTTTCCTCCTTACTGGCGGTGTCTGCTCAGACACCGCTTCCGCAATTTCAGTAGCAGGTCCTGCACCTTACACGAATCGCCTGGTCCAGCAGCGTGCTGCGGCTTATGCACTTGCAGCGCAGCTAGTAGCGCGACCAGGCCGGCAAAGAGCCGATGCCATGAGCAACGGCTGTTGGCCCTCGTCGGTGATTCGCCCTACTATAACCTTCACAATAGGGCAATAGCAGCTGATACCACGGGGTCTCTCCGTCCCCCAAGAGGTCCATCCTTTACGCGCCAATACCGTAAATGCTATAGTCGAGTTGCGTCGAGCTGTCTTGACCCGATGGACCGGCAAGTTCGTCGGATATGCAGACAAAGACACCCGAGTCGGCGAGGTGAGAGAAATGGAGCTTCTGCCTATTGGCAGAATGGCCGCTCTGAACCACATTACCGTTCAGACGCTGAGGCATTACGACAAGATCGACCTACTGAAACCGCTGCATGTCGATGAGGAGACCGGCTACAGGTACTACGATATCAAGCAGAGCGCAATACTGGACATGATTCAGTACATGAAGTCCTTGGGAATGTCTTTGGAGCAAACAAGAGAGCAATTCAAGAAGGAAGACATTGAAGAGATCCAGGACATCCTCAGGAAGCAGAGTAAGAACATCGATGAGGAGATCAGGAAGCTCCATCACATGAAAAAGGGTGTTGAAGCCTGCATCAGGAGCTATGACAGGTACTTGCGAATGCCTGAGGAAGGTGTCATCACACTTGAGACCATCCCGGACAGGAAAGTCTTCTGCTATGACGGAAACATCAACATCTATGACCACGGACTCGATACGTATGAGTATATTCTGCGGGAACTGAAGCAACAGGTGATCATCAGGGACCTGCCCATGGTGTACTTCTGCAATGTGGGTTCCATACTGCGAAAAGAGATGATCGATGCAGGGAGATTCGTCTCCTCAGAGATATTTGTGTTTGTTGATGATGATTTTGAGGAGCAAGAAGGCATAGCGGTAATACCCGGAGGCGACTATGTTTGCATATATTTTCATAGTTTCTGGAACGAAAGAGAGAGCGCTCAGAGGCTTTTCAGCTACATAGCTGAAAAGGGATATGAGATAATCGGAGACTACGTGTGTGAAGTAGTGGTTGAGCTGCCCATCTTCGATGATAACGAGAGGAACATGTACGTTAGGCTGCAAGTACCGATAAAACCCCCAAGGAGCGCCGGCCAGTCTGGTGATTAGCAGGGTCTCGTTCCCCGGATCTTGATGTCCCGTTTCTTCCGTCCCACGTCCCCCTGAGCGGGCCGCGCGCCGCAGCCCCCTCACTGGACGCTGCCACGACCCCGATGCTGCAATGCAATGACCGACAACGCACGATCCCCGTTCACCGCGACCGCCGGCAACCGCGGTGCCTAGCAAGCTCCTCCCATGGGCAAGCTACAATTGGATGCCGCCGACAGGCAGCAGGGCTACCGCGACTCTGCGCGGATTCGAATCAAACATTCCAACCGCCTCCTCAGTAGTTGACTCTATTCCTACAATAGACATTACGCTTAAGCCAAAGGCAAAGAACGGGTGAAAGGGAGCTTACAAGCGCCCAATCACCAGCATAAGGAGGATAATGCCATGAGAGAGAAGATCAGAGTCATCCAGTACGGCTGCGGAAAGATGGGTAGGTACTTTCTGAGGTATCTGTATGAGAAGGGAGCGGAGATAGTCGGCGCAATCGATATGAACCCGGAACTTGACGGCAAGGACGTTGGGGAGGCTGCAGGGCTCGGGTTCAAGATCAACGTACCGATTAGCTCCAATCCTGAAAAGGTCTTCAGCGAATGCGATGCCGATGCATGTATCATCGCAACCAGAAGCTTGGTGCCTGAGGTGTATGACGCTTTTGAACTCGCTGCAAGGCATGGCGTCAACGCCATCAGCACCTGTGAAGAAGCCTTCTATCCGTGGAACACCTCGCCCGCACTCACCAATCGCCTGGACAGACTGGCCAAAGAGAATGACTGCACTCTAGCGGGATCCGGTTATCAGGATGTATTCTGGGGCAACCTCATTACAACGCTGGCGGGATCAAGCCACAGAATCGACATGATCGAAGGCGTGTCCAGTTACAACGTAGAGGACTACGGAATCGCCCTGGCAGAAGTGCATGGAGCCGGACTCAGCCTGGAGCAATTCGAGAAGGAGATAGCTCAGAGCGGGTCTCTGCCCTCTTTCATGTGGAACTCAAATGAGTGGCTGTGCTCACAGTTCGGATGGTCCATCAAATCAACCAGTCAGAAGCTCGTCCCCACAACCCACAACAAAGACATCAAATCGGAAACACTGGGACGGGTGATTCCCGCGGGCCACGCCACGGGCATGTCTGCAATAGTTACTACAGTAACGAATCAGGGGCCCGTCATCGTATCCGAGTGCATCGGCAAGGTCTACGCAGAGGGCGAGTTCGACAGGAACGATTGGTCCATAATGGGAGAACCCAATACTGTAGTGAAGATCGCGCGTCCGGCCACAGTGGAACTGACATGCGCCACCATTGTGAACCGAATACCGCAGCTGCTCGAGGCCCCTGCCGGATACTGCACGACTGAGAAGATGCCGCCGGCCGAATACAGGACCTATCCACTCCATTTCTACGTCGACTTCTAGAAACCAGATCAGGCGATAGCCAAACGCCGGCTAGGGTGAACACTCACGCTAGCCGGCGTGTTGCAGTCTTGTCCTTGCTCAGTCAAAGGTCTTCACTTGCTGCAGTCATCCAGCTGTGCTCCACTCCTCTCGGCGTTTCCAGGCAATAGCTGTACGTCAGGTTCGCAAAACCCTGATCCGCGGCAGTATTCCCGATATGGATAGTGCAGCGTATAGCAG
>ENA-UOOR01004635-UOOR01004635.1-fermentation-metagenome-genome-assembly--contig:-NODE-4635-length-10770-cov-13.976855_pt1 | contig 10770 bp, 9 predicted proteins | sample MGYA00245780_ERZ724029 | MGnify/ENA primary metagenome ERZ724029 (study PRJEB28704, sample SAMN03018315) | fermentation metagenome | biome: anthropogenic terrestrial biome; feature: soil; material... | reverse complement strand
TGACAATTGTTCAGGATGATTATTTCGGGAATTTTATAGTTATTTCTGTTCCCTTATTTTTTGAGCTTTTTATATCTATGGTACCATCGTAAAGCTCTGCTATATGTTTTACTATGGAAAGTCCCAATCCGGTGCCTCCCGTTTCCTTGGAGCGGCTTTTATCCACACGGTAAAATCTTTCAAATATTCTGTCCCTGTGTTCAAGGGGTATTCCTACTCCTGTGTCACTTACAACTATCTTTGCAGATTCATCCTCTTCATAAATTCTTATATTTACGCTTCCGCCGTCTATGTTATATTTAATTCCATTATCTATGATATTATACAAAAGCTCATTAATGTAATTACTGTTTGCCTTCATCATAACATCATCTGCGTTAAGTATAAGTTTAACATTGTAGCCTTCTGCTTTTGAGCCAAGCAAGACAACTACATCCTCACTTATATCTTTAAGGTTAACTAATTTCTCTTCAACATGTTCCGTATGCTCTTGAATTTTAGAAAGCCTCATTAAATCTTCAATCAAAGATATAAGCCGCATTCCTTCCTTGTATATGAGACCGCTGTATTTTTCAACGCTCTCATGGTCTGTTATCAAGCCTTCTTTTATCATTTCAGCAAACCCTATCATGGTTGTGAGAGGTGTTTTCAACTCATGGGACACGTTGGCAGTAAATTCGCTTCTCATAATTTCAGCGCTCTTTTGTATGGTAATATCTTCAATTAATACTAATAGTCCTTTTACAAAATTTTTGTTATGCTCAATTACGGGGCTGAAATAATATCTGTAGTAATTGTTTTCAGTTTCAACATCATGGACAAGATGTTTATTTTCTCTTAAAGCAGCATCTATTTTTTCAATAACTTTCGGACTCCTGGTTAACTCTAAAATATTTCTGCTGTTTCTTAATTCAAAGTTTTCATTTCCTATCATTGTCTTACCGCTTTTGTTTATTGAAAGAATATCTTTGTTGTGATCAAGCAATATGAATCCTTCCTTCATATTGCCCGTTATAAAAGATATATTGTCCCTTTCATTCTTAAGTTCATTTATATATTCATTTATTTTATTTTTCTGGTCTTTTATGGTGTTTGAAAGAGGTTCAAATTCTTCGTAAATTTTTATGTTAACATTGGAGCCTTCCTCTAACATATCATCTAAGGACTTGGTCATTTCATTGATAGGTTTTAAAACCTTGCGTGAAGTTATTGATGAGGCGAAATAAACAACTATTAAAACAAAAATAAACAACACAAAAAGCATCGGCAGCAGCTCTGCAAACACGCTGTTTATGCTGCTTATTTCTCTTGATAACCTAAGCACCACATCACCATTTAACTTAACAGCATAGTAATACATATCAGAAGATACAGTGTTTGAATACCTTAAATCTTCCCCATAACCTTTTACAAATGCTCCTTGAACTTCCGGCCTATCCCGGTGGTTTTCTTCAATTTCATCTTTCCAGCTGTCATGAATAACACCTCCGTCTTTTTTAATAATTGTAAAACGTATGCTGTAATCAACAGATTTTAAAATACTGTTTACAGATGAATTAATAGAAGCTGTGTTTTCCCACTTTTGGGGCTCAGCCGCAAGAGTAACTATTGTTTTCAGCTCTTGTTTTGCATCATTTACATAAAAGTTATAATACACATATGTTGTCAGTATGCTTGTTATAGATGAAGTTATAACGGATATCAGTAATATTGTAAGAAAAATTCTTCTTCTCATGAATCTGCCTGCTCCTCTAATTTATAGCCGGCACTTCTTACAGTTGCAATGTAGTTAGTGCAGCCTGCTGTTTCAAGCTTCTGTCTTATTGTTTTAATATGCATGTCAACTGTCCTTGTTTCGCCTTCATAATCATAGCCCCATATCTCCTGAAGTATTTTATCTCTTGACAGAACTATTCCTTTGTTGAGCATCAAGTAATGCAGCAACTCAAATTCCTTATATGTCAGTGTTACCTGCTTATCCATATAATGTAGGGTTCTTTTGTTGTAGTCCAATACTAAATTATTATAATGTATCGGCTCTTCTTCAACCTTCTTTTCAGAACGTCTTAATACTGCCTTAACTCTTGCCAAAAGTTCCAATACTCCGAAGGGCTTAGTTATAAAGTCATCTGCTCCGGATTCCAATCCTTTAACCTTATCTAACTCCATGGACTTAGCAGTAAGAATTATAACCGGTATGCTCTTGTATTCAGCATTGGCTTTAAGTTCTCTTAGAATTGTCATGCCATCGATTTTAGGCAGCATCAAATCAAGCAATATTAAGTCCGGAAGTTTGTTTTTCATTTCGGCATAAAATGCCTGAGCATCTTCAAATCCTTTTACCTCAAAATCTGCAGTGCTAAGAGCAAGTGTAATCAATTCTCTTATGCCTGTTTCATCTTCAACGCAGTATATGAGTCTCATTTAATAACCTCCTTTCGTTTCGCAGTCTCATTCACCAATGTATTTACTCCCTCTGGTCGTATACATTGGGAATTCGTTGCGAATGACCTACCAGCCATTTTTCTGAAAAACCTTATTCGGGGACATTCCTTTTATCCTCAAAGACTTACCCTATACTGAAGGTGTGTCCCCATACCTCTGATAAATGGGGTTAGGGCATCTTATGTTCTCCTGTTATTGAAAATATAACCCATTCTGCTATGTTTTCCGCATGGTCCCCTATTCTTTCAAAGTATTTTGCAATCATCAGCAAATCAATAGCCTGCTCGCCGTTACTTTTGTTTTCCTGTATTTTTTCTATTAATTCTTCTTTGATAATATCAAATAAATTATCAACTATATCGTCTGAGCGACACACTTCTTCCGCTTGTTTTTTATCCTTGTTAACAAATGCATCAATACTTCTTTTTACCATGCTCGTAGTGGCTTCTGCCATTTGGGGAATATGAACAATGTCCTTTATAAACTTCTGATTAACTAAATTTTTTGTAATCTCTGCTATATCTTCCGCATTATCTCCGATTCTTTCCATATCAGTAATCATTTTCAGTGCAGTGCTTATAATTCTAAGGTCAGATGCCACCGGCTGCTGCTGCAGTAACAGTTTTAGGCAATGTGACTCGATAGTTCTTTCCATATCGTCAATTTCTATTTCTAATTCATTAACTTTTTTAACCAATGACAGGTCCTGGTTTATGAGTGCTTTAGAACTGTACTCAATTGCACTTTCAATCATGCTTCCCATCTTTATAAGTTCAAGATTTAATGTATCAAGCTCCCGGTCAAATCTATTTCTCATAATATCCTCCTTTTATCCGAATCTTCCGGTAATATAATCTTCGGTTTTTTTATTTTTAGGCATTGAAAACAGTCTTTCTGTTTCATCAAACTCAATAATCTCTCCAACAAGGAAGAATGCTGTTTTGTCAGAAATTCTGGTTGCCTGCTGCATATTATGTGTAACTATTATTATCGTATAATCTTTTTTTATTTCAACCAGCAAATCTTCTATTTTCATGGTGGATATGGGGTCAAGGGCTGAAGTCGGTTCGTCCAGCAATATAACCTCCGGATTAACAGAAAATGCTCTTGCAATGCAAAGTCTCTGCTGCTGGCCTCCGGATAATCCCAAGGCGCTTTTTTTTAGTCTATCCTTAACTTCATCCCACATGGCTGCAGAGCGAAGACTTTTTTCCACAATTTCATCTAATTGCGCTTTACCTTTAACACCATGTGTCTTTGGACCGTATGCCACATTCTCGTAAATACTCATGGGAAACGGATTGGGCTTTTGAAAAACCATGCCGACCCTTCTTCTTAGAACAGTCGCATCCATATCCTTGTATATATCCACATCATCCAAAAGTATTCTGCCCGTAATTTTAACACCTTCGATTAAATCATTCATCCTGTTCAATGATTTAAGCAATGTGGATTTTCCGCATCCTGATGGTCCTATAAAAGCAGTTATTTCATTTTCCTTTATATTCATATTTACATTTTTAAGAGCTTGAAAATCCCCGTAAAACAAATCAACATTTTCTATTTTTATTTTGTCGGTCATTGGCTCCTCCCTATTCTGCCTGCAAGCTTAGTTGTAGCATAGTTCACTACAAACACTACCAAGATTAAAATTGACCCTGTAGCAAATGCCATATCTCTTGAATGAGGCAGCCCCTCACTGGCAAGCATATACATATGGATTGCTAGGGTTCTTTGTGATGCCATCAAATTTAATGACGGGTTTTTTAAAACATTAGTTCCGCTTGTGAATATCAGTGCTGCAGTTTCTCCCACAATACGTCCGATTGCAAGAATAATTCCTGCAAGTATACCGGGCATTGCTGTTGGAAGGACTATGCGAAACACTGTTCGAAGCCTCGTTGCACCTAATCCTAAACTTCCTTCACGATAAGTGTCAGGAACAGATTTTATGGCTTCTTCCGATGAGCTTATAATTACCGGCAGTATCATAATTGATATTGTACATATTCCTGACAAAACTGATGCTCTGAATCCAAGAATCTGCACAAAAAATATCATACCAAACAAACCGTATACAATTGAAGGTATTCCCGCCAAGGTGTCTATGGCAAGTCTTATTACCTTGACTGCTTTATTGCCTCTCTTGGCATATTCTGCAAGGTAAATTGCACAAAATACACCGATTGGTACTGATATTAAAAGTGACAATACAATCATTTGCACAGTCGTAACCATAGATGAAAATACAGAAAGTGTTTCTGAATTGTATTCTCCGAACAAAAACTTTAAGTTAATTTTCGGAACACCTTTCAATAGTATAAATAATAGTATATATATTAATATTCCCACTGTCAATATTCCACAAAACCATACAAAACTCTTAAACAGAAAAGCTTTTACTTTTCTTTGTTTTAAATTATCTAAAGTTCTATCCATATTGCACCTCGGATTAATTTCTTTGAGTCTTTGAGCTTATAAGGCTTAAAGATGCATTTAAAATTATTATAAATACAAACAAAACTACCCCCGTGGATATAAGAGCTGATTCATGAAGTCCAGAAGCATAGCTCATTTCCGTAACAATATTGGTAGTTAATGTTCTGATTGGTTTTAGAAGCTCAATTTTATTGAGAGGCATAACGGCATTACCTGCCACCATCACAACAGCCATGGTTTCACCTATCGCCCTACCTATACCTAAGATAATTGAAGTTAAGATTCCTGATTTAGCAGCCGGAACCATTACCTTGAAAACTGTTTCTTCCTTTGTTGCTCCAATACCATAGGAGCCTTCAGCATAACTTTCCGGAACAGCCCTTATAGAGGATTCACTTATAGAAATAATTGTAGGTAGTATCATAATTCCCAAAATTATTGAAGCTGAAAGTATGCTGTATCCGTTTCCTCCAAAATTTTCTCTCACAAAGGGTACAATTACCTGCATTCCGAAGAAACCGTAAATTATTGAAGGTATGCCCGCCAACAAATTAACTGCCGGCTTCACAATTTTATAAATATTATCCGGACAAAATTCAGACAAAAATATAGCACACATTAAACCTATGGGCACACCTATAACAATTGCTCCAGCCGTTACATAAATGCTACCTACAATCATTGACAGTATTCCGTAAGAAGCAGGAATGTTGACAGGTCCCCATTTTTCATTAAATATAAAATCCGTAAAACCTATTTCCGAAATGGCAGGAATACCTCTCATAAACAGAAAGAGGCAGATGGCAAGGACTGCTAAAACGGAAATTAATGCAGACAGAAAGAATATTGCCTGCATTACTATTTCATTAAAATTTGACTGCCTTGTTTGCATTATTTAACTTCATTCCACTTTGTGATTTCGCCTATATATATATTAGTTATATCATCTGCTGCTAAATCACTTTTTGGATTTTCGTTATTTACAATTACTGCAATACCATCAATTGCCAGTACGTATCTGTTTAATTCCGATGCTTCCTCAGCTTTTAATTCTCTTGAAGCCATTCCAATATCATAAGAGCCGTCGATTGCAGCCTTTATACCTTGCGATGAGCCTTGTGCCTGAGTTTCAAAAGTAACGTCAGGGTTAAGCTCATTATATGCTTCCTGAAGTTTTTCCATTAAAGGTGCTACTGATGTTGAGCCTGCCACTTTAATAGTTCCTGACATACCTGATGCCGTGTATTCTTCAGGTGCATCAATAGCTCCGATAAACTTCATTTCATTTGTAATAGCCTGTCCTTCAGCTGATTCTGTAAACTTTAAGAAATCTTTTACCAGCTTACTTTCAGTTCCTTTTGTAACCAACAAAAATGGTCTTGATACTGAATAGCTTCCACTTCTTACGTTTTCTACGGTCGGTTCTACGCCGTCCACTGCAACTGCTTTAATTCTTTCACTTACTGAACCTAATGAAATGTAACCAATACCGTATTTGTCTCCTTCAATAGCAGTTATAACTTTATCTGTACCATCAAACTCTAATGCTCCAACAACCAATTTGTCTACTTCTGTGTCATTTTCCTTAACGATAATGTTCATTATTTCATGGAAAGCTCCTCTTGTCCCGGATGCAGCATCTCTTGCTACTACAGTTATATCTTTATCAAAATCAAAATCTGCTGCAGGTGTTCCGGGTGTTTCTTGTGTACATCCTGCAAAAACCATTGATAGCATTAATGCCAATGTAATTATTGATAATAATTTACTTTTTTTCATTTTTTATATCTTATCTCCTTTTATTTTCTATTCTTGAGATAAATATAACTTCTCACAGTAAAAAAAGAACCATATATATGTAAAAAGTATGTAAAATCTTTACATACCTTTTAATAGACGGTTCGGTTCATTTACTCATAACGGTATTTCTTGTTTCTTTTGCAAGATAAAGGCATTGATCGGCTCTCTTTACCACATCTGTAAATGAGTCGTCATTTTCGTCACATTCATGTACCCCTAAACTCATTGTCATCCTTACATTTATTTCGCTGTCTAATATAAATATACTGCTTTGTATGGTTTTTCTTATTCTTTCAGCAACTTCCAAGGCTTCTTTCAAGCCTGTTCCGGAGCATATGAGCAAAAACTCATCTCCTCCGAACCTTCCTATATGGTCAGTATTCCTAATGCATTTTGATATGGTTTCAGCAATAAGACTCATTGCTTTGTCTCCGTAAACATGACCGTATGTATCATTTACTATTTTAAAATCATCCAAATCTATCATAATTACAGTGAATCTTTGTTTGTTGTATTTGGCTTTCTCGTAAATTTGATCCCCGATTTTCAGTATTTCTGTTTTAGTAAAAAAATTTGTCAAACTGTCATATGTTGCAATATTCTCGATTTCTTTGTATACCTTGGCATTTTCAACTGCAATTGCAGTGTAGTTTGCTAAAATTTTCAAGATATTCAATTCATCTTTGCCGTAAAGATTTTCCTTTTCACTTTGAGCAGTCATCAATCCAACGACTTTTTCATTTATAATCATGGGAGTATATATAATGGAGGAAATATTATCGTCTTCATCTTCAAATCCTTCAATATCGCGGGGTTCTGAATATAAGTATTTCTGAAACTCCAACTTCTCGTTTCCGATAATAATGTCTTCTTTGTTCTTAATGCAATATCCTCCTAAAGTATTTTCCTGATCATATTTTACGGTGCTGCAGATTATTCTATGGTTTTTCATAAAATAATATTCCGACTGGTTTTTTTCATTGTCATACACTGCAATTCCAAAATAATCAACATCAATAAGCTTGCTTATTTCTTCATGAATAATGCGGATAATTAAAGTTAAATCTAAATTCGAAATAATTCTCTGCCCTATGGATGATAGAAGCTCTGTTCTTTTATAAAGCTGTTTATATTGTTCTGCCACACGTTTTGTATTGTTTAAATTCATTTCAGCCATAAGCTGGCTTTGTTCATAATCATACATTTCATCATTTATCTTTATATATTTTTCAAGGTAGTGCAATGCTTTTTCACTCTCTCCCTGCTTTTTATAAATAGAATACAAAGAATGAAATGCTTCTCTCATTATTGGATTAAACTTATTTGATGAACTTGTGATAATAATTTGATTTAACAGTTCAACTGATTTTTCATAATTTTCAGTCAATATGCATAGTTTAGACCACTGCAGCATGGTGGAGCACTTTTCATATATTAAATCATATTTAACACAAAAGTTATATGACTTTTCAAACTGGCTTTCAGATAGATCGTATTTGCCTGTTTTTAAATAAGCCATGCCCTTAAGCTTAAACAATTCGCCTATGACAGTTTTAATATCATTAACTGATTCTATTTTCATCGCTTGCTCAATAATTTTAAGGGCTTTGTCCGGGCTCCCGATATTTATTTCAATTTCGGCTTTTGCTAACATGTATGGAATTTGTTGGCTCTTTGTTAACTCAGAATCTATTCCTTCTATACTTTCTATAATTTCAAATGCTTTATCATAATACTCCATTTGAATATAGTTAATACATGTATTGACAAGAAGAATAATCATTGCCTTGTTGTTTTTAGTTTCTTCACAGAAAGAGATTCCTTTGAGTCCCCATTCATTTGATAATTTATACTGTCCCATGAGGCAGTAGACATTTGTCAATCCATTGCAGGCATACGCTATTTCATATTTATTATTAAGCTTATCGAACAGCTCATAAGAAATCATAAAATTATCTACCGCTTGTTCATAATTAGATTCATCAAAATAATACCAGCCTAAAAAATAGTAGCCCCAGGCTTCAGATCTGAACAGCTGATTTTCGCTTGAGAATTCTAACAATCTTTCGATATTTTCTTTCTGCTTTTCATTGTATATATCTTTCGAAATTATATCCTTTATGCATTCTATATTATCTTCACTTTCAATAAGTTTATTTAATTCCTTTTCAAATATACCCCCGCCACCCAATTTTACCCTCCTTGAGAGTTGATTAATTAATTTAAACAAAACCTTGCAGGTCCCCCACAAGGTTTTATAATTTAATTTTTTAGTCGGCTAATTTTGCCTTTGCTTCATAATTTGCTGTATACTCTGCCAATTCTTTAGGTGATTTCTTAACCTTCATTTTTTGTTTGAATTGAGGTGATGTGGGATCTTCTTCAATTGTCATGATTGAAAATCCTGTAAAGCCGTAAATAACGGATACTATAGGACTAAGCACGTTAAAGAATGCAAATGGAGCATATGCAAATGTTGCTACTCCCAAGAATGATGCCATTGTAGCACCGCATGTGTTCCATGGAACAAGTGCTGAAGTCACCGTGCCTGAATCCTCAAGAGCACGTGATAGGTTTCTCGGTGCTAATCCTCTTTCAGCGTAAACGTCTTTAAACATTTTACCCGGTAAAGCAATACCTAAATATTGGTCTGCACAAAGTACATTAACAAACAAACAGGATAATACGGTTACTAAAATCAATGAGCCTGTACTCTTTGCAAATTGTAATAATTTGTTTGCTATAGTAGCCATCATGCCTGTTGATTCAAGAACACCGCCAAATGTCAGAGCGCACATAATGAGTGAAATAGTCCACATCATTGAATCCATGCCGCCGCCGGATAACAATTCATCAACCATTTCATGACCTGATGAAGCTCCTACACCATAATGAATAGCATCTACAATGCTTGCCGGATCTCCGCTGCCTTGGAATAACATACAAACTCCTCCAAGCAAAACTCCTAACAGAAGTCCCGGTATCGCAGGAATCTTCATTGCAACAGCTGCTATTGTAACAACAGGAACCAACAGGAATAACGGGTTAATTACATATATACTTTCAATTGCTGTTAATATGCCTTGAATTTCTGCTGCATCTATTGCTTTACCTCTGTATTGCAGTCCTAACAATATGTATATTATTGCTGCAATACCATAAGAAAGACCTGTCGTATACATCATGTGTCTGATATGATCAAATAATGTAGCGCCTGCCATTGCAGGAGCCAAGTTTGTTGTATCTGACAATGGTGACATCTTGTCGCCGAAATATGCTCCGGAAACTATGCATCCTGCTGCCAAAGCCGGTGAAATTCCAAGTCCTTGTGCTATGCCTATAAGTGCAACTCCAACAGTTCCTGCAGTAGTCCATGAACTACCTGTAGCCAATGAAACTACACTGCACAATAACAATGCAGTGATTAAAAAGAATGTAGGTGATAATATCTGCAAACCATAATAAATTAATGTAGGCACAATACCACCGCCAATCCATGTTCCTATCAGCATACCTATTACGGCAAGTATTAAAATTGCCTGCATAACACTGCCTATTGAATCAATAATACCTTTTTCAACTTCTTCCCAGGTAAAACCCAAATTGTAAACTGCTATCAATGCTCCAACGGCTGCACCTATTAAAATAGGAATATGCGGGTCTGCACCCATAACAATTATGGCATACGCCAATGCAACCATTATAACAAGTACCGGGATAAGGGAAATTCCTAACGTTGCTTCCTTCTTTTCTCTTGGAACTTTACTCATTATTCTCCTCCATGATTTTGTTCGTACATAATCTTAGGACAAATGCTAACCCATATAATAGTCCAACCCATACACAATAATAAACGTTATCCTGTATATGTACGATTATTTTTAAAACGCAGTCTTACTTTACCCAATAAGTAAAAAAACGTTTATTGCCGTAATTCTACCATAAGTTTATAGTTTTGTAAACAACATTTTTTGCTCCCTGCCTCAACCGCTCCCTGCCTCAGCTACCTTAAAATATATTGTTTTTATACTCAATGTACAGTGCCCTTATTTCAGACATTTTTTCATTCATTTGTATTTGTAAATC
>ENA-UOOR01004634-UOOR01004634.1-fermentation-metagenome-genome-assembly--contig:-NODE-4634-length-10772-cov-2.529159_pt1 | contig 10772 bp, 6 predicted proteins | sample MGYA00245780_ERZ724029 | MGnify/ENA primary metagenome ERZ724029 (study PRJEB28704, sample SAMN03018315) | fermentation metagenome | biome: anthropogenic terrestrial biome; feature: soil; material... | reverse complement strand
GAAATAATTACCGCTGCTATCCACCAGTATGCGCTGGAAGTGCGGGCAGGAGCCTTCCCTGATGCTGCGCACAGCTTTAAAATGGCAGAAGGCGAAGATATAAGCAAGCTATATTAAAAATAATATTTGAAAAAAATGATTACATACAAAAAAATTTTAACAAAAAATTTTGGCACCTATATGCCTAAACTTAGAAACCGCGGTGATATTATGAAAATAGCTATAGTAGGGGTAGGAGCCATAGGGGGTATTTATGCCGCTTTATTGGCCAAAGCGGGGGAAGAGCCGTTGCTTATTGATAATGACTCACAAAAACTAAAGGTCATCAGTAAAAAAGGTTTAACGGTGGAAGGCTGGGGCAGTTTTGATTTGCCGATCGTCGATACACCACCACAGGCGGAGCAGGATTTACTTATTATTGCTACCAAAACCTATTTGAACGATGCTGTTTACCCTTCTCTTAGGCCAATGCTTGGCCAAAATACCACAATTTTTACCCTGCAAAACGGTTTTGGTAACGGCGAGGCCTTGGCAGAACTTTATCCTTCTGAACAAATTTGTGTGGGTTCTACTTACTGGGGGGCAATTTGTGCCGAAGCAGGTTTGGTTTTGCCCAAGGGCAAAGGGCTTACGGTAGTTGCACCTTGGTTAAAGGCTGAACCGGAACGGGCGCAGGACTTAAGTGATTTTTTGAATAACTGTGATATTATCGCTGAATTTGAAGAGGATGCACTAAGTATGCTTTGGCATAAATTGGTATTGAATAGTATAGCAAACCCACTATCTGCGGTTTATAGAATCAAAAATGGAGAAATTTTAACAAATCCCCAGGTTTTTAAATTAGCAAAAGCCCTGCTTAGGGAAGGTGTAATGGTTGCCAATGCTTATGGCAATGATTTTACGCTGGAAGAAATGAGTGCCTTATCCTTTGGCACGCTTAAAGAGGTTGCAGAAAACCAAACCAGTATGCTGCGGGATAAATTGGCAGGGAGGCCACTGGAAATAGATAGTATCACTGGGGCCATTGTAAAGCTGGCCCATGCAAAAGGCCTGAAAGTGCCTGTAAATGAAAAAATGCTGGCGGCTTTGCAGTAAAATAGGACAGATAATTTGTGTTATTGCAACATAAAACAATAATGCGCTGCTTAAAAAATGTGTTTACAGTTTTGCTTTTGTTGTAGAAAGTTTTTTCGCGCCCGTAAAGTGCAGAGTTTTCGTGGGCATAAAACGGTGTGCGCAGGTAAAAAGCTTTGCAAAACAAAAGTTTTCCTTAAGAATTTGCAACGCTTTTTAGCAGACTCAACGAAGAAATTTCAAAGCGTGTTTATGCGCCAAGTAAACCGTTTTAGGCTGGCTTTAAAACTGTAGTCTAAGCGGTCCAAGTGCAAAGCCCCCTTTCCCTTGAGGGAAAGAGCAAAGGGAAAGACTGAAAATAGTTGGGCGAAGCGAGGAATCTTAAAAGTAATATCCTCTAAAGTTATATAATATTTTCTAAAACAAAATAAAACCCAAAAGCCCTGTTGTGGTTTTCACCACAGCAGGGCTTAAAATTTATTTAGTTCTTGAAAAATTCATTGTTCAGCTCGGTTATTTTCAGGTATACCTCTTGTTCTAAGGTTTCTGTTGCGGTTATTAGCTTAAATTCCAGTTTTACCTTATACTTTTCAGCAAAACCCTCATAAGCAAGCTTCTGTGCAGGCCCCTCTATAGACCCCATGCTTATTTCTTCAGGTAAGGCTGCCATATCGCTGGTTACCATATTGCTTATCAGGGTAATGGGTTCTTTTATGCCGTTTATATCTTCAAGTATCACTTGGTAACTGTAACCCTTAACACCTGTGGCTTCGCCTAAATAATACAAAGTACCGCCACTTAAACAATTTTTTTCTCCGTTATACTGGAACAACAAATTGTTTACTTTAAGCTCATTGGTGGAACCTTCCAACAGCCAGCTTTCCATATGGTTAAGCACAAAGGTGTCATGTTTGGTACCGGCATACAGCAGGCCAAACAAGATGGTGCTTAGTAAAAGCAATATTATAAAACCTGTTTTTATATTGATGCGTTTTTTTTCTTTTATTTCTACATAAGGCCTAACCATAATGCTTTTCTCCTTATTCCAAATCCAGAACGCCTTGGCCGTTATCGTCTTTGGCATCCTTTTCAGCGGCGTTCAAAAGCAGTTCACGGGCATTGCCGCTATCGCCTTGAGTTTTCATTATATTTATGGTTTCTTCGGTGCTGTCGTCATCATCCTTGGTCATTACCTTAGCTACATCCATTACACTGTCGCCTTTGCCAAGGTTTATCAGGGTAACGCCTTGTGTCATCCTGCCCTGTTGGGATATATCATCGGCATTGATGCGTATGATGATACCATGGCGGGTGATTATCATCAGTTCATCGCCGCCGCGTACCAACTGAACGGATACCAAAGAGCCTGTTTTTTCATTGCAGCGCATAGTGTAAACGCCTTTGCCGCCGCGGGTGATCTGGCGGTAGTTATCCAGATTTAAGGGAGTGCGTTTACCAAAACCTTTTTCGGAAACAACCAGTAAAAAGGCATCGCTTTCTGCTTTGGTCATTGCTACCACTTTATCGCCTTTGCCCAGGGTTATGCCTTTAACACCGCGCGCTACCCTGCCCATGGGTCGAACATCCACTTCCTTAAAGCGTATAGCTAAACCGTCGGAGGTACTTAACATGATGTCGTTGCTGCCGTCGGTAAGCTGAACGCCTATTAAATCGTCGCCTTCATCCAGGGTTATGGCAATAATGCCGTTGTTGCGGCTGTTGAATTCACGCAGGCCAGTTTTCTTGACCACGCCGTGTGAGGTAGACATAAACAGGTAGCCGCCTTGGTCAAAGTTTTTAACGGGAATCACTGTTTGTACTTTTTCTTGGGCATCCAAGGCCAAAAGATTAACTAAGGCTGTGCCTTTGGCGGTGCGTCCAACTTCGGGTATTTCATGCACTTTCAGGCGGAAACATCTGCCGCGCGTGGTGAAAACAAGTAGGTAGTGGTGGGTAGTGGTTATGAAAAGCTGTTCCACAAAGTCCTCCTGCCTTGTGGTCATGCCTGTTATACCTCTGCCGCCGCGGCGCTGCTGTTTATAAGTGTTCAGATTAAGGCGTTTGATGTAGCCCGTATGGGAAATGGTTATCACCATATCCTCCTGTGCTATCAAATCCTCATCGGCTATTTCACCTTCATAACCGCTGATCACGGTGCGGCGGGGGTCGCCGTATTTTTCTTTTACGCCGCTGAGCTGTTCCTTGATGATACCAAGCACCATTCTTTCACTTTGCAAAACCTGCTCTAAATAAGCAATGGTTTTGATGAGCTCCAAATATTCTGCTTCTATTTTATCGCGTTCCAAACCTGTAAGGGCTCTTAAACGCATTTCCAAAATAGCGTTTGCTTGTTTTTCACTTAAGTTAAAGCGGTTTATCAATTTTTCACGGGCATCTGCCGTATTGGCGGCTCCGCGTATGGTGGCCACAACTTCATCGATAAAGTCCAAAGCTATACGCAAGCCTTCTAAAATATGGGCTCGGTCCTGGGCCTTGTTCAAATCGAAACGGCAGCGGCGGGTTACAACTTCTTTTTGGTGCAGAATATAGTTTTCCAAAACACCTTTTAAGGAGAGTACCTGCGGCACGCCGTCTACCAAGGCCAGCATGATGACGCCAAAAGTATCCTGCAACTGGGAATGCTTGTACAAACGGTTTAATACCACTTTGGCTATTGCATCGCCTCGCAGTTCCATAACTACACGCATACCGTCGCGGCTGCTTTCGTCGCGCAGCTCGGTTATGCCGTCTATTCTCTTGTCTTTTACCATATTGGCAATACGCTCTATCAAACGGGCTTTGTTTACCTGGTATGGCAGCTCCGTTACCACTATGCGTTGTTTGCCTTTGGCTGTTATTTCAACATGCGTTTTGGCCCTTACTTTAATGGAACCGCGTCCGGTACGGTAAGCACTTTCAATGCCGTCGCGTCCCAAAATGATACCCGCAGTAGGAAAGTCGGGCCCTTTTATATGCTCCATCAGCTGTTCAGTATCAGCCTCAGGGTTATCTATTAAAGCAATGGTTGCATCTATAACCTCGTTTAAGTTATGGGGAGGAATATTGGTAGCCATACCTACAGCAATACCTGAAGAGCCATTTATAAGCAAATTGGGCACTAAGCTGGGCAGTACGGAGGGTTCCATTTCCTCGCCGTCGTAGTTTGGTATAAAATTTACGGTGTCTTTATCTATATCACGCATCATTTCTAAAGCAAATTTTTGTAGGCGTGATTCTGTATAACGCATTGCAGCGGCTGAATCGCCATCTATAGAACCAAAGTTGCCGTGGCCGTCTATCATGGGGTAACGCATGGAAAAATCTTGAGCCATACGTACCAGTGAATCGTAAATCGCCGTATCGCCGTGGGGGTGATATTTACCCATTACATCACCCACGGTGCGGGCGGATTTTTTATACGGTTTATCTGAGGTTACGCCTTGTTCGAACATAGAATATAAAATCCTGCGGTGAACGGGTTTCAGGCCGTCGCGCACATCGGGCAGGGCCCTGCCCACAATAACGCTCATGGAATAATCTAAATAGGCTTTTTTCATACTGTCGCCGATATCACGCTGAATGATATTGCCGTCTATATATTGTTCCGTCATTTTTGTTCTCCTCTCACCTTACTATATATCAAGGTTGTTTACATAACGGGCGTTTTGTTCAATAAATTCACGCCTTGGTTCTACCTTGTCGCCCATCAGTATGGTAAACACCTCGTCAGCTTCTATGGCATCTTCCATGGTTACCTGAAGCAAGGTGCGGTTTTCCGGGTTCATGGTGGTTTCCCATAATTCCTCGTGGTTCATTTCGCCCAAGCCTTTATAGCGGTTAAGGGCATATTGCTCACGGGGCTTACCACAGGCAGCAAAAAACTTTTCCAGTTCTGCGTCGTTATAAATATAGGTGATTTCTTTGCCTTGTTTGGCCTTTAACCGGTAAAGGGGCGGCTGAGCCACATAAACATAGCCCCGTTCTATAAGAGTTCTCATGTACCTGAAGAAGAAGGTGAGCAACAGCGTCATGATATGGGCACCGTCTACGTCAGCATCTGTCATGATGATTATTTTATGGTAGCGGGCTTTGTCTATATCAAACTCACTGCTTATGCCCGTACCCATGGCTGTAATCATGTTTTTGATTTCTTCACTGTTAAGAATCTTGTCCAGCCGGGCTTTTTCCACATTCAAAATTTTGCCTCTTAAGGGCAAAATAGCTTGGGTCCTGCGGTCGCGCCCTTGTTTGGCGGAGCCACCCGCAGAATCACCTTCTACCAGGTAAAGCTCGGAAAAGGCGGGGTCTTTAACGGAGCAGTCTGCCAGTTTGCCGGGCAGGCTGGTTTTTTCCAAAGCGTTTTGCTTACGGGTAAGCTCTCGCGCTTTTCTGGCTGCTTCCCTGGCCCGCGCTGCTTTTACGGTTTTATCTATCATCACCTTGGCTTTGGCGGGGTTTTCCTCCAAATAAGCGCTTAGGGAATTGGCAAGCACACTGTCTACAATGCCTTTTACCTCGGTATTGCCAAGTTTGGTTTTGGTTTGTCCGTCAAACTGCGGTTCTTCAACCTTAACGCTGATAACAGTAGTTAAGCCTTCACGTACATCCTCGCCGGCCAAATTGGAATCATTGTCTTTAAGCATACCCAGCTTGCGGGCATATTCGTTTACTACACGGGTAAGCGCGGTTTTAAAGCCCATTTCGTGGGTACCGCCTTCAATAGTGCGAATATTATTTACATAGGAAGAAATATTTTCGCTGTAACTGTCGTTATATTGCAGGGCTATTTCTACCTGTACACGTTTATGCTCGCCTTGGAAAAAAAGCACAGGGTGTAAAACCTCTTTGTTTTTGTTCAGGAAATGCACAAAGTCCGCCAAGCCACCGCTATGGTGCCAGGTGCGGCTGAAATCGTCCCGTTCGTCGTTAAGAATAATGGTAACATTGGAATTAAGGAAGGAAAGCTCCCTTAAACGGCCCGAAAGGGTGTCGCGGTTATAAACTATTTCCTCAAAAACCTCCGCATCAGGCTGGAAGGTAATGGCTGTACCTGTGCCGTCTACAGTTTCGCCTTTTTGTAAAGGATATTGGGCTATGCCTCTTTTGTATTCCTGATGGTATAAATAACCATCACGTTTTACTTCTACCCTGAGCCAGCCGGATAAGGCGTTTACCACACTCAAGCCTACGCCGTGCAAACCGCCCGAAACCTTGTAACCGCCCGAGCCGAATTTGCCGCCTGCGTGCAGTAACGTTAAGGCTGCTTCTACAGCTGGTTTGCCTGTTTTGGCGTGGACATCTACAGGGATACCGCGTCCGTTATCTGCTACGGTAACAGAATTATCGGGGTGAATAGTTACGGTAATAGTATCGCAAAAGCCTGCCAGAGTTTCGTCGATACTGTTATCCACTATTTCATATACCAAGTGGTGCAGTCCGCGTGGGCCTGTGGAGCCGATGTACATACCGGGGCGACGTCTTACCCCTTCCAAACCTTCCAAAATTTGAATTTGGTTGGCATCATAATTACCGTTTTCAGGTGTGGTATCGCCCAATTCGTAATCGCTCGCAGCATCAATTTGCTTTTCTACGCTGTCATCGAATAAATCTGCCATTTCAAGCCTCCGTTTAGATATATATTTTATAAAATAATCAACTTTATAATAATAAAATCATATCACAAAATATGGTATTAAAAAAAATTGGTTGTAACCTATTCAATTATACACCTTTTTAACCTTGATTTCAAGCCAAGAAAAGGTACCCTGCAATCCCAAAAGCATACCTTAGAGCCATTTTTTAAATAGTGTTAACCCCCCATGCATAAGCTAACACAAAAACCTCTTTTTTTGCGTTTTAAGCAAGGTATTGCTTTTATATAAGTAGAATAAAAAAGCTTTTTGCTTTTAAAATAAAAAACAAAAGCGGGCAATTTGCCCGCTTTTAAGAAAAGCTGATTAAATATTCCTATTGTTGGGATTCATAAGGAGACAGCCCGATTATGCAAAAGCTTTTTAAATAACCATTGGTATCGGTTTCGCTTACGGCTATGCGCCGGGCATTTGCGGAGAACTTAACATTATCTTCGTATACCTGTATTTCACCAGGATTCATTTGTGCCAAAGATTTGTTTTTTTGATCGAACAGGAACAGTTTAGAATTTATAATAAGGTAATAAATGTTTTGGCCGGGGTTGGCATAGGCCAGGCTGGCAAATTCAACACTTGCCGGCATGGTTATTGTACTTATATTTTTATTAGTTTTCCAGTTTATTATCTCTATACTGCTTGCGGCATCTGCCACGGGCATATGGAAATTGTTCAAAACCAGGATAGTGTCTTTATCATGCGGCCAAGCAGGGAAGGAATCGTTACTTTTGCTGTAGTTCAATATATAAGGATTGGTTAGGTTATCGGCAGCAAGCAGGCCTATAGCATCCACACCGAAAGATTCATAACCGCAGAAGAAGGCCAGCGCATCGCCGTCTTTAGACCAAATAGGGCTGCTCAGCCAATTATAGCCAAAGTTATTAGGGTCTATAAGGTCAACTTCTTTGCCGTAGCCGTCCAAAAGGTGTATGCTGCCTTGGCTGTCGCTGTAGGCCATAAGATCGCCTGTGGCGGAAGCTACCAGATCCGCAGTTTGCTCGCTGTTCACATCAAGGGCAAATTCCCTTAAAACCTTGCCTTTGTTATAATCCAGCACCATTATACTGCCATAGGCTTGCACAGCTACCAGCTTGCCGGAAAGCTTTTGCAGTTTGCCTGCCGCCATGTGCCGGCCGTTATAAATGAGCTCTAAGCTGTTATCACCTGTGTGCAGTATATAAAAGTAAAGATCTTGTGGCAGAGTGCCCCCGTCTGTTTCATCTTCTACAGCAGGGTTTGCTGTAAGTACGAGCAGACGTTCCTGGTCCAGCCAAAGGCTATCTATAAGCAATTGGTTTTTATCCGCCAGAAAGCTCAAATCCATAATATGGGTAGGCAAGGTATTTTCCACTTCCACGGCATTTATGGAATAGCGTTCCAAAACTGCGCCACCATCATCCGGCATTGCCGTGTTGTTACCATTGCTGCAAGACGCAAGGGAACAAATAGATAAAATAAGCAGTCCAACAATAAGGAGCTTTTTAGCCAATAAACTCACCACCCCATGTTTTATATTTTGCATTTTCAAGAAAATCCTACTATTAATATTAGCAGTTTTTCCAAGTATTAGCAATGCTTAAAGTATGGTAAAGAGGTATTATTTTTCGGTAAAATAGTGTATAATTACCATTAAATACTAGAGAAACAACAAAAAGCAAAAATAATAAACTAACAAAAATTTTAATAAAAAAACGAATATTTTTTAAAAAATATTTGGCAAACAAAGGGGAGCATTTGATGAAAAAGAAGGCAATGTTTTTTGGTTTTATTTTGGTGTGTCTTATTTTGCTGCCTACTCTGGCAATGGCCGCAACGGGGGTTACTATGATAATAGGTGGGGTGGAGGCTAAGCCAGATGTGCCCGCTTACATAGAAAATGGCCGTACTATGGTGCCCATCCGCATAATTTCCGAAAATTTGGGTGCAACTGTGGATTGGAATACCAAAACCAAGCAAGTAACCATTGTTGAAAGCGGTAAAACAGTTGTACTTGCTATAAACAGCACTAAAGCCACCATAAATGGCAGTGGATATACGCTGGAATCGCCTGCCGTTATCAAAAACGGCCGTACCATGGTACCTATACGCTTTATTGCTGAAGGTATAAATTATGCGGTGGATTGGGATAATACCACCAAAACCGCTACCATAAACAAAAATACAGCTGATACCGGAACCGGCAACGAAACAGCTAAAGAGTTCCAGTATTTAGGTTATTATTACAGCCAGTCTTCATTGAGCGATAGCATAGCCTTCAATAATGAGCTTACGGGTGTTATCCACTTTGCCTACCAGCTTAGTGCCGAAGGCGGCTTTACCAAAAAAGCTAATTTTGATACGGACAAGTTCTATTGCCAAGGCGGCGGTTATGAGAATACCAGGAATGCAGATATAGATGCCCTTATGCTGATAACGGGCTTTAGTAAATCTACCGTTACTACGGTTTTGTCGGATCCTGCCTTAAGAGCCAAAACCGTAAATCAAATAGCCGAAACTATCAACGTTAATGGTTTAGAAGGCGTAGACTTGGATTTTGAAAGCGTGGCGGTAAGCCAAAGGGAAAATTTTGTTACCTTTGTGAAAGAGATACGTGCCAAAATAGGTAAAGATAAAATTATAACCCTTTCCCTAATGCCTCGTTCTAAGGATAGCCAATATTGGTATGACGGCTATGATTATTACGGCCTTTCCCAAGTTGCGGATTATATAATAATCATGTGCTATAACGAGCATTGGAGCAGTGGTTCCCCAGGCCCAGTTGCCAGCGTGGATTGGGTGGAAAGCGTTATCCAATATACACTTGGCCTAGGTGTGGATAAATCCAAATTCGTGATTGCTTTAGGCAGCTATGGCTATGATTGGCCCGAAGGCAAAAGCGGTGCTTCCTTAACCAATACCAGTGCCAGGAACAGAGCAGCTAAATACGGTTCCGTAATCATGAGGGACAGGGCAAGCGAATGTCTGTTTTATACATATAAGGCGGCTGATGGTATCAAACATACCGTATGGTTTGAAGATAGCGTGAGCCTGGGCAAAAAAGCGGCCTTGGCCAAGGAATATGATTTGGGCGGTATAGCTATGTGGAGGCTGGGTTTTTATACCACGGAAATTTGGAGCGAGCTTTTGGATAATACCGAACACCCCAATGCCAAAATCTGGCAGGGAAAAGCGGCTGCCGAAACTGCCTTTCCTTATGTTACCGTAGATAAAAATGGTGGCATAAGCATTGAAAATAACGGGGACTTTATTCCCCAGAGCTAGGTCTTTACAATTTTTTAAAAAAATGATAGAATTATCAAGGCATGGGGGCGGATCCGGTCCGGTGGCCGGCGCGGGCTTCAAACCCGTTTGCGGCGCAGTGACCCTGCGCTTGGTGTGTTCGACTCGCACACGCTCCCGCCAAAACCCAAAAAATTTGAGGAAGTTTGTTTTAAAAGCAAAAAAGGTTTTGGTTTGCTGTTTATTTATAATACTAAATAATCATATGAATAAATAAAAACCCCAATGGTTTAGGCCATTGAGGTTTTTTTAGTTGGGGTGTGGGCAAGGTTATTCTGTTATTTTGAGCGCAAGCAAAGATTCCTAAAACAACAAAAAATTTGTATTAAACATGAAAACAAACTAAGGGTTTATACCTTTGTTTGTTTTGTGCTATAATATTTATCAGGTAAGTAAAAGGCAGGCTGTAAAGCCTTATTTGAGATAATAGCTTTTAAGGGGGCAGCAAGATGTTGAAAGATAAAAAAAATGCCACGATAATTGTGGAAAGCGCGCTTTTGGGATCGGGTTTGGTAGGTATGACGGATGAAGAAATAGATGGGTTATGGCAAGTTCCCGATGATACGGCCATCATGTGGCTGGAAAATGGTGAGTTCGTTATCGGTGATTTGGAGGAATTCCTGCCTTACCGTAATCGTGAGGATTGGCAACGTTATGATGAAGGTGATGCCTTCAGGCTCAAAAAAGGTACTGCGGCAAATGCTTATTTAACGGCTTCGGCAGTGCTTTCGCTTTGCGGAGCCTTCGGCAGCCATATTGTGGTTACTGCGG
>ENA-UOOR01004631-UOOR01004631.1-fermentation-metagenome-genome-assembly--contig:-NODE-4631-length-10777-cov-4.396848_pt1 | contig 10777 bp, 9 predicted proteins | sample MGYA00245780_ERZ724029 | MGnify/ENA primary metagenome ERZ724029 (study PRJEB28704, sample SAMN03018315) | fermentation metagenome | biome: anthropogenic terrestrial biome; feature: soil; material... | reverse complement strand
TTTTTTGCATTGCTTGCAAGTTTTAAGAAATCTAAATAACTCAAAGGCTTTGTTATTTTAATTAACGGTTTATTCTCTAATATATCATATAGCCCAAATTTTTTCAAAAAATTTTGGGTACGTGGATGTATTGGGAAAACAATCTGCTCATCGGTTTCCAGAAAAGAATAAATGATATTTGTTAAATTCTCTTCATTATCTGTATTACTTGCCCTATGTATTGTAGCGACCAAGTATTCTCTCTTCTTCAAGAATAAGTGAGAAAATATATTGGATTCTCTCTCAGCAATCTCTTGGTTATAAAATAAAGAATCAACCATCACATCCCCAGTTAGAAAAACATTATCCTTGATGCCCTCTACAAATAAGTTATCAACAGCGGTCTTTGTAGAGCAGAACAATAAATCCGAGCAATGATCCGTAAGTATGCGATTTATTTCTTCGGGCATGGATTTATCAAAACTTCTCATTCCAGATTCGATGTGCCCAACTTTAATATGCAACTTTGATGCTGAAAGAGCACCAGCCAAAGTCGAATTAGTATCACCGAATACCAATACAATATTCGGCATCTCCTTAAGCATGATTTCTTCTAGCTTTTTTATCATTTCTCCAGTTTGGAACCCATGGCTGCCAGAACCTATACTCAAGTGGTAATCCGGTTCGGGGACACCCAATTGTTCAAAAAATAGCTTGCTCATTTCATAATCATAATGCTGTCCTGTATGTATTAGAATTATTTCATGAAATTTATTTAGCTCTCTAATCAACGGAGCACATTGGACAAATTCTGGGCGCACCCCCACAACCACTACAATTTTCATAATCAGCATCCCTCAACTTAATTTCATTAAAATTTGCATGTAGTTAATTAATTTGCTATCGAAGAACTAGGATCAAATGCGCAGTCTTTTGAATATCCTGTAGATAATATTTTGAATTTTCTATTATCCCGTTCCATATTTTTCTATAAACTCTATCAGAAACCGATTAAAATCCCCCTTTTCACTCAATAATCTTTCTTTCTTAATTCTCCATTCTTCTTTAAGGCCAGATTTATGAATTAATTCTATTGCCTTATTCTTGGCTTTTTCCGGATCGGAGTAGTTAAATATTAATCCATATTTTTTCTCCAGTTCAACAAAATTCCCCATATCATTTTCACCCACAAAGGAATTACATCTTATGGCAGGTGTACCAAGGATTCCTGCCTCTGAAGTCATCGTTTGTGAATCACCTATTAACATATTGGCAAAATACAGCAAATCATGGATTTTTTCTGGTGGAACTTTGACAGAGTATTTCTTGAACTTGCCTGATAAAGGACGTTCAGATGTTATGAATACTTGGCAATGCTCCTCCAACTCATCGATTATCCTCTCTTTGATCTCTGAGCTATATCCTCCTGCTTGTCCAATATCATGAATTGCAGTCCAGGAAACAAATCTCATGACTACAAATTTATCTTTCTTATTTAATCCCAGGCAATCTAGTATCGAAAAATCGGGCTTAAAGTGATTTGGATGAAGATAAGCAAGTTCAAAATATCCATTGAAACGAATCTGCTTAGCACCAAGGTCATCTTTATAACATGCAGGGGTGATGATATAGTTCGCAAATGGAAATGAAACCGATTGAACCATATAAGCGGGCTCGCTATCCTCCAATAGAATATATGGCTTTCTAAAGACAGCACTGATATGTGCTAGATATGGCAAAGCTTGTCCAAGATATATATCTGGTTTAAATTCTCTTGCTATCTTAAATGTATTGTATTCCCATGTTGGCATGCCTAAAATTTTTTTATATAATTTAGGAGAATTTACACCGATCGATGCGTATGGCAAACAAAATCGATTCAATAAATATTCTGTGAAATCTTTATCAATTGTAACGGTTTTTATTTGATGCCCTCTAGCACTCATGTCTCTTATAAAATTCTTAAACATGTACACATGCTTCGGATGAGCCATGCCAATCAATATTTTCATGATAGATTCTCCGGCCAATAAAGATTTATTAATATAATAAATAATTATAATAAGTAAAAAAAAAATGATTATGATTTGTATTTGCTATGGATAATTTCTTGTATTCCTGTTCGAATGAAACTCAAAGACGGAACAGGATCATCTAGCGACAAAATATCATCGCGAAAAGGTAAAGAGAAAAAGTTCTTTGACAATTGCAATTTCCCAGTTTCTTTTATGGTCTTAATTAGCGCAAAATAATCGATTAGTATATTTTTTGTTGTTACTCCCTCCTTGTAATTAAATACCGGTTCCACATCACCATCAATAGCCATCGAGTAAAGAAGATAGGGGAAATCCACGCCAGATTGAACTGCTTGATTTACAGAACCCCAAAATCTTGGATTAACCTCCATTAAAATGGGGTCTCCTTTGGTGTTTAATTTGAATTCTACCATAGCGACGCCGTGCCAATCAAAATTCTTAAGCAATTCAATTGCTATAGCCTCCATCTTAGGATGCTTCACGCTTATCCTATACGTACTGGGCCCTCCTGTTATAGGATATTCCCTGAGCCGCTTATGGGTAAATTTCGCTCTAATATCGCCTTTATTGAATAATAAAGAGACACCAAATCCAGTGCCTTCTACATACTGTTGGATAATTGGATAATTATGGGACGATAAATTAAATTGAAGAACGGTCTCTTTATATTTAGAGATCAGCTCATCTTTGGAATATACATAAGATAGGCCTATGCTGCTAGACGTCTCCCTAAGCTTTATTACTGCAGGAAATGTTATTTTATTGGCAGACTTATCAAGATCATTTAAATCCTTGATGAAATGTGTCTGGGGGATGGGTATGCCTAGCTCATCTGCGACTTTCATTAAATATCCTTTATCATTTACTTTCATTATCGTCGAGTATTCATGTAGTGGAACTTTTATGAATCCATCAAGTTTTGATTTGAATTTTGCAATGAGATATGTGTCCTCCGAGTGTACTGGTATCAGAACCTCTTGGTTATGCTTTTTGGCTATTGAAATAATGGTTGAAATGAACTCGTGAGGTTTTTCCTTTGGTGACGGATAAAGGAAGTAATCATGAGAATACTTCGATAGGGAGCTTAAAGCAAATTTCTGTTTATCAGCAGTATCTACTTTGATATCCTTCTTGCCAAGAGACCTTACTGCAACGAGGGCTTTTGGGCTATTAGCAGTAGTTATCAGCGCGGTCATAGTAATAAATCTCAGATATTCCTGTCATTCCGTATTTTCTTCATTGCATATCCAAAAAAAATTGATGCATTCCTTAAAGCTGGTGGTAAATCCGCAGAGGATAAACTCGCATAATCGTTTACCAATTTCTTTCTGAATAGTTCTTCATCTGCATTTCGTGAATCTTCCATTATTACCTTTGCAATTCCAACTTCAAATGGATTATGTGCATCACTCCCTGCGATTACGGGTTTTCTTAAAGATTTTGCAAGAATCAAACCCCGCTGGTTTAGTTCTAAAGAAGTTCTTCCGTTTAAGCCTTCTATTAAATCCAATCTCTTCAGCAAATTATCTGGTGGAAATAATTTCCTTCTATACGGGTGAGGCAAAACAGCGAGTCCTCCCTGATCTTCAATTTCATCGAGAACATCTTCAAACCTTCTTGATCGTAGATCTTCATTCAAAAATAGCCCGATTAAATCTCCAAACTCTGTTTTTACCTCGCATCCAACTATTACCAACAATCCATTATCAGAAATCATTCTGGTCTGTAATCCGCCCTTAATCGTATCATGGTCAGTTATAGCTATTGCCCCTAATCCCTTAAATTTAGCAAGCCTTACTATTAGCCGAGGGAAGAGAATGGAGTCCAAGGAGTAGGTGCTATGAATATGTAAATCAGAGGACAGTTTCTGGTTCATTATCTCATCGCACCCAAAACTCTTTTCCCAATATTAAAAGTTATATCTTGAGCGTAGCTTTGAAGCCATTCAATGCGGCTAGATGCCCATCTTTCAGGATGCGATAGAACATATATCCTAAAGGCTTCACCTCGTTCTATAAATTCGATAAGCTCACTAGTACTACTAATATTAGATCTATTCTTTTTACCCGGTATAAAATCCCTGAGGCTATTTTTGCCGCTCCATTCACGTCCGGTGTCAGAAAAATAGACTATATCACTTTCCACAGATAAATAAGCCTCTCCTAATATTCCAAAGTTCTTAAAGTCATAGATATCCCATAGAGCCCTATTATCATATCTCGAAAGAGGACATCCATGCATACAGATTGATCTTAAATTACAGATCTCTCTGAATTTAGCCAACTCGTAATTAAAGAGATTTATGGCTTTATCGTAATTTCCATTTGCTTTGCTCAAAACCTCATAATGATATCCGATTTCATGACCTAGATCAATAATTTTTTTGATAATCTCTAACTTAAATGTGTAGGGGTATCTAAAATAGTAAGTCGATCGTATTCCAAGCTCATTCTCTAACTCTGCCATCTTTAATGCATTAAATGACTTTCGATCAACATCATGTCTTATAATAGTAAACTTACTATTTAATGCATTGCCGTTCTCCAAGTATTCAGAAAAGGTTAAAGGAATATAGTGATTCTCTAGAAGTGCTGAGCACAATTCCCTATATTTATCCAGCGTGAAATCAAGCACCATATTCCCAGGATCCTTTCGAATTCGTATCTGAGTTAGAATTAACCTGCATATCGAAAAACATAGCAAAGAATAAAAATTGAATTGCTATTACGTTGATTAGTAACGATAAAAAGCCTCTAGCGAACAACAAATTACCAAATATGAATTCATAATAGAGAGAGTACATTCCGCTCAGATCCTTTCATGAGGTGTGAAACCTGCAGTTGAATTGTCGCATTTTGGAGAAACTTCACTTTTGATCTTCCTTGGTTTTATTAATAATATACGAATTGAGAATCTTCTAGCGGCTCCTTTTAATATTCTATTATTTATATAATAAAAAGTCCGTTCTGTATGACTTAGATCCCATCTCTCAGGGCGGCCTCTTCATACTTCTTAAATGCAAAATCACATGCCATTTCTAGCTGATCTCTCTGATGATCCAGAATCTGTCTGCATATCGAAGAAAATGGCGAAGAATAAGAACTGCATACCTATGATGAAGATCAAAAGAGATAAAACCCCTCTTACAAATAAAGGATCACCCAGTATAAATTTCTGGTATAGTGAAAACAATCCGCCTAGGATGCCTATTGGCGTCAATACTATTCCGAAGAAATAGAACAACACCAGTGGGTGAAAGCTCAACCAGACATACTTCATTTTTAATCGCCAGAGAAAATTCTTGAGCAGAAGCCACGACACTTTGAACATATATCGCCCATATCTAATCTTGGATTTCTCCTTTCCATATCTGGCCGGCATCACCACATCTTTAACCCTAAACCCGAATACATTGAGTTTCGTTAGCAGATCATTGCAATAGCCATACCAGGGATAAATTGTATCTGGATCTATCCTCTCCAAAGCTCTGTTTGAAATGGCAGTGTATCCGTTCTGGGGATCCATCAGCTGCCAATACCCCGATGCCATTTTGGTGAGAAAGGTGAGAATGACGTTTCCAAAAGATCTCCAGGCGCTCATTCCCTTTCTAAATTCTTCATTTATGAGCCGGTTGCCTTTGGTGTAATCTGCTTTACCCTCAACTATGGGATCTAGCAACTCCGGCAAATGCTCAGGATCCATTTGGTTGTCCCCGGCCATAACCGCTGCAATATCTATCCCCTCTTGTACAATCCTCTTGTAGCCTGTGATTATTGCGGCACCAACTCCTTTATTCACCTTGTGACTAATGCAGGTGAAACGGGGATCATTCTTTGAGAATTCGCCCGCAATCGCAGCCGTCCGGTCCTTGGAGCAGTCGTCTATTACGAAGATCCTGTCAACATAGGGGGGTATGGACCGGAGCGTGTCCTCTATTAGCAACTCTTCATTAAAGGCTGGGATAACAACTCCGATGGTCTTATCTCTGTAGCACAAAGCTCTTCCCTCCCAAATCTCAAATCAAAACTGTTGAAAACCACATCTGCATCCTCCAACTTCATGGACCGCAGGCCCAACGCCTGTATCTCATTCTCGGAAAACAGATCGTCACAAACAAATATGCTTAATCCCTTCTTCATCAGCAGCCTGGCCAGCGTCATTCCGGGGAATGAGCCAGATAGAACCGTCCCACCTGCAGTCCGCTCTCTTCCTCCAGCCAGCCCTTTTTGCGGCCGTCGGTGTTGCCTGGTGGCACGGTGGTCTCCAGAACGGCCAGATCTCCCGGCTTCAGGATCTTGCCCAGGCTGCGAAATGCGCTCTCCAGAATGCTGTAATCAGGATTGCAGTTCTCATGATAGTAGTAAATTGAGTCACTTATAGTGGTTCTCCGTCCGTTCGTCCTCCGTGCGCTCTGTGACTCTGTGGTTTTTCCCCGGAAAACCCCCGTGATTTAATTATCCCAGCTGCAGGATACTGTAGCCCAAACACAGAGACAAGAAGGCTCAAAGATATGTTCGTATCACAGATAATACAGCATTTCTAAGTTCGAATCGCCACATCGCAGATCTGAGACTTGCCATCAATGAGAATACATCCGCCGGAATAGATCGTAAGACCGCTGTTCTCGGCAATCCTCAAATTCAAAACAGACTGCTCTGGCGTGACCGGAAAGCTCTTCCCCTTCATCACACAATCCAGGAATGTCTTGAGCTCCTCTTTCAAGGGCTCCACCCTGTTTATCAGGACCTTTTCTATGATATTTTCCTGGGCATATCTGGTGTTGACCTCCCCATACCTCTCCGGCTTGCTGTGGATGTAAAGCTCCTGGGCCATGAAGTCACCATCAATGGTAAACTCGTTTTCTTCCACGTGGATGGTTCTTATCTTCTTGCAGGCAATCCTGCTGGCAGAGATGGAAGCCAGGCAGCCGTTGAACCTTGCCACTTTCTTATGAACATCCCTGTCACCGGCAGAATAAAGCTCGAAGTCTTTGTAACCCTCAAAAAAGCAGTTCCATATGAGATCTATGTCGTGGATCATCAGATCTATAACCACATTGGCATCTTTAATCCTGGTGGAACCGGGATTGTGCCGCCTAATATCTATGACCTTGGGATTTGATATCAGGTTTTTGATCTCTTTTACGATTGGGTTAAATCTCTCAATGTGCCCTACACCTACAACCAGGCTCCCGTCAACGATCTTGAGAAGCTCCTCCCCCTCTTTCGAGGACATAGCAATGGGCTTTTCAATCAGACAGTTGATCCCGTTCTCAATGGCCTCTTTGGCCAGGCTAAAGTGATATTTTGTGGGAGCGCATATGCTCACGGCTTTTACATTATTGAGCAGCGATTGAACAGAATCGCAAACATTTACGTCGAACTTCTCTGCCAGAGCCTTGGCTGCCTTCTCATCGGCATCATAGATATAGACCGAATCCGCCTCTCTCATCTCCGAGTAAATGCGCACATGATTCTTGCCCATGGCACCGGTTCCAATTACCCCTACATCCATAATCAGGCCCCTAATTTATTAATTGTATTAATAATATAACCCATATCATCATCTTTTAATCCCGGATAAACAGGGAGGCTCAAGATCTTCTTCGAGCACTCCATGGCAATAGGGCACTGTTCACTTGCGTATCCCAGCGACTTGTAGAGCGGCTGCGTATGAATGGGATAAGGATAATGAACTGCGCTTCCCACTCCATTTTGGCTCAGATAATCAAGGAACTGGTCCCTCGTGAGGGGAAAGCCATCTTCAAGCAAGACCGCATATTGATGATAAACGTGTTTTACAGCCGCGTCTCTGACGGGTGTTCTGAGCCCCGGCACATTTAGATCGCTGCTCAGGCGTTCTGCATTCTTTATCCTCTTCTCATTAAATCCATCCAGCTTCTCAAGCTGCGCAACTCCAATAGCAGCCTGAATATTCGTCAGTCTATAGTTGTATCCTAGTGAGGTGTGAAGATATTTCTGGCTCTGTCCATGATTGATGATCAGATCAAGTCTTCTCTTTATCTCTTCATTGCTGGTCGTGACCATCCCGCCCTCGCCGGTGGTCATGTTCTTTGTAGCATAAAATGAAAAGCATCCCAGATCTCCGAAGGATCCGACTTTCTTTCCCTTGTAATCTGCCCCGTGAGCCTGGGCACAATCCTCTATCAAGAAGAGATTGTGATCTTCGCAGATCTCTTTTATCCCTTTTACATTAAAGGGATGGCCAAAAAGATGAACCCCAATAATCGCCTTCGTCTTTGAGGTGATCTTTGCGATTACATCATCCGGGTCAAGAGCAAAAGTCTTTTTGTCTATATCTGCAAAAACAGGTTTCGCTCCCTGAAAGAGTACGGCATTAGCTGTTGCGATGAAGGTGAAATCAGGTACTATTACCTCATCACCTTCTTTCAAATCAAGAGCCTTAAGCGCAATATCCAGAGCAACCGTTCCATTGGAATTGGCCACTGCATACTTGGTTCCGAGGTACTTGCTAAAGTTATCTTCAAATCTTTTGACCCACTCGCCACTTGCAAGTATGCCCGAGTTTAAAACTTCCAGGACATTATTCGCTTCTTGGCTATCGATTACAGGTTTACAAAGCGATATCATAAGTGCACCTGACTTCTCTAATTTGGATTTGTTTAATCAGCAAATTTCATGTCCTTCAGGCCGCTGTCCATGTTGGTGGACACATCCAGCACCGATCTGCTCTCCACCCGGCAGTAGAGAGGAGTGTCCTTCTTATTGCCACTGATGTAGCGGCTGCCGTTGACAATATCCGCCTCGCCCCGCAGGATAGGAGCCACCAAGCGGAGGATGTCAGCCGGGTCGTACTGTGCGTCATCAGAGGGGCAGTTCGAGCTTGCGTTTCAGTAAGCAAGTAGCTGCCTAGCCGTGTCGATGGTGACAATCACCGCATCGCCGTTGAGGGACTCAAAAGCCGGTCTTGAGCGCTGCGCCCTTGCCTAGTCCTAACCCGTTATGCAATGGTCCTGATCTCATGGCTATTCTTATCCCCTCTTCCGATTCCCTTATACACAAAACCCATTTCGATGAACTTAACTGGCTTTACCACATTCCGGCCATCCACGATGATGGGATTCTTCTGGCCGGTCAGCTCTTTCATCCAAACTGGATCAAGCTTGAAATAATCAGAGTGAGCGGTCATGATAGAAACACAATCTGCCTTCTTCACAACCTCATTTAAATCCTTGTAGAGCTCCACACCAGGATAACTCAGTACATGCGGATCATGTACGGCAACTTCAGCACCCGCTTCTAATAAAAGATCTCTGTAAAGCTCTGAGGGAGGATTTCGTGCATCATCCGAATCGTTGATAAATGCCCACCCGAGAATTGCGATCTTAGCCCCTTCCGGCTTTTTGCCGACGCGTTCAAGCGCGCTCACAGTCAGATTAAACATGTGCTTTGGCATGAAATCGTTAACCTTTCTGGCGAGAACATAGATCGAATCAGCTCCCTCCAGATAATCCAGATAGCCACCTAGAATCTTCACGCCACGTTCCAGATGGTATGTATCCTTGGTCAGACAATGCCCACCAACGCCAGTTCCAGGCCACAGCATGGCCCGTGTGATCCCTTCTCCTTTCAGGCTGTCAATGCCTGCTCTCACATCATAGACATTGATTCCCATGGCTTCACAATACAGAGCGAGCTGATTCACTGCCGCGATCTGGAGATCCCTGAATGTATTCTCGGCCGTTTTGGTGACCTCCGCTGCGGTAGCCGTCATCTTGATGATCTTTCCTTTTGTCAGAACTGGAGCGTAAAGCTCGACCGCTCGCTGAGTGCTGACGTCGTCAATACCTCCAACAATCCGGTCATGCTCCCTAATATTCTTGAGAAGACGCCCTACCATAACCCTTTCCGGCGCATGTGCCAATGCAAAATCCTCCCCTGCAATCAGTCCTGATTGCTCCTCAAGGATTTGTCGCGCCATGCCATTAGTGGTTCCCGGAGTGATGGTTGACTCCAGAACAACTAACATTCCTGGCCGTAAATATTTTCCAGCATTACGGATGCCGGCATTGAGTGCACTGAAATCAGGCTCGAGATCCTTTGGGTTGGCAAACGGCGTCTGAATGGCCAATGTTACTGCATCAAGCTCTGAGATCCTGGAAAAGTCGGAAGTGCACTTAAACTTTCCATCATTTACGACCTTTTTAAGTAGCTCTTCAAGTCCTGGCTCATTGCCTTTCAAGGGGCTTTCTCCCCTGTTCAACATATCAATCTTGTATCCAGATGTGCTGGAATCTCGTTGAAATCCTAAAATGAGATCAAATTCACCGACATCTGCAAACAGGACTGCGGCAGGAATTCCTACATATCCCATGCCCACTACGCCGATCTTCTTAATTGGCCCTTTCTTAGATAATAACGATTGTAGTTTGTCGGTCATAACAATAAATCCCAAACTTAAATCACTCATTCACTTTTCGCAAGATAGGCGGCTCATTTTTTTAAGCAAATAGACATCATGATATAATCTGCAGTTCTCTCTAACTATTCAACGGCCAAAGGAACTTGTCTTTCGGATGATATGCCTCTTAAGCCGCCTCCACATGGCCCACCTTGATGTGCAGCTTCGAGGCCGCCAGGGCCCCGGCCATCACCGTGTTGGTGTCCCCCTGCACCAGGACCACATCGGGCCGTTCTGCCATCAGCACTGCTTCCAGATCTGCCATGATCCGCCCCGTCTGCTCGCCGTGATTGCCGGAGCCTACATCTAAATTATGATCT
>ENA-UOOR01004630-UOOR01004630.1-fermentation-metagenome-genome-assembly--contig:-NODE-4630-length-10778-cov-2.610277_pt1 | contig 10778 bp, 9 predicted proteins | sample MGYA00245780_ERZ724029 | MGnify/ENA primary metagenome ERZ724029 (study PRJEB28704, sample SAMN03018315) | fermentation metagenome | biome: anthropogenic terrestrial biome; feature: soil; material... | reverse complement strand
GACACGGAAAGAATTTCGGAGAGGTTATCCACACCCTCCTGATTTTCGATTTTTGCGATGATGCGGATGGAGGACCCGGCGGCGCTGAGCAGGCGGCGCAGATCCGTCACGTCTGCGGCGCTGCGGACAAAGCTGGCGGAGATGAAATCGAAATCCTGTTCCGCGCCGAAGAGGATATCCTCCCGATCCCGCTGGCTGAGATAGGGCATGGAAAGGCGCACGCCGGGAACGTTGACCCCCTTGTGGTTTTTGACGGGACCGCCGTTTTCCACCCGGCAGACGATGTCTTCGCCCCGGATTTCCAGCACCGTGAGGCGAATGAGGCCATCGTCCAGCAAAATCGCGCCGCCGGGAACCACGTCGCCGGGGAGGTCCCGATAGGTGACGGCGCAGATATGCTCGTCCCCCGGGACGTCACGGGTGGTGAGAGTAAATTCCTGACCCGCTTGCAGTTGAACGCGGCCGTCCTTAAAATCCCGCAGGCGAATTTCGGGGCCCTTGGTGTCCAGCATGGTGGCTACCGGCAGGTTCAGCTCCTTGCGAAGCTTTTTCACCATATCCAGCCGCGTTTTGTGCTCGGCGTGGGTGCCGTGGGAAAAGTTAAACCGGGCCACGTTCAGTCCGGCCTCCAGCATGGCGCGGAGCGTCTCCTCCTTATCGGTGGCAGGGCCCAGGGTACAGACGATTTTTGTCTTTCGCATATAAACCTCCTTATTTCATGGAAGCAACCCTTAAAATACAGATTATGGTTCTATTATAAACGATTTCGTCGCTGTGGCAAGGGGGGATTCCGTGTGTTTTGTAAATAAAAGGGGCTGCACTATGTAAAAAGTTTTGTGCGCCTTTCTTGCTTTTTGGCTCTTGTCCAGCGTAATACCCGCCCAAGCCGGCGGTTTCCGTGAAAAAGAAGGCGCAGCGAAGCGGCGTGCGCTTTGGATGCAGCCGGAAGGAAAGAGCAAACGCAAAGGGGCCGGGAAATTCACATCCCCGGCCCCTTATCACAAAACCTTGCGGAGGGTTGCGGCCCGGCGGCAAAAAATCGAATTATTTCGACCCCGCGCGTGGCAAAATACCTCCTGGACCGCAAGCGCACGAACGGACCATAATTGGTGGCCCGTTCGTGCACGCCGTCTGTAATTGCGGAAATTTTTTGAGATTACGCCACGTGGGTTCTGCGCTCCTCGCCTCTTTGGAAGAGCAGCGTGATGCACCACAGGCCCGCCAGGCCCACCAGCGCATAAATGATGCGGGAGAGGGCGGCCATCTGCCCGCCGCAGAGGAAGGCTACCGTGTCGAAGCCAAACAGGCCGACGCCGCCCCAGTTCAGCGCGCCGATAATGGCGAGCACCAGTGCGATCTTGTCGATTACCATAAAACATACCTCCTAAAAACTGATTATCCGGGGTTTGGGTGGAGTATGCCCCAAAGCGCGGCGAATAATACCGGTTGGGAGAAAAATTTCCGACCCCCGTTGAATCCGGCGGCGGAGTATAGTATACTGGACGGACAAGCACAATGGCGCAGTGCGCCGGAAAAATTTGCAAATTTGGAAAAGGAGACTCACATGAACGAGAAATTCAATCGCCTGGGCTTCTATCCTGCGGATATCCTGCTCCCCGCAAGCGCAGATATGGAAAAGTGGGCCGTGGTGGCCTGCGACCAGTTTACCTCCCAGCCGGAGTACTGGGAGGCGGTGGAGCAGACTGTGGGCGAAGCGCCCTCCACCCTGCGCCTGATTCTGCCGGAGGCCAAGCTGAACGACGCGGACGTTGATAAGCATATCGCGGACATCAACGCGTCCATGCGGAAATATGTGGAGGGCGGCGTATTCAAAACTCTGCCCGCGTCTCTCATCTATATGGAGCGCACCCAGTCCGACGGGAAAGTGCGCCACGGTCTGGTGGGCATGGTGGATTTGGACCAGTACGACTATACCCCCGGCTCCGGCGCGCTAATCCGCGCCACAGAGGGAACCGTTCTCTCCCGCATCCCGCCCCGGGTGAAGGTGCGGCAGGACGCGCCGGTGGAATTGCCCCACGTGATGCTGCTGATCGACGATCCGGACGGCACGGTGATCGAGCCGCTGGGCGGCCAGAGCGGCGCCATGGAGAAGCTCTATGATTTCGATTTGCAGCAGGGCGGTGGGCATCTGATCGGCTGGAAGCTGACGGAGGCCCAGGCCGGCGCAGTGGCGGACGCGCTGACGGCGCTGTGCGCCCCCGACCAGATGGAGCGGAAATACGGCATGAAGGACGCAGCGCCCCTCCTGTTCGCGGTGGGCGACGGGAACCACTCTCTTGCCACGGCGAAGACCTGCTACGAAAACAAGAAGAAGGTCACTCCCAAGGAGCAGTGGGCCACTCTGCCGGAGCGGTATGCGCTGGTGGAGGTGGTGAACAACCACGACGACGCGCTGAAGTTCGAGCCCATTCATCGGGTGGTGTTCGACGTGGACGCGGAGAAGCTGCTGGCGGCCTTTAAGGCGTTTTACCCCTCCGCCCACGAGGGTGAGGGCGAGGGCCACACCATCGCCTATACCTGGGCGGGCGGCAAGGGCTTTCTCACCGTGCCGGACCCCAAGGTTCAGCTTGCGGTGGGGACATTGCAGGCGTTTATCGACGAGTATTTGAAGGAACACGGCGGCGAGGTGGACTACATCCACGGCGACGAGGTGACGGACGAGCTGGGCGCGAAGCCCGGCAACATCGGCTTCAAGCTGCCCGCCATGGGGAAGGAGCAGCTGTTCAAAACCGTGATGGCCGACGGTGTGCTGCCCAGGAAGACCTTCTCCATGGGCCACGCGCAGGACAAGCGCTATTATGTGGAGGCAAGAGCCATTCAATAAGTACGGTGCAAAAAACGGGATGTTTTAAGAGGAGAGACAATGCTGAGCTTTAATCATTTTAACTTCAACGTGTCCGATTTGGATAAATCGCTGGCATTTTACAAGGAAGCGCTGGATCTGACACCGGTGGGAAACCGCAAGGAGGCCGCTGACGGGAGCTACATCATTGTGTATCTGGGAGACGGGAAGACAGGCTTCCGGCTGGAGCTGACATGGCTGCGGGATCACCCCCAGAAGTACGACTTGGGAGAGTGCGAATTCCATCTGGCCCTGCGGGCCGACGATTACGAGGCGGAGCACAAGCGCCACGAAAAGATGGGCTGCATCTGCTTTGAAAATCCGAAAATGGGGATTTATTTCATTCAGGACCCTGACGGGTACTGGATTGAGGTCATTCCCACGCGATAAATGAGATATTGAAAAAAGACCGCGTAAGCGGTCTTTTTTCGGCAAAAGGCCCGCCATCTGAGGGCGGCGCTTTAAGAGAAGGTGCAATAAAGGACCCACCACCCGAGAGCAGGGCTTCAAAAGCTGGTGCAGCAAAGGACCCGCCGCCTGATGGCGGCATTTCAAAGCCGGTGCATTGCCTATGGGTGATGCATGAAAAAGGGCACGGGGAAGTACCTTCCCCGCGCCCTTCTTATTGTTTAGTTCCCGGAGGCTCCGTACAAAACGCGCCCGGTGGCGAAAACCTTTCTCAGAAAGAGGGGTCAACCGGTAAACGCTCAGACCGCCGGAATGACGGCACCGCCGTAGGTTTCGGTGATGAAATTGCGGGCAGTCTCGGACTGGTGCGCCTCCACCAGCGCACGGATGGCGGGGTTGTTCTCGCTGCCCTCCTTCACGGCGATGATGTTCACATAGGGGGAGTTGGCATCCTCAATCGCCAGAGCGTCGTCCACGGGGTTGAAGCCCGCTTCCATGGCATAGTTGCTGTTGATGACGGACAGGTCCACTTCCTCAACGGTATTGGGAATCATGGCGGCCTCCAGCTCCTTGAAGGTCAGGTTCTTGGGGTTTTCGGCAATGTCGTTGGGGGTGGCCGTCAGGTTGGCGCTGTCCTTCAGCTTGATGAGGCCCTGCGCCTCCAGCAGCAGCAGGGCGCGGCCCTCGTTGGTGGCGTCGTTGGGGATGGCGACAACGGCCCCGTCGGCAAGGTCAGAAAGAGCGGTGGTTTTGCCCGCATAAATGCCCATGGGCTCGAGGTGGACGCCGCCCGCATTCACAAGATGGGTGTCGTTTTCGGCGTTGAAGTTGTCAAGATAAGGCGCGTGCTGGAAGTAGTTGGCGTCCTCGCTGCCTTCCTCCACGGCGGTGTTGGGAACCACGTAGTCGCCGTATTCCGTGACCTGGAGATCAATGCCCTGCTGGGCCAGAATGTCTTTTACGGCGTTCAGAATTGCGGCGTGGGGGGTGGCGGAGGCGGCGACCTTCAGGGTGACGGTTTCGGCGGGGGCGGAGCCGGAGCCGGAAGCCGCGGAGCCGGAGCCGGAGTTGCCGCAGGCGGCCAGAGAAGCGGTGAGGCCAAGAGCCAGCGTTAATGCAAGCAGTTTTCTTTTCATCGTATGTTCCTCCAAATTAAAATAAATGTGTTGTTATAAGGTACTATTTCAATGGCCGCGTTTCCCGCCGTCGCGCGCCGGCAGGGAGTATGGTCAAAAAAATAACAGGAGGGGGGAAGCCCGGAAGCGGCCCGGCTCACCGGGGCGGCCCGGGAAAGGTGCCGTTTTTATTTCAGCCGCTTGTCAATTCTTGCGGACAGGAAGCTGAAAACAGTTTGGATGCCCTGCACCAGCAGGATAATCAGGATCACCGTGACCAGCAGCATGGATGGGATGCGGCGCTGATAGCCATATCGAATGGCAAGGTCGCCCAGTCCCCCCGCGCCCACCGCGCCGGCAATGGCGGTATAGGCCAAAATCGTGATGATGGAGATGGAGCCGCCCAGCAGCAGGGAGGGCCGCGCCTCCGGCAAATAGACCTTCCAGATAATCTGGAAGGGGGAAGCGCCCATGGCCTGCGCTGCCTCTACCACACCGGCGTCCACCTCCGCCAGGGAGGTTTCCACCATCCGGGCGATAAAGGGGGCGGCGGAAATCACCAGCGGAACGATGGCGCCCCGGATGCCGATTTTTGTGCCCACGATGAGCTTTGTGAAGTCCATGATGGCGACCATCAGAATAATGAAGGGAAGTGAGCGGCCCACGTTGACAATCCAGCCAAGCACCCGGTTCAGGCCCCTGCGGGGCAGGATGCCGTGGGGCTGGGTGACACTGAGAAGGATGCCCAGAGGAAGACCCAGCAGGTAAGCGAAGACGGTGGAGATGATGGTCATAATCAAGGTGTCGATTGCGCCCTGCGCAAGAAGAGGACCATATTGATGCCAGAACTCGACGGTGAAAATTTCAATCACAGGGCTCAGGGCGTTCAGGAGACCCGTTAGCAGGTTGTTGAAAAAATCAGCCATAATACGCGGCCTCCTCTCGTTCGTAGGTAACGTGGTGTTCCTTTAAAAACGCCAGCATTTTTTCGGCCTGCTGGGGATTTTGGGGCAGCTCCAGAAGCATCTGCCCGTGGGCGTTGCCGTCGATATCCTTGGTGTCGGCGTACCAGATGTTCACCGGCGCGCCGCTGGCGAGAACCATGCCGGAGACGATGGGCTGATCCGAGGTGTTGCCGTCAAAGGTGATGCGGTACAGCGGGCCGTGAATTTTGCTCTTTTCGGAGATAGCGCCCCGGGGAGTGATAAGCTGCCGGGCCGCGGGCGTTTGGGGATGGTGGAACACGTCCGCTACCGCGCCCTGCTCCACAATGTGGCTGTCGGAAATAATGGCGACCCGGTCGCAGATTTGCTCCACCACCGTCATCTCGTGGGTGATGACCACCACGGTGACGCCTAAGGTTTCGTTCAGCTCCTTTAAAAGCGCCAGAATGGACTGGGTGGTGGTGGGGTCCAGCGCGGAGGTGGCCTCGTCGCAGAGAATGACCTTGGGGTCCGTCACCAGCGTCCGGGCGATGGCCACCCGCTGCTTTTGTCCTCCGGAGAGCTGGACGGGATAGGCCCATTCCTTATCCTCAAGACCCACCAGCTTCAAAAAGGGGCGGGCTTTTTGCCGGGCCTCGCTCCGGCTCATGCCGGCAAGCTCCAGCGGAAAGCACACGTTGTCCAGCGCCGTGCGCTGGAAGAGAAGGTTGAAGCCCTGAAAAATCATGCCGATGGACTGGCGGACCTTACGCAGCTCCTTTTGGGAAAGGCCGGTCAGCTCCGCGCCGTTTACACGGACGACACCGGAGGTGGGCTGCTCCAAAAGGTTGATACAGCGCACCAGCGTGGATTTTCCCGCGCCGGAGAGGCCGATGATGCCGAAGATTTCCCCCGCCTCCACGCTTAAGGTCACGTCGTCCAGCGCGGTAACGCCGCCGGCAAAGGTTTTGGTCAGATGCTCAAGCTCGATCATGGACATGGCAAGCATCCTCCTTTATACAGTAAATTGGGCAACAAAAAACGCCCCTGATGCCATGCATCAAGGACGAACGTAAAAAACGCCGTGGTACCACCTTGGTTCGCGCGCCTCCTCGCGGGGGCGGCCTTTGAGAGTGCAGTCACACTCCTGCGCGCTGACGGGCGCTCCCGTCGCGGCCTGCGCATATGCGGTCGGCCACGCAACTCCGGAACCATCTTCCGCAAACCCTTCCGTACCTCTTCTCACCTGCCGAGGCTCTCTGCGACGTATCTGTTTGCGTACTCTTTCCTTCATCGTCTTTTCAATGTTTAGTTGTTGCACTTAAGTTTACGAAAGTTTCAGGGGTTTGTCAACAGGGAAAAGTTGCTGTAAAATGACTGAAGCTAAAAAATAATTCTGTAAAAAGCGACAAAAACGGTGCGAAACCAAGAGAAGGAGAACAGGATGTGTGGAATCGAATTGCAAATTCAGGGCAGAACTGATATATTATATAAGCAATATTTCCACATCAAACGGAGGTAGCGTGTGCCGAAACAAAACCATAATTTTATGATGCGCTGCCTGCGGGATTTTCTCTGCGGGGCGCTAATCGGGGCGGGGGCGATTCTGCCCGGGGGGTCCGGCGGGGTGCTGGCGGTGGCGTTTGATTTATACCGCCCGTTCATGGAGGTGCTGACCCATCCAAAGCGGGCGCTGCCGAAGTACTGGCGGTATATTCCGGCCTTGGGACTGGGCTGCGCCGTGGGCTTCTTGGGCTTTGCAAAGGGGATTTCGGCGGCGCTGAACATATCTGCGGCGGTGACCACCTGGGCGTTTATCGGGCTGATTGTGGGGACGGTGCCCGCCCTTTACCGCGAGGCGGGAAAGGAGGGGCGCAGCCGTGCCTCCTGGGTCAGCATGGGCATTTGCGCCGGGGCGATTTTTGGGGCGCTGTTTTACGTGGGACGGGTGCTGTCCGTGCAGCTTGAGCCGGGGTTTTGGTCCTTTACCTTCAGCGGGGCGCTGTTTGGTTTGGGGATTGTAATTCCGGGGCTGGCGGCTTCCTCCGTACTGATGGCGCTGGGGCTGTATCAGCCCATGATGGACGGGCTGTCGGGCCTTGATCTGTCGGTGCTGCTGTCCACGCTGCCGGGTCTGGTTCTGACGGTGGCGCTTTTGGCGCGGGTGGTGAACTGGGTATTTCAAAAGCACTACTCCATTGCGTTTCACGGTATTCTGGGAGTTGTGATTGCCTCTACGCTGGTGATTATCCCCGTGCGGTATGAGGGCGCGGGAGAGCTTGTTCTTTCGGCGCTGTGCGCGGGCGCGGGGTTTCTTCTGGCTTTTGGAATCAGCAGGCTGGATCGGCGAACGCAGGGGAACGGGCTGTAAAACACCGCAATAAAAAAGAGAAGATTAAACTATAAAATAAATGGCGGTCCCGCGGAGCACAACTCCGCGGGGCCGCTGCGTTTTGGCTGCGAAAAGAAAGGCGCGAAACAGAGGGGAAGACAACGGAGGGATGGCTCAGAGAAGGCTGTACAGCGAGGCCATGACGAGGTAAAGCTGAGAAAAGGGGCGGGAGACATTCCAGATGCCCGCGCCCTGAAAGCCGTATTCCCGGATGAGAAGAAGGCGGGCGGAGAGACTGCGGGCGTCGTCAAACCAGACCTCGTGGACCGCGCCGCCCTGATCGGTATAGTGGAAAAATGGGGCCTGAGCCGTTTCATCGTACTCAATGGCGACGCCATATTGAATGGCCAGTTCGATGGCCCGCTGGTTGGAGATGGACTGGGCCTTGGATTCGCCCTCCACAAAGGGGAGGGTCCAGTCGTAGCCGTAGTTGGACAGGCCCAGGAAGATTTTTTCGGGAGGAATCTGCGTGACGGCATAGTCCAGCACTGCCCGGACCTGGGGCAGGGGGGAAACAGCCATTGGGGGGCCGTAAGTATATCCCCATTCGTAGGTCATTAGAAGGACGGCGTCCACGGAGGAGGAGATGGCGGCATAGTCATGGGCCTCATAGAGAAGTCCCGGCTGGTCGGACGAGGTTTTGGGCGCAAGAGCCGCCCAGACGAAATAGCCCTGAGCGCCGAAGACACGGTGCAGCCGGACCAGAAAGTCCGCATAGGGCACGGCCAGAGCGGCGGGGAGAAACTCGAAATCCACGTCGATTCCCACAAAGCCCTTTTCCCGCAGCAGGGCATCCACATCGGAGATAAGCCGGTTTTGGGCGGCCTCGTCTGTAAGGACCATGGTTGCACGGTCGGAGTCAAACCGGTCCTCCTCCGTGTAGGAGGAAAGATGAAGCACAGGCCGGGCCCCGTGGGTCCGGGCGGAGAGCAGCAGTGCATCGTCGTTTAGGGGGAGGAGGTGCCCCTCCGCCGTGATACCGTAAGTAAAGGGCGTGAGGTAGTTAAGGTAGGGCGTTTGTGCATCCAGCAGAAGCGTGTCGGTAAAGGGGTAAGCATAACCATTGAAAACGGCGGAATCGGTAGGAGGCTCCTGATAAAAGATGACGAGCTCCATCCCTTCCTCCAGCGCGGGAAGGCCGCCCAGACTCCAGTTGTTCTGATAGAGTTTTCGGACACTCACGCCATATTCCGCCGCGATGGAGGTCAGCGTATCTCCGGGACGGACGGCATGGACCAACTCCGGAAACCGGACAACCAGAGTTTGTCCCACTGCAAGAGCGCCGGAGGCCCCTACCTCGTTATCCGCTGCCAGCCGGAAGGGATCGACACCGTAAGCGGCGGCGATGGAGTCCACGGTTTCGCCGGCGGTGACCACATGAATCGTCATTTTAACACTCCCCCTTGTTGGAAAAGCCTATGCGGAGGGGAAGAAGGATATGCGCAGAGAGAAACCGCCGGGCATCCGGCGCCTTTTTCTTAACGGAGGGAATTGAGAGAAATTCGGGCGGGGCAGCTTTGGCTCCGTCGGTGCAAGACGACGTATCCATTGAGGGACAAACGATACGGCAGTTTTTGCATTTGTACAAAAAAATCTTGCAATTCAAATTCAAATACGATAACATAAAGAAAGACATTAGAGAATGTCTTGTTTGTACTAAGAAACATGAAAGGGCGGCATAGCGCGTGAACATAAAAAAATACGAGGCGTTCGTCCGTGCCGTGGAGCTGGGAAGCCTGTCGAAAGCGTCCGAAGAGCTTGGTTATACGCAGTCGGGCATCAGCCACATGATGCAGTCTCTGGAGGATGAGGTGGGCTTTCCTCTGATGATTCGGACCTCGTCGGGCATTCTTCCCAATTCCGAGGGGGAGATGCTGCTGCCCGTTATCCGCCAGCTACTGAGCACCAACGAAAATCTGGAGCAGAACATCGCGAAGATCAAGGGCGCGGACACGGGGCATATTCGGATTGCATCCTTTTCCAGCATGGCCATTTACTGGCTTCCAAACATCATCAGCGCCTTTCAAAAGGACTATCCCAATGTGGAAATCCAGATCATCGAGGGAGGTGCGGACCGCATCAACGCCATGATGGACGCCCACGAGGCGGATTTGTGCCTGTACACCGGAGGAGAAAGCCGGTCCTTTGACTGGCTGCCCCTGTGCAGGGATGAGATGCTGGCGCTGCTGCCGCCGGGACACCCCTTGACAGAGGGGGATTCGGTGCCTGTGGAGGCGTTTAAAAACGAGCAGTTTATTATGCCCATGGCGGGCTATGACTACGAGGTGCATCATGTGCTGGACCGGCTGGAGCACTATCCCCACATCCGCTTTTCCGCCTGCAACGACTATGCCATCATCAGTCTGGTGGCGGCGGGGCTGGGGGTTTCCATCCTGCCGGAGCTGCTTTTGCGCAACTATCACAGCGACGCGGTGGCGATGCCTTTAGACCCGCCTCAGTACCGCATTTTGGGAATGGGCGTGCCGCAGATGAAATCCGTGTCTCCGGTGACGCGGAATTTTATAAGGTATGTGCAGGATTACGCGAAAGGGCGGCGGGGCGCGGACGAACTCCTCTGAAAGGACGGCGGCGCGGAAATTTAACCGGGAGGGGGCGGCAGCTTGCTGATTCTGCTGTTTGGATTGTGGATTTTTTTATCGGGAGAGCTGGACCTCGAGGTCTGCGTAATCGGGGGAGCGGTTTCCGCAGCGCTGTATCTATTGGCCTGCAAAACCCTGGGATACAGCCCTGAGGGAGATTGGAAGGCCCTGAAAAAAACAGGGAGCGCCATCCGGTATCTTATCTATCTGGTAAAGGAGATGCTTTTGGCGGGACTGGTGGTGACGCGGCTCATTTACACCAAGGGACGGGACATGGAGCCGAGACTTATCTGGTTCCGGACGGATTTGACCCACCAGAGCGCCCGGGCTGCCCTCAGCGACGCCATTACGCTGACGGCGGGGACCATTGTCGTATCTCAGGAGGAAAATCTGCTATGCGTCCACACGCTGGACGCGTCACTTGCCGAGGGGCTGGAGCACGGCGAGTTTGAACGGAGGCTGCAAAGGCTGGAGAGA
>ENA-UOOR01004629-UOOR01004629.1-fermentation-metagenome-genome-assembly--contig:-NODE-4629-length-10783-cov-145.336316_pt1 | contig 10783 bp, 5 predicted proteins | sample MGYA00245780_ERZ724029 | MGnify/ENA primary metagenome ERZ724029 (study PRJEB28704, sample SAMN03018315) | fermentation metagenome | biome: anthropogenic terrestrial biome; feature: soil... | reverse complement strand
GCGGCAATAATAAGGTCCTCCATCGTGTTACGGCATTGCTTACGGACGGCAGGATCGGTGGACAGGATAAATCCGTCGAAACCTGCACAAATGGCGCTAACCTTGATGTTGCGCTCATTGAGAGCATCTCTGATCTCCTGAATACGGTCGCGGATTCCTCTGCCTTGCGGTTCAAAACCTACAACTCCATGCTTCTCCATGAAGTCGAACTTCTCGTTGAGGCTATCTCCCGGTGCTATACCCTCCTGAAAGGAGATATTTAGTTTTGCTTTACTGGAAGTCACCTGGCTTCTGGTGTTTGCAGAACCAAAAGAGTTACATCCCCCAATAGCCATGGCAGCAGAACCCGCGATGGTAGTTTTTAGAAATCTTCGTCTGTCAAAAGTCATAATAATTTCAATTTATTTAGCGCTTCCCGGTACAGGAACCGAGAACCCCTTCATTTCCATTTTACCGATATTCAGGTCGGCAGGAGTATAATCGAGCGGTGCCGCAGTCATGGCATCCCAGGTAACCATATGCCCTGTATATGCCGACTCGCGACCCATGATTGCCGCCATATTCGATATGGCTGTCTCTGATGCCTGCTCAATGGGATTGTTCCCACGTATGCAGTTTATCAGGTTCACATGTTCCAGTGTATATGGATCGGTCTGCTGGAACTCGGCTTTCTCAGCTTCACCGTCGTATTGCCAGATAACGTTCCCCTCGAGGTCTTTGATAACATGACCGCCGTCACTTGACCACGAACCTTTAGTTCCCTGGATAAACTCGCTAACATTGTTGGCACAGCCATCGATCTGGCGGCACATACTGTGCAGGTGCACCCCGTTCTCCATTGTGAAGTCGATGCTGAAGTTATCGTACTGGTCTCCCGTTATACGGCGTTGACGCGATCCGAAACCGACTGCACTGACAGGTTTCAGGCCGGAGAACCAGGTAAACACGTCGATGTTATGTACATGCTGTTCCACAATATGATCGCCAGACAACCATTTCCAGTTAACCCAGTCGCGCACCATATATTCAAAATCGCTCCAGCCGGGCTGGCGGTCGCGATACCACAACATGTTCTGGTTCCAGTATACAACACCACCGGTAATTTCTCCTATGGCGCCGTTCATGATTTGTTTGAATGACTCAACATAACTGCGCTGGTGGTGCCGCTGAGTTCCGGTAACAACCCTAAGGTTCTTTGCCCTCGCCTGTTTAGCCGCTGCCACTATTGTACGATAGCCAACAGAATCTACACATATTGGCTTCTCGAGAAAGCAATGTTTGCTTTTCTCTACTGCATATTTGAAATGCTCTGCACGAAAAAATGGAGGCGTACAGTCGATAAGCACATCAATATCGCTGTCTATAACCTGTTTATATGCATCAAGGCCGACAAATCGTTTATCGGAAGGTATATCAATATTTTTCTCGTTCTTAAGCTTTTCTGCCAGTCCGTCCACCCTGTCCTGAAAAACATCACCTAATGCCACAATAGTTAAACCGTTGGCAGCATTCAAAAAGTTCATTGCTGCTCCGGAACCTCGTCCTCCACAACCTACAACACCGGCTTTAAGCTCTTTACCATCAGCGGCCAGATCAGGCAGATCGGGAATATAATAGCTCCCTGGTTCTTTTAAAGGAACACTGCCACCTTTGCTTTTTTCAGTTCCTCCACTACAGGATGTTAGAAATCCTGCCGATCCTGTGCCGATTACCCCTACGGCTCCTGCTACTGCAGAAGCTTTCAGAAATGATCTTCTGGTTACATTATCCTCTTTTTTCATTTTTAATTGATTTATTTAGATTGTACAGTATCTTTATCTCTCTTTTCCAAAACATTATTCCGGCAATTACAATCTGTTCCGAAACTATATATTTGATATTTGAGTCCACATGAAAATCCCTAACATTACAATCGGGCCAAAACAGATATTGGCATTCAATGCATTGTAAATAACGATTTTAACATTTCGGGTTTTACGAACGGACTCATATATTTGAATCAATTAAGCGAACTTGACTGAGCGGTCAATTAGTTCAGGTTCATTGATGAATCTGGTTCACATACTACCCTGAACCCGATTCCTTTAATATCAGAATACCACCAGATACTCTTTGGTTGCTGCGGGTCTGTCTTCAGCCAGGCGTCATGTTGTGTGTGACTACGGCTTGCACAGCGCACATCAGCTGCATCGGAATTGTATGATCCGCCTCTTACCACCCACTCTTCACCTTCAGTCACTCGTGGATTTACGGTAACTCCCGAACGTTTGCCATAAGCTTCCGGATCGTATTTGTCGGATGTATATTCCATCACATTACCCAACATATTCTTCAATCCATATTGATTCGGCAATACAGCCAATGGCAGTTGTGTTCTACCATCGCTATTTTTATTATACACCACATAAGCACTGATGCTGTCGGTTTTAGGTTTGAAAATATTCCTCATAAAGCCCCGGTCGGAAAAATCCTTCGGACTTCCTTGGAAGAAATAGGCTGTTTTTTTACCCCCCCTGGCAGCATACTCCCATTCCGCTTCAGTTGGCAGGCGGTAATTCTTACCTGTTTTTTTTGATAACCATTGACAGAATGTTTCAGCTGCGTAATGTGTCATCGTGATAGCGGGACGGTCGCCCTGCCCCCAACCTTGGTCCGGATAGCCAAAAGGAGGTGTTGGCCCGGAGATGGCATCAACCTCTTCTGCATTCAAGTTGTTTTCATAAACAACTTCAGGGGGAGTGCGCCCTTCACTTATTGTCTCAGCGTAAAATGCCCAAAATTGATCCCATGTAGTTTCCACTTCAGCCATAAAGAAAGGGCTCACGGAAACCTCATGCTGTGGCGATTCATCCGGGTTGCGGAAATGCTCTTTTTCCGGGCTCCCCATTAAAAATGTTCCACCGTCAACAGCAATCATGTTGAATGAAACAACTGTTCCGGGAATCTGCTCAGTATAATTGGCAAAGGCAGTTACCTGAGTCGATTCCTTATAAAACAGGCTGCTGTCAGCTGCCATTGAACCTGTTACACCAGGAATTCCTGTCATCTGTCCATGTGCGTAGTTAGGATTATAATGCCCTGCATCGAGATGGCAGCTTATACATTGGAGGTCAAGTTTTTCCGCATTCTCCTCATAATATAGATGTGCTGTGATACCATCATCGGTAATTCCCTCCGGAAAAAGATTTTGATGACACTTAACACATGATTTGTTTGGTATATATTTGACAGCGTATTCCAATTCTGATTTTTTATCCCAGTCGAAATCGGCAGTATCTTTGGTTAGATAGCCCCACAGGTCGCGCATTCCAAGTGCTGCTTTTGCGCTATAGTGCTCCCATGTGTTGTCTGTAGGAGGAAGGTGGCAATCCACACAGTTTACCATTACTCCACTACCGTTGTTCACATGTGTAGACAGCTTCCAGCTATCTTCTACATGAGGATGCACATGACACATCATACACGATTCATTGGTCGAAAAATAGACCGAGGTCTGATACAAAGCTCCTACAAATACAATTCCAATTATAATTCCTGTTATAAGGAAAAATCCTTTACGATTGTGAAATTTCTTTTTTGGCTTAGTGTTCCTTCTTGAAACTCTCGACATTGTTGTTTTTGATAAGAAATATTAAATTATAACTTTCATCTATAAGAAAGAGTTAATCGCCTATAAAAGTACTCATTTTTATCTTATCGTGAAAAATATTTTCATTTATAAAGCCATTGCTTATTTAGAAGAGTAATATCAATAACAGACAAAAGTGTTTTTTTAGATTGATTCCCATCAGAGTAACCAAGTAAAATATTATTTTTGTCTACAAAATGAATTGCAATATAGCAATAAAATCCATCCGGATCGTCCTGAATGTTTTTGATATTTTCCCATGTTTTCCCTTCATTTTTTGAAATCGCTACAGTTAAAGGTGTCCTTTTATTTTTAATAACAGGATCCGTCCCGTCGTTATTATTCCACACAAGAAGCCAATCATTTGAACCTGGTATTTTTTCAATTGAGGCAGGTGATAATGGAGACGGGATATTACTAGCCTCAATATGGCTCCATGTCTCTCCCCTATCGGAAGAAAATGACATTTGCTGGTATCCTCCGCTTGAGCGAATATACATCATTACACGGCCATCCCTCATCTCAACCAGCCCTGGCTCCTGAGTAATAATATCAGTATTATCCGGCACTTGTGAACTTGAATACCATGTCAAGCCATTATCATCTGAGTAATAACAGAATAAATCGGCTTTATTTGACCATTTGCCGCCTCTTAATTGATGTAAGGCCACTGACATTAATAACCTATCATCTTTAAGTTGAATAACTCTATCATTATTTAGCACAAAATAGCCTTGTTTATCAGTAATACAACGGATTGCTTCGCTCCACGATTTTGCTTCGTCTTTAGAAATACGCATCATCGGAATACAATCTTCAGTTGAATTTTTTCTTAAATAAAACAAGGCTATATCTCCATTATGCAAACGAAGCAGGGAGACTGACATCACATTCATGCCCCCCTCATTTTCTACAATTATCTCATCATTATCGCTCCATGTTTGCCCCCCATCATCGGAATATCGTCCTGCAAGATAAGCAGTGGCGTGATCGCTGGAAGAAGTTCCATAATAATGGCTGTACACAAATAGAATTCTTCCATCTTTAAGATTTATAAAATCACCTTCACTGTTGCGAGGATTATTTTCAGAAGAATTGATTTTAAAAACGGTTTGCGGGGAAACGTAATCAACACTCTTCTTGCTTCTCCATGGCAGACATGAAAACATCGTAAGTAACAGAGTTATAATAGATATATTATAAACACCAAATTGAAAATTAATTGATTTTGTTTTCATTTGATCTCATTTTTATTTTAGTTTAGTCTAATAACATTAATTCATCTTTCGCATATGATAATGTCGCTGAAAGTGTATAACCGGCATGGTTTTTAACAGCTAATAATTTTATCATTCATAGCGTGAAGCAGGTACATGCAAAACAGGAAAATAGTAAAGGGGTTGCCAACAAAAAGTCAACAGCCCCCTATTATATTAAACTAATTAAGTAAACTACCACTACCTGAACGCATGGGTGGCATGATAAACTCAGCGGACTCTGAATTATGACCACCAACAGGTTGGAAAAAAGCTGCCGGGAGGAAGTCCACTACCGGAAATGGCGTTCAACCTCTTTCCTGTTCCTGATGGGGATAAGGGTAAACCCGTAGGTAACCTTGCCCTCTCCGGGACGAATCAGGTATTCTTCCAGCGGAAGCTTACCCCAGCTGTTGTTCCCTCCCACACCCTGCATGCGGTGATCGATAAAGAGGTCCACCACATCCGATGGGCGGTAGTCGCTTATATGCTTGTTTCGATCGACGGTTCCTACCGGGGCATCGTTGTTGAGCGATTCTCCGTTAGTTATGGTCTCAAGAAGATAGTTAGACACGTTGAACTCGAAAAGGCTATCCGCAACAAAGAGAAGTCCGGCGCCCGACTTTTGGGTAAGTGCCAGCCAGCGGGTATCGGTATGATGTCCGTTTTCCTGTGGAAGCACATAACGTGTGACCATCTCACTTATCGGAGATGAGTATAGGTCCACAAAAGCAGAACTTTTTCTATCGGCATAGTTTTCCCAGGGGCCCCTTCCGTAATAATCCGCTTGCACCAGCTCTCCGCTAAGCTGCATTCTCATGCCAATGCGTGGTATCAGCTCTGCCTTAGATGCAGTAGCATTGAATGTGTTGGATATATGCATTGCTCCGTTATTGTAGATAGTATAAGTAACTTCGTTACTGGCTCCAGCTTCGGGGTAATTATAACTATAGGTGAGAGTGGTTTCATCACCTGTCGCTATCCTAAGGTTTTCTGCCTTTAGTTCCAGGTAGCTAGCCTCTCTCCACGCCGAAAGCCGCTGAGGCAGCCTAGCTCCGTAATCGTTATCGATAGGTGCCCGCCAGAAGAACGGACGGGGTCCCGCACCGTTTTCTATATATTCTGTTCCATCCACCCTGTAGGAGGTTAGCAGACCGCTTTCCCTGTTGAATACAGCCTTGAAACGACCTCCGCTCACGATAACCGATGTTTCGTCCTCTTCTACTTTAGCAGCTTTCTCTTTACCAGTAACTAAATCAGAAAGGTGATTGACGGTAAACTGGTCACGTGCCACCACCCAGCCGGCGGGGATAAGCCGTTCCTCCTCCTTCTGTGTTACTGTGAAGGTAATGGTCAGTTGATCATTTCTGTTTGCGTAGCGGGACCATCCGGGTATATTCACTTTTATGGCCTCCTGGGGATCTGCATTCACATTTAGCGGTCCTTTTGACAGCTCCCGCCCTTCAGCCTTGATGCTATACGTAACGTTGTACCTGCTGATGTCCTTGAAGAAATGCTCGTTGTAGAGCTCTGCCGACCCATCCTCCGGGTTGAAATTCCGAAACCAAACATTTTGATATACCTTGCGCATCTCTTCGGTATGCGGTTTCACGCTCCGGTCTGGGAATACCACACCATTGATACAAAAGTCGCCGGAAGTTGGAGTACCTGTCGGTCCGTAGTCGCCACCGTAGGCCCAGAAACGGTTTCCCTTCTCATCGCTCTTCACCAATCCCTGGTCCACCCAGTCCCAAATAAAGCCCCCCTGTAGCAGCGGGTACTTCCGGATTATGTCCCAGTATTCGGTGAAGTTGCCCAAGCTGTTTCCCATGGCATGAGCGTACTCACAGAGGATAAGGGGGCGGTCGGATGCGGGATCATTGGCATACCGTTCAATCTCATCAGGGTTGAAGTACATTGGCGCGAAAATATCGCTGTTCCACTCCATCACAGCCCGTTCGTACTGTACAGGACGGGAGGTGTCCCGGCTTTTGATCCAGCGATAGGTCTCATAGAAATTGTATCCGTTACCCGCTTCGTTGCCCAGAGACCATGTAATAACGCTTGGGTGGTTCTTGTCGCGTTCCACCATGCCTATGGTGCGGCTCAGGTGATCTTCCAGAAAAAGCGGGTTATTTGCCAGCGTACCTCCCTTCCGGAGGTTATATCCCATCCCGTGGCTCTCAATATTGGCCTCGTCGATCACGTAGATCCCGTATTCGTCGGCCAGCCTGTAGAAGAGCTCCGGTTGCGGGTAGTGGCTTGTACGCACGGCATTGACGTTGTATTTGCGGAACAGTTCAAAATCTTTTCTCATCAGTTCTTCGGTGACGTAATGGCCGGTATGTTCATTATGTTCATGCAGGTTCACCCCTTTCAACAATACCGGCTGCCCGTTCACAAGGAACTGGCGGTTTTTAATTTCCGCTGTACGGAAACCTACTTTCAGTGCTGTCGCTTCAAGGGTGCTTCCCTTTTCGTCCATCAGCTCAACGGTTAGCGTATAAAGGTAAGGAGTTTCGGCGCTCCACTTTTTCACACCGAGGATCATCTCTTCAAAGCTAACGGATGCTTTTCCGGAACTCTTATCGGAGAGGGATCCGACAGACACTTTTTTACCGGACTCGTCCAACAGTGTGTAGTTGACAGTGAATGGGCGGGTGTTCCCTTCCGGAGAAGCTACGGTGATGTCGAGCGCAAACTGCCCGTTGGTGTAGCTAACATCGAGGCCCGAACGAACGAAGACATCTGCCAGGTGTAGTTTGGGACGGGCATAAAGGTAGACATCACGGTCAAAACCTGAGAGCCGCCAGAAGTCCTGACACTCAAGGTAGGAACCGCTGCTCCAGCGGTGAATTTGAACCGCAATCACGTTTTCTCCCGCTTTTGCATGTTCTGTCACGTTGAATCGTGCCGGTAGCTTGCCCTCCTTGTTCATGCCGACGAACTCCCCGTTGAGATAGTAGTAGGCTGCACCTTTGGTTGCATCGGCACAGAGGATTATCTCCTTTTCCTGCCAGTTGTCCGGAATAGTGAACAATTTCCGATAGGTACCAGTTGGATTGAATTCTTCCGGAACAAGCGGAGGATTCGGTTTATCCCAGTAGGGTGCATGTCCCGGAGATGTGAATTCGTAGGTGGCATTCACATAGATTGGAACACCAAAGCCTTGTACTTCCCAGTTTCCAGGTACCTGTATGTTGCTCCATTGGCTGTCGTCAAAGCCAGAATTCTGAAAGCCCTGTTTGGGACGTTCATTGAACCGGTCGGTATAATGGAATTTCCAGTTCCCGTTAAGTAACAACACATCGCTCCCTTTGGATATGTAACCGGCAGCAAGGGCTTCCTTTAGATCTGTGAATGAAGAGAAGGTTGACCGCGGCTCCTCCCGGTTGATGTGTAGAAGTTTCGGATTGGTAATTTCCGCATAGCGGTCGGTCTGCTCTTGAGCAAATAGCATGCCGGCGGCAAGATAAATGGAGAAGAGGATCAATAATTTTTTCATTGTAATTTGAGTGTTTTAGAAATTTATGAGTTGCCTGAAAAATGTTTTAATATGAGTTTTGAATACTTCGTTGACAAATATACAATATCTGTCTTATGGAAAAACAATCTTTTCAAACAAAATCGTTTAAATTTTCCGCAGTTTTGCTGCAAAGCCGCCTCCCGGTGCAAGATGCAGACTGATTGACTCTCCGGATTCAATTTTCCGTAGCTCCTTGCGGTAGTCGGCACCCTTGCGATGAGCATTGGCTCCGTCCCGGAAGAGAGTCATCTCATACTGTCCCGCCGGCAGGAAAGAGAAGTCGATTGTCATGTCGCGGCTCTCCCAGCCTGTGATGCCGCCAATGTACCAGTCGCTGCCACTGCGGCGGGCCAGCGTCACATGCTCACCCACCCTGCCGGTGAGGGGCACGGTCTCATCCCACACGGTGGGGATGGATGCTATAAATTCAAGCGACTCGGGCTCAAGCATATACTCGGTAGGACTGTCACACAGCATATTTATGGGTGAGTTGAACACTACGTAGAGAGCAAGCTGACGGCAACGTGTACCCTGGCTCATCGGTTCGGAGTTGACCGGCCGGTAGCTACCACGCGCAGCGTTTCGCATAGCTCCCTGAGTGTAGTCCATCGGCCCCGCAACCATGCGGATAAATGGGACGGTAACATCGTAGTTGACCATGTCGATGCTCTCGGGTGACCACTTCAGCTGCTCCAGGCCGTGCACCCCTTCAAAGTTAAGGACATTGGGCCAGGTGCGGCTCAGTCCGGTTGGCTTGTATATACCATGGAAATCGAGCAATAGTTTATGACGAGCTGCTGTCTCTGCTGCGCGATAGATGAATTCGACCAGTTCCTGGTCGTCACGGTCCATAAAATCTACCTTGAACCCTTTCACACCCATCGCGGCGTAGTGGCGACACACCTCTTCCATGTCGCGGTCGAAGGCGTGGTAGCCGGCCCAGAGGATGATTCCAACTCCACGATCACGGCCGTAGGCGACCAGCTCCGGTATATTAATCTCCGGTATCACCTGCATCAGATCGGCTTTCAGGTTGACGGCCCATCCCTCGTCGAGGATCACATACTCGATGCCATGTTCCGAGGCGAAGTCGATGTAGTACTTGTAGGTATCGTTATTGATGCCGGACTTGAAGTCGACATCGTGGATATTCCAGTCGTTCCACCACTCCCAGGCTACCTTTCCGGGCTTGATCCAGGAGGTATCGGCCAGCCGTGAGGGCGATGCCAGGCGATAGACCATATCGCTGGCTGCCAGCGATGCATCGTTATCGGTTACCAGACAGACGCGCCAGGGGAAACTGCGGCTTCCTTCTGTTTTCGCGATGTACTCTTCTCTTTCGGTGACACGCATCTGCAGCATGTTGTGCCCTCCCTGCTCCACGGCGGCGGGCACCCGCGCGAAAAGTCCCCTGAGGGTGTTGGGTGTTTGTTTATCGGGTGTGAGGTACATGCCGGGATAAGATTCCAGGTCGGCTTCAGTGATCAGGAGTCGCTTTCCTTCCGAGGCATCTGCCAGCAGCGGCAAAAAAATCAGCCGCTCGCGGTCGATTTGTGAGAGGGGCGTATGGACGTAAGTGTTTTCAAACGAGCTCTGCAGCTGGTCACCACCCAGTCCCCCCTTCACATAGGGTACCCAGGCAGTCCGGTCGCCCGTGAAACGGAAATTTGCCTCCTCCGCGGCGATGGTGAGCGTTCCCTTGCGGGAAGTGCGGAACCGATAGGCCAGTCCGTCGTCATACAGTCGGAAAGTGATTCCCCAGTCGCCGCGGAAGCTAATCGCCAGCTCATTGTATGTGTTGCGGACTTCTGAAGATATCCAGAAGGGTGAGGAGATGGTTTCGTCGGCGCTCTCCTGTTTGGCGTGCCGTACGCGGGCATCGGGACCGAGTTGCTCGCCGTCGGCGAGGGTAAGGGATACCGGCGAGGGTTGAATCAACTGCTCGCCATCGTGTGCCAGGCTCCAGGTGAGTTGCTTTCCCACAACAACCTCAGCGGTCAGTCTTCCGTCGGGTGAGGAGATGTTGAATTTTTTCTGTGCATCTATTGCTCCGCATACGATCAGGAGCACAAGGATCAGAGGAATTGTTCTTTTCATGTTCAGTTACTTTATGTTGTTGTTTTATAATACAAAGATATTAATTTTAGTAATGGAATACTACCGTGAGCACATGTATCGTGTCATAAAACAGAATGACTCCGAAGTAAAACACCTATTTTCTTTTCAGTAAACTTTCGGCGAGGATTTCAAATCAATTTTTTTGAATTTATATTTTAGTCGATCAGGCCTCATTCAATTGTTTTCTAAACAGTTCCGGCGCCGCGGGTACTACCACTTTACGGTCTCCCTGGCAACCACACTCGAAACTGACAT
>ENA-UOOR01004628-UOOR01004628.1-fermentation-metagenome-genome-assembly--contig:-NODE-4628-length-10786-cov-13.528096_pt1 | contig 10786 bp, 7 predicted proteins | sample MGYA00245780_ERZ724029 | MGnify/ENA primary metagenome ERZ724029 (study PRJEB28704, sample SAMN03018315) | fermentation metagenome | biome: anthropogenic terrestrial biome; feature: soil; material... | reverse complement strand
AGGCTGTAATCCCGGGTTCAGCGGATGCCCCGCGCTCTCCCTATCATGCGCGACCAGACTACCCACCGCCGCCGGACCTTCGGCCCGGCAAACAATAGTCTCCGTGGGAGGAAATTGACGCCTACCGGCGAATCCCAGAGTCAGTCGCAGCAAGCACGCTATGTCGCATCAGGGGGTACCTCTCAGATGTTCAGAAGACTGCGGATCTATCTTGCGGCAGCCTTCATGTGCCTGGCATTCGTAGCCCACCCCGACCATTCCCAGGCCCAGGCCACATACACCACCGAGTTCGACGCCGCCCTCACCGTTACGAGCATCACAAGGAGCGAGTCCTTCGATGGCTGGGGCGAGCTGGCTGGAAGGAGACGGACGATGGAGTCGTTCAGCACCAGCCTTGTTGTGTCAGTTTTCAGGAACAAACTTGACCCATACATCGAGGATCCTTTCAAAACCCTGAAGAATATCGACTACGACGTGACTACCATGTTCGAAATCGCTTCGGGTTCCAACTGGGTGAACGACTCAGCCGGCGGGGGCAGCCGGTTCCCCGTGAGAGTAAACATCTCCAGCCGCTCGTGGGAACGAAGCATCGAAGGCAAAGATAAGGGCCTGATCCTCGTCAACGTCTATGACGGCCAGGGAACGCTCGACAAGACCGGAGTGGGCCTACACATCAGCCCCATACCCCCCGGGTCGGGCAAAGGGCCCGTAGTCAGCCTCACCAGCGGATACAGGCTGGTGGTATCCGCAGGCAACATCCAGAGTTTCACGGACCCATCGGCCCCAAGAGGCAAGGCGCGCTACTACGATCAATACCTGAAGAAGTGGATCGACGATCCTCAGAAGTATGGCATCGCTCCGCCATATCACTGGGTGCTGGCGAACACCGATCTCGACCCCGATGTCGGCGGGGATGCGACCGTGAAGCTGGCAGAGTTCCCGAACCCCAGGGATCTCGAGAGGTTTCTTACCGATCCAAAGGGCAGCGCCACGTTCACCGTAACGGCATCGCATTACGTCAGCAACAGCCACGAGAAATCGACAACGGACATATCAGTCACCCTCACTCTGACGCCTCGACCGCAGAAACTGCAGGCTGTGATCTCTGCCCTGCCTGACTACGAAGAGTGGCTCCCGAAAGGCGGGCGCGACGAAAGGACGGTGGGCAATGGCATAGCCATCAGCACAAGGCTTCAGGTGGAGAATGACCCCCTTGAGTTACCCATGGAGAAGGTGCGATTCCGCTATGAGCTGGTGGACACATCGCGGGAACGCGGAGTGTGCCTAAACAGCCCAGCGCTGGACTTGGCTGCAGTCATGAGCGGCGGTCTTGATGACCCGGAATACGACCTGAAGATCAGCGCGAAGGGCAACCCTCACCTCGAAGTATCGGAAGACGGCCAGACCGCTACTACGAAAGAGGAGTCCATCAACCCCCAGTTCCGCTCGATCAGCGCGGTAAGGCTTGACTGCTTCGACTGGGGCGCCCACGCCAAGCTGAAGGTCACGGCTATACTTGAGGACGGAACGGAGATCCCCGCTCACATAGACGGAAAGCCCGACAAGACCGAGTTAGCGATTCCCATGGATGACAACGACAACTACGTAGCGGACGCATGGGAAAAACAGATGAAGGTGTTCGGCAACAACCTGCCTGCCGCCTGGGATGAATCTCCTCAGCCCAAAGGGCAGAAGGCTGACGGAGACGGGATATCGCTATATGAAAAGTACCGCGGCCTTTACTGCAGCAAGCTAGATGCAGGTTCAGTTGCTCATGAACGGCTTGACCCGAACTACAAACACCTGTTCGTGTGCGATGAGAACAGCATCCTGAGCGCTATCGCGCACGACCCAATTCCGGAGGCGGCAGCGCGCTCCTTCGAGGAGCTCTCAGGGCTCAGGATACGACTGGTGTCGGGCAGCCACTGGACCGGCCCAGGCAGCATCGGGGACGCCAGGCGTATAGTCAACTTCAACCACGGCGACGATACGAATGCGATTGAGCAGACAGCTTTGCATATTACCGTCACCAACGACTACAACCTCGTGCCCCCCGGGTGGCTCAAGTTCTGGGAATCCAGCACGGGAAAAACCCTTACTGTTGGCATGTTCGACACGTGGATATTCAGCAGCGGATATGCCTTCCCCGACATCGGACGCGGGGAGATCGGGTCGCCCATGCACACCTACCAGATCAATATCTCTTTGGGACTGCTCGACTACAACTTGAAGCATAGCGCGGCAGCGCACGTCAGACGGCAAGACTGGGCACTTGACGAGGCCAATCGCATCGAAAAGGACTTCCAGAAGTGGCTGGATGAGCATCCCCATACCTACGAGGACTTCCACCCCGAACCGGGGCAGTCCACCGAATTCCTCGACGCCTATGAGGCTCGAAAGGCCCAGCAGGAGCAAGAGAAGAAGGCACTGGAAGACCGCATCGACCAGGCTGTAGAAGACTATATCGCCGCCCACCCCGACGAGTGGCAGCGGCGGCGGTCAATCGAAATCGCTTACGTTGTAGCGCACGAGCTAGGTCACGGCGTGGGAATTTCGCACCATGCAGACGATTCCGGCGATGCCATGTGCATCATGACAGTGTTCCAGTGCGACTACGACACTGACCCATACGATGTGCTGGATGCCCGCCAGCTCGACAAGATCCCGAACAAGATCTGCCCAAGCTGCGAAAAGCAGATCGTCGTATCGGATGCGAAGGGATAGCACAGGCGAGATGTCCCGCCCTGAGGGCATAATAGTGGTGAGCCGCGCTGAATTCGGGTCGGTTCGCAGCGGTTGCAGATTCCTAGGGTCAGCGCCCGCATTGAGCAGGGCCCGGACGACCTCTGGGTTCGGACTGAACATCGCCGCGTAAAGCAGCGGCGTCCGACCGGATGTGTCCTTGGCATTCACATCGGCACCGGTCAATCGACGCCTCCGCTGAACAGAAGCCTGATCCGCTTGATCGACACTCGCGCAGCAATCGTGTGCGCAACGACCACCAGAACGGCCAACAGGCCCAGGCTCACGGCCCTGGCAGTCGCCGGCGTCCAGCCCGAGAGCCACGGAATCCGCGAGTAGTACGTGGGAAACGCGAACAAGGCTCCCAGCGCCACACTGCCTAGTTGGCTCCCGAAGGTGATCAAGAGTGCCTTGCCCGGGTCTTTCTGTTTTTGATTCCCTGTCGCCGAAAGACGCACGTTGAAGTTGGGTTTGATAGCATCAGACATCACCGACAATGCTGAGAGCACCGACAGCAATGCCAGACCAACTGGGATCGATACATACAGCGGGTGTTGAGACACCGATGTCACAAATGACAGACCCACAAACAGAAGCATCAGCACGGCTGTCCCCGGCGCGGTCGCGAAAGCGAGCTTCGCCGAGTAGTATAAGGAAGGCCGAATCGGCGCCGACTTCATCAGCCACAGCCCTTCGCCGTCGATGCTGATTGCTAAGCCCGCAAACTGCCCTGTGGACACAGCGGCCATCATCGTGAAGATGACCACGATCATGTCGCGGATGAGCCCTGCGCGCTGGGCGGCGCCGGCCCCGCCGGAGATGTTGAACACGAAGAAGGCCGATGCCACTATCGACACAAGCACTCCGTACCACATCACCGGCTGACGGAAGAGCATGGTGAGGTCTCTGGCGAAAATCGCCCATCCGGGGCCCTGCAGTCTGTTGATGAACGTCCGGTCTGCGTGGCGCGCAGACGACGATTTGCCTCGCGCCGATGGCGCAGTCTCCCTTGCGTGAGTCCATCCTCCTACAAAAGCGCGGGATGACAGCGCAATGGCAGCCCAGGTCATCACGGCGGCGGCTGCTGCCAGCGGGACCAACGAGGTCCAGGCCGAATAGCCGTAGCCAGGCATGGCGAGCAAGGCAGTTTTGAGCATCCACACGTGCGGCAGCCACGCTGCCCTGCCAAGGTTGAGGCCCTGCGCTACCTTGGCGACGTCTTCAAAGTTGAGCCCATTGTTGCGTGACATCGCCGAGCTGAACACCTGAGTAGCGGCGAATACCACGAAGCCCAGTACCAGCGATCCGACGAGGATGATCTGACGCATCTTCGCAGACGGAACGTACCGCATGATCACCATCACAACCAGCGCTGCTAGGGAGTTGAACATCGCCACCACCAGCAGCTGCGACAGGAAGACCAGGAAGTAGAATGAGACGGGAGCATGCGATGCCGCCCCGAACCCCGCCCACACCGGATACAGAAACGGCATTATGGAGAGAAGGTTGGTCACCAGCGACATGACGAGCTTGGCGCCTACCACGGCTCCGACGGGCGCGGGCGTGCCCAGCAGGAACTTGACATCCCCGGCCTCATACAGCGACTGGTATACCACGGATATGCCCGTCATGAACAGCATCACGAATACGGCCAGCGAAGCCGCCGACAACAGGTTGACCCAAATCAGCCTGGCAATGTCGGGGTAGTCGGCCAGCACCGCGTTCATGCCGGCTGTGAACTTGAACACTCCCCAGCCAATGAATACGGCTATGGCCAGCAGGATGACGTATCCGCCCCAACTTTTCAAGAGCTTTCGAACCTTGCTGCGTCGAGCGCCGGTCCCGACCGATCCGTTCAGAAACTGCCTAAATTCGGCCCCAAGTATGACGAAAGCTTTGTCCACTACCATCAGCCCTCCAGGTACCGAGAGACTTCCGCGTAGTCCGCGCCCCCGGTCAACTCGAGGAAGAGATCCTCCAAAGTAGCTCCCGCCACTCCCGATATAGCGCCCTTGGCGGCGGCGGCAGCGCGAAGATCGTCCATGGTGCCCACAGTGAGGAGTTTCCCCTTCTGTATGATGCCGATCCGGTCGCACATGCGCTCCGCAATCTCCAGCACGTGGGTGGTCATGAACACGGTCACGCCCTCGTGGGCCAGCTCGCGGAGGATGTCTTTGACCATGCGGGCGCTCCTCGGGTCAAGCCCCACAGTGGGTTCGTCCATGAAAAGGATCTTGGGCTCGTGAAGCAGCGCGGCCGCGATCACAACCTTCTGCCGCATGCCATGGGAGAATCCCCCCGTCTGCTCATATGCCCTATCGCTCAACTCGAACATCTCCAGAAACTGCTTGGCTCTGTGTTCAGCTTTTCCCCGGTCCATACCGTACAGGTTGGCCACAAACATGAGGAACTCCCATGCCGTCAGCTTCTCATACACGTTGGGCTGATCAGGGACGTAACCCACGATGGACTTGGCGCGCTCGGGTTCGCGGGCCGTATCGATACCGCCCAACCGCACAACACCCGAGGTAGGAGTGGTGATACCGATGAGCATATTGATGGTCGTGGTCTTCCCCGCCCCATTCGGGCCCAGGAACCCGAAAATCTCGCCCGCGTTCACCTGGAGATCCACATTGTCGACGGCGAGCACATCCCCATAGCGTTTGGTCAAACCCTGTGCAGTGATCAAAGTCATTCCTCCATTAGGGGTTATCTGGCTTCAGGAGCCAATACACATCCGTATTCCTAATACTATCATTGTACCCCACAAGACCGAAAGCAGTTTTGCCCATGTCCGTCTTGTGCCCGATTGACAGTTCAGGCCTATCTCCACCTTTTCCAGATGATGATGTGCCATGCATAGTCCGGCGCGACCTGTTACATGCATGACAGGTCTTTCATGGCGGATTCTCTGATCCGACCCGTTAGCCCGCCTCAGCCCTTTATCCCCGTGAAACTGATCCCTTCCACGAAGTAGCTCTGGAACACGATGAAAAGCACGACTACCGGCAGGGCGGATATGATCGTCCCGGCCAACATCGGACCCCAGTCGAACGCGACCGCGTATGTGCTCCGGAAATTCAGGAGGCCGATGGTCAGCGTGTATTTGTCGGCAGGCGATGTAAGTATCATCAGCGGCCAGAAGAATTCGTTCCACGTGCTCTGGAATGTGAGGATCGCCAGGGCGCCCAGAGACGGACGGGCCAAGGGCAGCATGATGCGGAAATACGTCTGGATCGTGCCGGCGCCGTCGATCCGGGCCGATTCCTCCAGGTCGTAGGGTAGGGACTCGAAGAACTGTTTCATTATGAACACAGCGCTTCCGTTCACCATGGTGGATATGATGTAGCCGGGCCAGGTGTTTATGAGCGTGTCCGCGCCGAATAGCTTCGACAGCCCGAAGATCCCGTCCCTTAGGACGAGGTAATTGGATATGAAAGTGACCTGTCCCGGAATCATCATAGAGAAGAGCGTGAGGAAGAAAAGGGCGTTCCGCCCCACAAACTTGAGGCGCGCCAAAGCGTATCCTGCCATGGACGCAATGGCGAGAGTGGTCACCACTCGTATCCCGCTCAGCAGGAATGAGTTTCTTATCCACAACAGAAAAAGGCTCCTGCCTGTTGTGCGGCTGTAGTTCTCCCTGAAGACTCGATGGTAGTTGTAGAAGACATATGGTATGACGCCGGACGTGACGTTGTTCCAGCTCTGAACGCGTCCCAATCTTTCCAGTCTATTCGGCGTCAGCGCGGCGCTGACGAACTTCTGGTATAGCGGCACTTCAGCATCCATTGGAAGTCTATCGTATGTGAGTTCACCCGTATGCATTATCTCCCATCCATAGGTCACGCGTATCTTTCCGTCCACCTCTTCGCGGCCGACTTCCCTTACCTCGCTCACCTCGGCCTCATCCGCAGCAAACGGCCCCAACCTTACCGCGCCGGCGCCTGCTCCCGGAACACGCCTGGGCACTACCACAATCGGAGGCTCAGGATCCTGGCCTCCGTCCACTTCGTAAGTCGCGCTAAACGGCACAACCGCGCCGGGAGCAAACGCGCCGAAGAAACCGCCGGCGCCTCCCGATTTGCCCAGTCGGTACGCTGCGCCCCAGTTGGCCGGGGATAGCTGCGGCGAGCTGAGTTTGGGAGGCCATTCCGTGGGATTATCTTTCAGACTCGACAGGAAAGCGAAGACCAGCGGGCCCATGAAGAAGATAGAGAACAACATGAGCAGCACGAATATGGAGCCTGTGCGCGCCCATCTTCTTCTCGCCATGGCCTTTGAGGTCTCATCGCTTGGAGCATGAGTCATTCTCGGATCCTCCTCCCGCCCTTCGCTAGAAGATCGCCCGATCCCCTGCTGTGCATCGCGCGCCGCATCGCGACCGCGTCACGACCGCCTCACACCGGCGCCGCGCCCGTGTCCATGTCGCGCCCCTGTCAAGCCCCGGACAGCTTCCTCTGGACCCAGGTCAGGATGAGCGTGAAGCCTGCCAGGACCATCGCCGCGGCTGAAGCCGCGCCTATTCGGGGCACTGCGGAGCCGGGGAAAGCGTTGTGATACACGAAGTAGGCCAATGTTATCACGGACTCAAGCGGAGCTTGATCCCCTATAATAGCCACCTGGTCGAACATCTGAAGCGTTCCTATAAGCCCCATCGTCACGACCAGATACGTCACGTGCCTGAGCCCCGGCAGCGTTATGTTCCTGAACGCTGCAAAACCCGTCGCCCCGTCCACGGCCGCCGCCTCATACAGCTCCCTCGGAATGTCCTGAAGCCCGGCCAAAAAGAGCAGCATCATCGTGGGAGCGGTAGTCCAGGTGTTCAGCATCATGATCGCCGCCAGAGGACGCGGGATGCCCAGTTTCCCTGCCCACGCCGGATTCGTCTGGCGCGTGTTGAGCCAGATCGTCCTCACAGCCTGCACATGCGTGTTAGGCGCCACGACTCCGGCGAATTGAAGCGACCACACCACCACCAGCGACAGCAAGGCGGACGCCAGGATGAAGCTGGGCTCCAGCCACGAGCACGGAAACTTACGAGCCTTTTCCACTGTCACCATGAGAGCCTGGAAAACGACCAGGGAAGCGAAGAACGCGCCCACAATCGCTCGGTTCTGCAGAAACATCGTAGTCAAGTAGTTGAATATGCCGTTGCGTTGGAACAACCACATGAAGATGAGGGTGATGACAACGCTCGATGTAACGCTGGGCATGTAGTACAGCGCTCTGAACCCCTTGATCCCGCGTATCTTGGTGTTGAGCACGATAGCCAGGATCATCGCGAATATGGTTTGGAAGAATGTGACCATAATCGCGAAGGTCACCGAGTTCTTGAATGCTCGGCCAAACTGTATGTTACGGAAGAGGTCCACATAGTTTCGGAGTCCGACCCATGCCGGCTTTGAGAACATGTTGTAGTCGGTGAAGCTGAAGTAGAGCGTACGCAGAAAAGCGTATCCGAAGAATATCGCGATGAAGAAGATGTAGGGCGCCAGCATTATGTAGGGTGAAGCCTTTTCCTTCACGTGATCGCCTCCCAAGACGGCAAGATCGCGCGCCCAACGCAAAGCGATGGAGAAGGCGGGGCAAAATCGTCGGGGGTCGGGCGTTGGACGATTTCCCCCGATCGCGCCCGACCGCCCCGCCCATCTCTTCGGGTTCCTTGAACCTACGTTACTTCCCGATCAGCTTGTCCAGCCGACCCTGGATTTCGGCTAGGGCCTCATCCGCCGTCTGCTGGCCGCTCATGACCGCGACCAGAGCATCGTTTATGGGCATCATCCAGTCTCCGCCGTACTGGCCGAACTCGAATGGCCTGACACGACCGGCTGTTGAGCCCTCAAACACGATGCGATTGGCAACGGCTTCCCTGTCTATCTTCCTAAAATACGGGTTATCAATGAGCGCCTGGCGAGACGGGAGCGCCAGCCCGCGCTCGAGGACCCACTGCTGCGCCTCGGGACCGGTCAACATCTCGAGAACCCTGAAAGCCTCTTCTTTGTGCTTTGAGGCCGCGCTCATCGACCACGATACCGTGAACATGATGTTGCCGCGCTCGCCCGTTCCGGGATACTTGGGCAGCAGAGCCGCTCCGTAATTGAGGTTCGGGGATTCATCGCGCAGAAAGCCCAGGACCCAGGCGCCCTCAAAGCAGCAGGCCACCTGTTCCGATGCCAAAGCGCCTCCGCCCCATCCCTGTCCGATGTCGGCCGGCATTACTCCTATGCCCTTTGCGGCGAGGCCTGTGTACCACTTGAAAGCATCGCTGAATCCCTTGCCCAGCACGTTGGTCTTGCCGTCTTTGTCGAAGTTTTCAAAGCCGGTCGCATACGCGAACGCGCCCATCCGCGCATACTCAGGAGACAGGCAAACGCCGTAGACGCCGGGGAAAGCCGCCTGGACCTTCTCGAGTTTGGCGGTGAAGATGTTCCAGTCGTCATTGTCGTCGGGGTAGGCGACCTTCGCTATGTCGAACATGTCCTTGTTGTAGATGACCGCCAGCGTGTTGAAGTCCTTAGGAATACCGTACACCTTTCCCTTGTAGGTGAACCCGCCGAGCAGCGAAGGTATGATGTCCTTCCCCTGCAAGATCTTGGACTTGGCCAAGTAGGCATCGAGAGGCTCGACCGCTCCCGATGAGAACAGCCCTTGCGACCAGAAAATGTCGACGTAGAACAGATCGGGCCCAGTCCCTGCCGACAGCGCGTTCACAATCCATTTGTCGTAGGCGTCCGGTATGGGTTCATATGTAACCTCGATTCCCTTTACGTTCGGCTGCACGAACCTGGCGATGAGTTCTTCGACTATCGCCGTGTCAGTTCCGCCGAAACCCGCCACGCGGATCTTGATATCCGCCGCCCGCGACACCGCGGCGCAGGCCAACATGGCCGCCAGCACCGCAACTAGCAATACTCTACGAAGCTTCATCATGAATACCCTCCTTATGAAATGCCTTCTTGCCCAGACGCCATAGGCGTGCGTCCGGACCGCGCGTTTGCTCAAAGCACACGCAACAGACGCTCACTATCACCATGCCTGACTTCGCCTGATTTCGCCCGCCCGATCACCCCCTTGCCGGATCAGCCTTTGCTGGGCCGAGCCGTAGAGCCGCGAACGATCAGACTGGCCTTCATCAAAACGCGAGACGGCGGCGTTTCCCCATTGCACGCAGCGATCAGCGTCCTGGCCGCGGTTTGGCCCAGTTCGTAGCGGGGCTGATCCAGCGTGGTCAGGGGCGGAGAGCAGATCGCAGCCATCTCGATGTTGTCAAACCCGACTACGGAAAGGTCGTTGGGAACGCTGAGCCCTCGCTCCTTGACGCCTACCAGCACACCCAGGGCCATGAGGTCTGATGCGGCGAAAACGGCCGTCACATCAGACGCCTTTTCAATCATGGAAAGGAAGGCTCGCTTGCCGCCGTCCGCTGTGAACTCTCCATCGGCGACCAAAGCGGAGTCAAACGGTATGCCCAGATCAGACAGGGCGCTGCTGTAGGCCTCAAACCGTTCTAGGCTGACCGAAGCCCGCTGGTATCCGTTGACGATGCCGATCCTCGTATGCCCCAGATATGCCAAGTGCCTAACGGCGGCGCGGACAGCCGATACATTGTCGCATCCGACCGCGAACGTCATCTCGCCGGCCAAAGGCATGTCCAGCGTGACTATGGGAATGGCCGACTCCTCCAGGCTGTCAAGATGCGGGTCGTCAGTGCGAAGTCCCATCAAGAAAGCGCCTTCCACCATCCGTCGTCGGCATAAGTCCAGGTAGGACGGGTTTCTGGAATCGGGAGGGTAGTTGACGCGAAATACCATCATGTCGTATCCGTTTTCGGTGAGACCGTCCAGAAACCCGTTGATTACCTGCCCCGAAAACGGGTGCGAAAAGCCCTCGCCCTTTGCTCTGCCCAACACGAAGAGGCCGATCACTCCGGATTTCTGAGTCACCAGGGTGCGCGCCGTTATGTTGGGCTGGTAATTGAGCGCCTCCGCGACGCGGAGGATCCGGTCGCGCGTCTCCTTGCCTATGTCCGAATGCCCGCTCAAGG
>ENA-UOOR01004625-UOOR01004625.1-fermentation-metagenome-genome-assembly--contig:-NODE-4625-length-10794-cov-11.505727_pt1 | contig 10794 bp, 8 predicted proteins | sample MGYA00245780_ERZ724029 | MGnify/ENA primary metagenome ERZ724029 (study PRJEB28704, sample SAMN03018315) | fermentation metagenome | biome: anthropogenic terrestrial biome; feature: soil; material... | reverse complement strand
TGATAACCATATTATATAATAAAAGTATGAAAAGCTTCTTTGCGTATTCTATTTATGAGTTGATTGATTCTATGATTCTTTCCTTTTCCTGTATTCCATCGGGGACACACCCATCAATTGCCTGAACATTCTATTAAAATGATTTATATTTCGAAAGCCTACATCATAGCATATATCCAAAACTCTTTTATCGGTATTTTTAAGCAGCTCCAGAGCTTTTGATATCCTTACTCCATTTAAATACTCAATAAAGGTTTTACCGGTTATGCTTTTAAAAAGATAGCTAAAATAAGACTGGGATAATAAAAACCTTTTAGCCATATGCTCAATACTTAGATCCTCGGAATATTGTTCTTCCATATATTTAACTGCACTTTGTATTGCATCCCTGTATCTTGTGAATACAGAGTGATCCTCAGAACTTTCTACATTGCTTGTAAACTCTCTGCCGACTATTATTAAAAGCTTTAAAAGAAGTGATTTTATAAGCAGCTGATAGCCCGAGGGCTTTTCTTTATATTCTATTAATGCTTCATTTAGAATATTTTCGATCTCTACCTGTTTTTTACCTAAAATGTTCAAGCGAGGCTTTACTTTGTTTTCACTTACCAAAAAAGGCTCAATGTATGCAAAATCCATAAAAGATGCAGCATTTTCAATTCTATCAAAATCCTGATTAATAAACTCCGGTACAAACTCAAACTCAAAAATCTCCATGACTGAATCATCAGACGCAAGGATAGAATGTGGAACATATGGGGGTATGACAAATATATCACCTTTTATGATATCAAACTGGTGGTTATTTACTATGTGCTTACCTTTTCCCTGATAGATATAGTTAATCTGCATATATTCATGCCTGTGGAATTTAGTTGTTGCTTTGATTAAAGAGTACTTCCTAATGAAAAACGGCAATCCCCCATGTCTGTTATCTACCATTTTTAGTAAAGGTACATCTTCATATTTTTCCCTTGCTCCGAGATAATCTTGTATCATCCAGATTCTCTCCTTTGTAATAATGTGTTACCATCGCAATTTCAATGGTTTCGCAAGCGACTTCGTGATTTGCTTGGAGATAATCATATTATGATTGCTCCTCAGAAAGTCGTGAAACGACTTTTTCCTGCAGGTTAACTGCAGGAAGTTGCAGCTCGCTGCAACCTAGTGTAATCACAATATGGTTATCCAGCCTTCGGAAGAAGGCTGGATAACCATATTATATAAGAAACCGATGGTCTGATACAAGTACCGTTCCGATTGTTTTGAGCAAGCAGCACAAAAAATGTGTCATTATTCAAAGATTGGTGGAGCCTAGGTTCACTCAATCGAAGGTGTTTACCACAGGCATACCCACCGTACGCCCCCCCGGATGGATAGCATTTTTTATTTTTCGATGTCAATCTTCAATTAAATGTGTTATTATAACTAATGAAATAAATCTGCTTACATAATTTATGCAAGCGCTTGTTAAATAATTTTACTTCGGAGGCATTTTTATGAAATCATTTACTTATACGACCAAAGGTGTGTGTTCTAAGGAGATTTACATATCTATTGATAACGGTATTATCACTCATGTTTCATTTAAATCAGGTTGTAATGGCAATTTACAGGGTATTGGCAAGCTTGTTGAGGGAATGGCGGTTGAAGATGTTATAAAAAAACTCGAAGGTATCAATTGCAACGGGAAAGGCACTTCATGCCCGGATCAGCTTACCAAGGCATTGAAAGAACAATATCATGGATAATTTGTATTTTTATGCATTTGCATAAACTCTTATTACCATGGAAATATAAATATCTGCTCCGCTAATCTTTTAGTAATGTTTTAAACGCTAGGAGTGCGCTCGGAAAGTCGTGTATGCATATTTTCGATTCAGTTTTTTGCGCAAATCTGTAAAAAAGCGTTAAATATCCAGATATTCGCCGTTTTTTGCAGGAGAATGTGCGGAAAAATGGGCAGAAAGATGCGTGCGTGACTTTTCGCGTGGGCTTCTCATATCAACTTTGGTGTGATATCATGCTAACATTGGTACTCTTATTCAGGTAAACTTCTTTTCCATCTTCTGCTCAGTTGCATATATTCTGCTTTGTGTCATTAATTATGTTGCTTGTTTTTTAAGCAAAACTAACATAATGATCTTAGTTTTGCTTTATTATTTTGTGCATTTCCCATGAATATAAACTATATAAAGTTTTTGTGCTTTTGCAGCTCCGAAGCTAGGCCGTAAATAAGCATAAACCTTTGCAAAGCTTATATAAAAGGTATACCTATGAATTTTAGTTCGTACTATTTAGTTTTTATTGTTAAGTTGCAAATATTTTGTTTCGTGTCATTAATTTGTTACTTTTTACTTTCAGATTGAACTGGAATTTTGTCTATTATATACTCGAAGAGGAACAGGCCTGTTACTATCATAACCTAGTTAGGAGGAACAATTTAATATGAAATCTTTTAAGTATCTGTGTACCATAATGTTGGCTATGCTTATTTTGTTGACCAGTATATTACCAGCCATTGCCAGTTCCGAACCAACAGCACCTGTTGTTTACGTTGCTAACGATGGCAGCGGTGACTTTAACTGTGACGATGGAGACGATAATCAGGCGGTAATTCAACAGGCAATTGATTTTGTGCTTGCTAATGAAGGCTTCACTACGGTTCGTTTAAAAGCAGGAACCTATACTATTAATGATACTATCTACATTGCAGGAAAACAGGAGCAAAAGGTTATTCTTGAAGGCGAAGAAGGCACGGTTGTTCTATTGTCGCCTACAGTATGTTGGCCTGTGCATAAGGCTATGATTGAAAACAAAACTACGGCTATGATAGAAGGTACGAATTACGTAAAGGGAAACTTTATTATTCGTGGTTTTAAATTGGACGGAAATGGTCCCAATATTACTCAAGCCTTAAATTCCAACGGTTCAATAAGAGCAATGACTTATCCTTCGACTAACGGAATTAACTATTACAATCTTATTTATCTGCAAACCTGTAACGATATTGAAATTAATAACATGTGTTTAACACATAATTTCAATGATGGTCTTCAGGTTAAATCCTGTACCAACGTGGAATTCCATGATAATCTTATTGATGAAATTGGTCACGATGGTCTTTACTCATATAAATGCGATTATGTTAATGCTTATAACAATGTAATCTACATACAAACAAACAGCGGCTTAAGAGCCAGCAGCACCAATCATGTTAAATTCTATAACAATATTATATCTGCAAGGGAAAAAGGTGGTCCTGGAATAGAAATACAAAAGGAAAACATGATAAATAATCCAAACGGCTACTCCTATATGACAGATATCGAAGTTTTCAACAATATTATCTATGATATTAAATACGCAGGCATCTGGATTTTTGGAATTGCAACAGCCCCACAATATGCTTTTCCTCCGGAAGATACTTTTGTTAATGTACATCACAATACAATTTATAACTGCGGATACTACGAAGGTGCCGGTGATGCTGCATCCAATCTGAAGCTAAAAGGTGGAATTGTAACGGACGGGTTCAGTGCGTTAATAGAAAACAACGTTATTGACTCATGCTCTGCAGCCGGTATCAATGTGCATGAATGGCTTGCAAGCAGACCATCCCCTGAAGGTACTTACACCTTAACAATTCGCAATAACATTATCTCAAACACAAAGAATAATGTGCTTGTTGGTGACGGTGAAGAAAGCGGGCATGGAATTTTCTACGAATTAGGCCTAAAGCATAATTTTATTGTTGATTATAACTGTTTCTTCAATAATAATGGTGCTGATTTCAAAAACTTTGAACCGGCATCTGCTGCAGGCAATTTATTTGGTCAAGATCCATTATTTGCTGATGCTGAGAATCACGATTATCATCTGATGTCTGAATATGGAAGATGGGACGGAAATTCCTTTGTTAAAGATCAGGTCACATCCCCATGTATTGACGCTGGAGATCCAAACTCTGATTATTCGAACGAACCTATGGAAAATGGTGGTGTAATAAATATCGGCAGATATGGTAATACCTCTGAAGCTTCTCTGGGTATAAGAAGAGTAGCGGCTCCTGTAGCAAGTCTGGAGCCCGGCACATATTCAGAGCCTCAAGAAACATCACTATCCTGCGCGACCGAAGGTGCCGTGATACGGTATACGACTGATGGAAGCGACCCAGATATGAACAGCAAAGTATACAAAATGCCTATATATGTAGGTCCTTTAAAAACCGTCATCAAGGCAGTTGCATTCAAGGATGGCATGATAGCCAGCAATGTTGTAACATTTGAATACAAAATAGACCCAACAATTAAACTACCGGCATTGATTGAAAGGCTTCAAGCGATACAGGAGCGTATTGAAGAACAACCTCCTCATAAGCAACAGCCATTATACCAAATTCTTGTGAACATTGTTAAAACCTTTGAAAAATTCCTAGACACCCTTGAAAACATTATGAAATAAGTTTTAACAACAATCGATGACACAAAAATAAATTACTTTATGTAATCTTCTAAACATTACGAATCGCAAAACAACCCCGTCCGGTAAAAACTGGCGGGGTTGTTTTTATTTAAGTTGAAACTCGTCTTTTCAAAGTGTGGATCATTTTATTTAGGTAAGATTTTTTAATACATTGATTGGGGTTCCAACCACTCTGGGTAATTATTCTTTATATAGAGCCTGAAACTTTCAAATTCTTCATCGCTGAATCCCGTATATGGTGGAAGCAATCTCAGTGGAAATTCAGGATTTATAAGCTTGGCATATAATTTGTCGTATGCACCATCCATTTTGCCTTTGCTGCAGCAAATCGACAGGCCTTTATGTACGCCGGCAAGCTCCTTACTTAATTTCATAGATGTTTCAATATCACCATTTATTGTAGCGTTAAAAAACTTCAAGGTTCTTCTAATGTTAATATTACCGACAGAACTTAGTAAACCACATTCTCCAAGCCAATTCCCATGAATTAGTGCGATTTCATTAACAAAGAATGTCAACCCGCTTTGATTAGTAGAAATATCACGTACAACAAAAAAGTCTTTTGAACAAAATTTTGCTCCGACAAAATTGGGTATCTCTTTAGCTAAGTCTTCAAATTCATTTGCAGTTATTACATGTTTTGCACGCGGCAGGTTATAGTTTAAAAATCTGCAATCAGGGAAAGAGCCACATACATCAACAAAAAATCTGCGCATTTCTTCATCTGTTAACGCACCCCAAGAAGGCATGGCCAGCAGAAAATCCTTTATTCCATAGTTATTAGCTATTTTTATCCGCTTAATTATAGTATTATATGAAAGACTGATAAGTCCTACCATTGGATATGATTCGGTTAATTTCATTTCTTCCGCAAATATTGCTACAATTTCTTCATATTGCTCGTCTGTGACCGCATACCCTTCACCACCGGTGCCAAACAAATAAATATGCTTAAGGCCTCTTTCCAGCATGGCTTTTATTTCTTTTCTAAACATTCTTTCATCCAATTTGTAGTATTCAGTCCATGGTATTCCTATCCCTGAGATAACAGTGTTTGGGTATCGTTTTTGCTTACTCATGTTATACCTCCTAATAATTTTTGTTTAATGCTTACCATATTTCAATACAGAATCGATCATACAATGATAATTTCTTGCAAGACGAGGGCTGATTTTCTCCAAAGGTGTTCCGGTAGAGGTTACAATAAAGCGTGTTGATCCTGCCTCTTTAAGTATTTCACGAACCCTGTCTTCTATATAGGATTCATCTGAATTATACAGTTCTTTCATTTGAATATTTCCTGTCAGAGTAATTTGTTCCTTTGTAATCTTCCGTGCTTCAGCAAGTGTTATCTCTCCATTTGGGACTGTTTCCACAGGATCAGTCTGATCAACACCCATCTCTACAAATCGTTTTAAGGCATGTCTTATGTTTCCATGACAATGAACTGCAATTTTGCAACCATATCTCTTGCATAAATCCATAAGAGGTTTATCATAATTTACAATAAGCCAGTCAAAGTCATGAGGTGACATCATTGGTGGTGTTGCATGCTCAGCACCTCCGAATCTAATAATAGGTCCAACACCTAATTCCAAGAGCTTCACCAGATTCCCATATATACGTTCGAATGCTGTTCGCATCAACCGGTCAATTAAATCCTTCTCGGTTGCGGTTAATATCAAGAATTGCATAGGATCAAACAATCGGCATACGACTAATAATGGAGATGGTATTGTAATCCAAACTACACCTTTTTCACCAAGATATTGGCTTATAAGCGCTAATTTATCAGCTTCTACAGGCTCTCCTTGCCATGGAATTTCCAACAGAATTCTTGCATCGTCTGCGGTCTTACAATAATGTTCCATTTGCCATGTATGTCCGGTACCCGGCTGAACTCCTTTTTTTTGAGACATCAATATTTTACCATATTTCATCTGATAAACCGTCTCTATGCGTCCATCATTCTCAATCGGAGGCAGGCTACTTATCATAGACGGAGGAAAAAAAAATTGATCCGACGACATGCATTTTGGTCTCCAAATGAAAAAATTATCGCACTCCTCCTCCATTCTTCGAACAAGCTTCCAGTACTCAGGATCACATTCCCTCCAATTATCATAGTCATCATATCCATGAAATGCTCCCGGTTTGAATCCATCTTTATCAACCGCAAATGGTATTTGCGTGTAAATAGGTACCCGGTCTGTTTGAACTCCATTAAGAGTAGCCATAAGTCTTTCTTTTGGTGTCATGGTAACTCACCTTCCTTATTTCAAACTTATACCGTTCCCTATAGGGCTCTGAAATCATTATGCAACTGTTTCCATCCATTTAGTACGAGTGAAAGATCACCTTTTAGATTAATAAATCTTGCACCCATATCAATATACATTTTTGCCTGTTCTACGTTACCTGCAGGTATTCCCCACCATCTGTTTTCTCTTTTAGCGACTGCATCTGCAACCTTTTTTATAGCTGTCATAAATGCATCTTTCCCTTTAAGACCGTAATGTGCCAAGCTTTGTGTTAAATCTGCCGGACCAACAAATAATAAATCTATTCCATCCACATCAAGAATTTTATCGATATTATCAATTGCTTCCTTATCTTCTATCTGCAGCATTACAAAATTCTCATTGTTAAGAAATTCTGAGCACTCATTTGACGGTGTTAGCATATAGTCTGAACCAGGACCTGAAAAATCTACCCCTCTTAACCCAAGAGGATAAAACCTGGCATTTCTAACTGCTAGTTTTGCATCATCCGAATTAAAGCAATGAGGCACCATAATACCTGCAGCCCCATCCTCCAACGGTCTAAAGTAACTGTAATAGCCTGATTTTTTTATTCTGACAACACAATCAGTATCACTTAGAGCAGCCGCCTGTATACAATCATATACCTGCTTATCACTCATGCATTTGTGTTCTGTATCAAGCCACAAGCAATCAAATCCAATCTTTGCAGCCATTCCTGCCAGTAATTCGTTGCCTGTACCAACCTGTGTACTAAGTGCACATCCACCTTCTCTGAGTATTTTTAAAACTTTGCTTTTTCTCATGATATGTCCTTCTTTCTGTTTTGATCTGCCTGACTGTTTAAAATTTAAACAGTCAGGCATTGAATTAATAATAATTTCCTGCATTTATAACTATCCAGCCATCTTTCATAAGAAAACTTCTTGTGATTTTCCGGAAGATAATCATATTAAACAATTTTATTTGTTGACTTTATAATATTCGTTGTATTCCTTGGTAACCTCTTCCCATCCTTCAGCATAAATTTCTTCGATGAATTCATCCCATGCATCCAATGGTTTCTCGCCGTATATGATTTCAGCACAAATTTCTACAAATTTTTTCGTGAAAATATCTTTTTTGTAAAAGTCAACTTCGTTGCTTGAGTAAATACCTAACAAGCCTGTTTGAATAGTGTTATCTTCAATGTACTTCGTACTTTTTTCGAGCCATTCCTTCTGATAATCATACATTTCGGGAATATTGTTTTTAAGCCAGAAAGTTTCATCATTAGGACGTCTGAACAGCATACAATGCCCTATCCATTTTGAGAAATTAGTGTACTCAGGCTCAATCTTAACAACCTTGCCGCCTTCGATTTTATGGTGTACATTCTCTACGCCATACTTCAGCACGGTCCAGCCTTCGTCACTTAACATCCAGTCAAATACATTAACAATATCTTGCTCCTTACCTTTTGCCTTGTTCGTCAACGTCCATCCATTATAAATGCCGGCATTTGTTAGGACAATTTTCTCGTCTTTATATTGTTCTGATTCAGGAGCAGTCGCAAAATCAACAAATTCCGCTGTCGCTTCGGGATGAATCCCACGTAAGAGGTTAAGGTCTCTGTCAATATTTCCGGCAAAATATCTTCCAGAAGCCACAACGCCTTTATAAAATCTCTCATATTTTGAGTTATTGCCCTTATTGGTCATAAGATCCGGATCAAGAGATTTGTCCTCATTAAGCTGTCTATAGAAGTTTAGTGCCTGCTTAAATCTACCATCCTTCGCAAATGTTCCAAAGAATACTTCTCCGTTACCATTGTCATACCACTGTTTATCTGCATGCCAAGTTCTTGCAAAGAAATCAATATTGATTGTTCCGGAATAACTCATAATTTCATTTGCGTCACTGACGCCATACGTGTCATTTTCACCGTTATTGTCAGGATCCCCCACCGTAACTGCTTTATAAAATGCTCTCCAATCTTCGATTGTCTCCGGAATCGGCATATTCAGTTTTTCTCTCCAGTCCTTCCGTATTGCCATAAAGTCTTCACGAATAATGGTACAACGGGGAACCATATAAACATTTCCGTCCTGATGTCTTATTGCACTCCAGCTGACATCATGTGTATACTTCATAATGTTCTCAGCGTTTTTTACATACTCATCAAGAGGCAAAATTATTTTGTTCTTCACCATCTGCTCATATAAATTATCCATAATAGAGCTCGATGATGTGTCCATGATTATAACCTCAGGATAATCATTTGAAGCCATAGTCACATTTCTTTTTTCCCAGATATTTTGTGTCGGAACAGCTATCCAGGTAATGTCAGCGTTTGCTTTTTCATTAATTTCGTCCACCCACGGATTGTTTTCAGCACTAAAATCCGGTCCGACTCTAAGCATTATTGAAAACTTAACCGGATCACTTTTCCCTGCAGAATCACCCTGCTGAGTCGGTGCACTTGTTCCAGGTGTGTTTTGCTGAGGAGTACATCCAACTGCCAGGGACAAAACCATCAGCATGGCCAACAATGTGCACGCAAGCCTAAAAAAACTTTTTTTCATTACAATTTCCCCCCATAAATTTATTAATATAATCCCTTAAGGGCTTACATTCAATTCAACAAATACGATTTAACCTTTTACAGCACCTAACATAATTCCTTTAATAAAATATTTCTGAAGAAAAGGATAAGAAAAAAGTATCGGTAAAGTAGTAGCAACAATTGTAGCGCATTGCATAGTTTTGGGAAAGACTGTTTCTGCCGCAGTTGGATCTGTGACATTCATAACATCAGAATTATCAGATACAATCTCTCTTAATAGCAAAGTCAATGTCCAGTTTGATCTTTTTGTAATGTACATATATGCTTCAAAAAATCTATTCCAATTGGAAACAGCATAGAATAATGAAATAGTAGCAAGAACAGGCTTTGAAAGTGGTATTATTAATTTAAAAAGAATAAGTATATACCCTGCCCCATCTATTTTTGCTGACTCTTCAATGCTGTCGGGTATTGATTCGAGAAAGTTTCTTACTATTATAAAATTGTAAGTACTCATGGCTGTTGGTAATATCAATGCCCATAAGCTATCAAGTAAATTCAAGTTTTTAACGACCATATACGTTGGGATAATACCACCATTAAAAAACATGGTAAAAACTATAAACAGCATAATCCCTCGACTACCTTTTACCTTTGACTTTGCAAGAGGATAAGCAGTCATAACTGTAAGGAGAACACTTATTGCAGTACCGGCAAGAGTAACAAAAATCGTATTTTTGTAGCTGGATAGCAAAAGAGGGTTTGTGAGTATTCTTTTGTAAGCAGTTATATCAATATCTCTTGGAATAATCATAAGAGGTTGCTTTACATAAGCAGGATAATTGCTAAACGAAATTGCAAAAACATTTATTAGGGGATAAAGACATATTGCCCCTAATATTGCCAAAAATGTATAATTTACAACTTCAAATCCGATGTTCATTGCATTTGTTTTTATCTTCATTGTTGTCCTCCCTAAAAGATACCCCGTTCCCCAAATTTACGTGCTAAGGTATTAGCAATAACAAGCATAATAAAAGCAATAATAGATTTAAACAAGCCGACTGCAGTGGAAAAATCATACCTTGCTTCAACAAGACCTAATCTGTACACATATGTTTCGAAAACATCCCCTACTTCAAACACCATTGGGTTGTACAGCATAAATATTTGTTCAAACCCGTTATTCATTATGTTTCCTACTTTTAATAGCAAAAGAACTATAATTGTACTTCTAATACTGGGTAAAGTAATCCTTGTTATCTGCTGGAATCGTCCTGCACCATCAATTTTAGCTGACTCATATAATGACGGATCTATTCCTGATAATGCAGCAAGATATATAACAGTATTCCAACCCATCGCACGCCATAAATCAGACATAACAATAATAGATCTGAAATATGATTTATTTGCAAGAAAGTTGATTGGCTCATTTCCCATTGATTTTAGCAAGGTGTTAACAACACCCGTTGATGGTGAAAGAAAATTGACAACAAGCCC
>ENA-UOOR01004624-UOOR01004624.1-fermentation-metagenome-genome-assembly--contig:-NODE-4624-length-10795-cov-8.380168_pt1 | contig 10795 bp, 8 predicted proteins | sample MGYA00245780_ERZ724029 | MGnify/ENA primary metagenome ERZ724029 (study PRJEB28704, sample SAMN03018315) | fermentation metagenome | biome: anthropogenic terrestrial biome; feature: soil; material... | reverse complement strand
ATTCATTGATATTCATGTTCAAGGAAATTTTAAACATATCTTGCTTGATCATGTACGGCAAGTCAGGACGCTGGGATATGTAACTAAATCCAACATTAAGCAACGACAACCTTCCGGACATAGAATCTCTGAAGGGTAACCCCAACCCGAAGTTAATTCCGTATTCTTTAAATCCTCCAACCCCTGCATTAGCATTGGTCGACGGATTGTAGACGCTGACGTTGGTATATGAATTCCCGTAGGAAACACCTGCCCTTAGGCGCACCCTGCTAAAAAAATTACGGCTATAGGGGTCTACAACGTATTCCGCTCCGGCGCTAATCTTGTAGGCATTGTTGAACCGGTTTTGAGGGGTTAGCCCGTCTAGAACCTCGGGATAATCCAATCCGTTCCATTGTTGAAAAGTACCGTCCACTCCCACAAGCAGATTTGTATTGGAATAAGTGGCTCCCAGCCCATAGGTGGTGGGCAACTGAAAATGTTGATTGGAGAGTGTGTCGTCACGCAGCACTTCACTCGGATTCTGATAAGGGTTTGTATAAGGATCTGACAGGAACATCATTTCCGTGGCATAAACATCCGCCCTTGAAGTCAATTTCGGACTGTAAACGGCTCCTACAGTCAACGAGCTTGCCTTGTCGATAGGAAAGGTGAATTGAGCTCCAAAATCGTACTTTAAATCGCGGATGGAATACGCTTTCTTTTCCTCTCCAACAGTGGCACCCGTTGCCGTTCTGGGCACCGACACACTGCTGTAACTGAAATTTCCGAAAAGATAAGAGACGTTGGCCCCAACAGAAAAATAAGGGAGGGGTTCATAGGCAATTCCGGCATAAACCTGGCTTAATCCTCCCGTTCCGCGAAAAACCTCTTCATAAACGATGTCCTCAAGCGTGCGAGTCTGACCGTAATTGTATCCGGTTTTTGAATACGGCAGGAGCCCAATACTGGCACCTACCTTGTTGAGAACCGGAAACTGCATGGCAATGTAATCGAGATTGCCGTTGTAGAAATTCTGCTTATTCAGGCCATCGCTGTACGAAGCATAATGTCCCGATACGCCGAGGTCGAAGATGAACGTAAGTGAATCGAGTTTGGAGTATGATGCCGGATTTCCGTGATTGACCTGCTGGCTCCTTCTGAGTCCGTAGCTGATTCCTCCCATAGCTTCGGATGCACCAAACGACTGATTGGACAAAAGGCCGTAACCGTACCTGCCGTATGGCGAGTTAGAACCCACCTGTTGTGCAAAAGTAGCGCTGGTGACAGTAATGAGAACAATTAACGAGAGAAAACGTTTAGCTGTTATATCCATTCTTTTTCATTAAAATCAACACATGATTGGTCGATTGTTTCGTAATTTATTTTAAGGTACAAAGATGATATTTTTTTGCGATGCAACCAACAAAAGGCCACAAACTTCTTGTTAAAAAGAGTAAAGTGACTTTCTTGGCTCCTCCACCGGATTATTTGTATTTGTTGTAAGAAATGATTTCGCTGTTTGTCTTGCGTTTTTTGGGACGAACGGCCTGGGTGCTGTAACCAATAACAATATCCAGCCATACCCTCTTGGTATCGGGAATTAACAACAACTCACGCATCTTTGGTTCGTTAAACCAGCCGACAATGCAGGAGCCCAGTCCCTCGGCATGGGCTGCCAGCACGATATGTGCCGCTACGACACCCAGGTCCATCTGCGCGTAATCCTTTTGTTTTACCCACCCCCCGATCCCCGAAGTGAGATTTACTTTTTCCTCAACCAGCAAAATGTGTACCGGTGCCTGTTTGGTAAAATGGTTCATTCCTAGTGCACGCGCGGAGGTGGCATCGGCTACCCTGTTTTTCAGTTCGGGGTCATCCACCACGATCATGTGCCAGGGTTGTGCATTGCAAGCTGAAGGCGCCAATCGGGCAGCCTCGAGAATACGTTCAACTTTCGTTTTTTCTACCGGCCTTTCAGGATCGAATGCACGGTCGCTCTGCCGGGTGGAAACAAATTCAAGAAAATCCATACACTATTCGTTTAGGACTGCAACGCCACAATCCGGCTGATGTATTTACCGATAATATCGAATTCGAGGTTGACAACCGTACCTTTTTCTATCTGGTGGAAATTGGTCATCTCGTGAGTGAAAGGGATGATTGCCACTTTGAATGAATCTTCGGTAGGGGTCACCACGGTTAAGCTTACCCCATTTACCGTGACGGATCCTTTATCCACTGTCAGGTATCCTTTTTTTGCCATCTCTTTATCGAAGTCGTATTGAAAAGTATAATACCAACTCCCGTCTGCTTCAACCACATCGGTACATACTGCGGTCTGATCAACATGTCCCTGCACAATATGTCCGTCCAACCTGCCGTCCATTTTCATGCTGCGCTCAAGATTCACCTTGCTGCCCACCTGTAACAATCCAAGATTGGAACGGTCGAGCGTCTCCTGAATGGCGGTTACGGTGTATGTATCACCCTCTATGGATACTACGGTCAGACAAACTCCGTTGTGGGCAACACTCTGGTCGATTTTTAATTCACTCGTAAACGAGCACTTCAGCGTAATGTGCAGGTTACCCTTGTCCTTTTCTAATGCAACTACGGTTGCAGCTTCTTCAACAATTCCGGAAAACATAATTATAATTACGATTGACGATTTACGAAATCTGATGCCAGATATCAGACCGTATTCAAGATTTTTTTACCTGCTGGCTGTTATCTGGACTTTCAACCTCTTCAATTCTTCAATTATTTGCTGTTTGGTCTCATCACCAGCGGCGACCAATGGCAACCTGAGTTCATTCTCGATGTACCCCATTTCACTGAGCATACATTTTACTCCGGCTGGATTACCATCTTTGAAAAGCAACCGGATAGTTTCCGTAAAACGTTTATTCTCTGTTTCAGCCGCCTCAAAATTACCGGCTAAAGCATGATGCACCATTTCAGAAAACTCTCCGGGCAAAGCATTTCCCAAAACAGATATGACTCCCTCGCCTCCGGCTTTTATCAGATCGAATGCCATCCCATCATCTCCCGAAATTACGGAGAACCCTTCGGGACGGTCGGCGATAATTTGCCGGATCTGTTCTATTTTTCCCGATGCCTCCTTGATGGCCACAATGTTCGTACAGGATCTGGCCAGCCGCAACGTGGTTTCAGCTTCCATATTCACACCGGTCCTTCCGGGAACGTTATACAGAATGATCGGCCGTGGTGAAACCTCACTTAACGCACGATAATGCTGAAAAAGTCCTTCCTGGCTGGGTTTATTGTAATACGGGGTAACGGATAATACGCCTGCAATGTTTGAGAAATAGGACACCTTGAGCTCATGAACGATTTCAGCTGTATTGTTTCCACCAACTCCCACAATCAAGGGCAGACGGTTGTTGTTTCTTTCCACGATGAATCGCACAATTTCGGTCCGTTCATCGCGTGTAAGTGTTGGGGTTTCAGCGGTAGTTCCCAGTGCAATGAGGTAGTCGACTCCACCGTCTGCCTGATAATCTACCAGTCGGCCCAACGCATCGAAATCGACCGATTTGTCTTTTTTGAACGGTGTTATCAGGGCAACACCCATCCCTTTCAAGTTGATTGTAGACATAAAAAAACAGGTCTTTCTTTTTTTGTGCGAAAACATCCCAACAACATTTGGATATTCCGGATGGCAAAGTTACATTTTTTTCAACCATATCCATAGAAATTGGACAATTACTTTTAAAGGAAGTCACTGAAATGGATCGATTTTTTTTGCAGGAACTCGAAATTTAACTGTGACATGACCTGTTTTTTTTGTTCTGTTTACGTACACATTACTATTTTTATTATATTTGTCCGGTGGTATTTTCGGAAAACCTCTCTTTGTTCTCATGGAGACTGTTTTGATTCTTTTATGGGATATTTTTTAGTCATTTTTTGATGGATATGAATTTTCGTTTCGCATCGAACTACATTTCAGAAAAAAAAGTATTTTTAAATTCTTTACAAGTAACACGTAAAATAAAACAGATGAAACACTGTCTTTATGTTGCCCTTATTCCGGTATTCTTTTCTGCCTGCAACGTAATAAAAAGTGAGTCGAAGCCTGTACAGATCGGAATCTGTACAAATCTCGCCAATGGAGAAAAAATGCAGCAATACGGATACGCATATGTGGAAGAAAGTGTCTCTCGATTTCTTGTGCCGACAAAACCGGAAGGAGAATTCGAAACAATACTGAATGAATCGGTCAACTCTCCTTTGCCTGTTAAAGCCTGTAACAGCTTTATCCCCGGAAACCTGAAAAGCGTTGGTGATGAAGCTGCTCACCAAGATATTTTAATGTTTGCAGAAACCGCTTTCCGCAGGGCACAACGGGCTGGAGTGGAAATAATTGTCTTTGGAAGCGGAGGTTCACGCTTCATTCCCGATGGATTCTCTCGCGAAAAAGCAAGGACACAATTCATCGAATTAGGTAAAAAAATGGCGCCAATCGCTCAAAAATACAACATAACCATCGTTTTGGAACCTCTCAACACTGCGGAATGCAACTTTATCAATTCTGTATCGGAAGGAGGAGAAATCGTTAAAGAGATCCATCATCGCCACTTTATGCTGTTGGCAGATCTGTACCATATGAAAATGGAGAACGAAGGCCCTGAAAGCATTGCAAAATATAGAAAGCTGATCAAGCATATCCATATTGCCGAAAAGCAGGACAGGGCAGTTCCGGGAGCGTACGACGAAGATTTTCGTCCTTACTTCAATGCCCTAAAAAAAATTGGTTATACAGGAAAAATATCCATTGAAGCCCGCTGGAGAGATTTTGACACACAGATACCGGTAGCAATGGAAACGATAAAGAGACAACTCAATAATTAAAAATATGGAATCAAGAAGAGGATTTATTAAAAAGTCGGCGCTCGGAGTGGCAGGAATAGCCCTGGGAAGCACAATGAACATGTCGGCAAAAAGTTATGCCGGCATTATCGGGGCGAACGACAGGTTAAACGTGGCTATCCTTGGGCTGGGACGCAGGTTAGGTGCGTTTTATGAACCCATTGCATTGAAAGGAGCCAATGTGCAACTACTCTACCTCTGTGACGTGATGGAAAAACAGCGCACCCGGGCCTTGCAGAATTTTTCCAAACACATTAACTACAAACCGAGATCTGAAAACGATATACGGCGGGTGCTCGACGATAAAAAAGTGGATGCCGTATTCAATGCAACGCCCGATCACTGGCACACGCCCGGTTCCGTTATGGCTATGAAAGCCGGCAAGCATGTATATGTTGAAAAACCATGCAGCCACAACATGTTCGAAAACGAGATACTGGCAGAAGCGGCTCAAAAACTTGACAAAGTGGTGCAGATGGGCAATCAGCAACGCTCCTCGGACCACACCGTTGAAATCATCAGGGAGATCCATCGCGGCATTATTGGCAGTCCGTATAAAGCTGTTGCTTTTTATGCCAACACAAGAGGTGAGGTGCCGCTTCAGAAAAAATCGACCGTTCCTGCCGGACTGGACTGGGAGCTGTTTCAGGGTCCAGCACCCCGCCGCGATTATACCGAAGAGACCTGGGACTATAACTGGCATTGGTACGGCTGGGATTACGGAACGGCCGAAGCGGGAAACAACGCCACGCACGAGCTGGATGTCGCACGCTGGGCGCTGCAGGTTGACTTCCCCCTAAATGTTGAAGTGGAAGCCGGCAAGCGTCATTTCACTAACGACGGATGGGAGATGTACGATACTATGGATGCTACTTTTCGTTTTGCCGGCAACAAAATAATCAAATGGGACGGTAAAAGCCGGAACGGACACAAAACCTACGGTTCAGACCGGGGAACGATCATTTACGGCAGTGAAGGGACTGTCTTTGTAAACCGCGACAAATACATTCTTTACGATCGTGGAGGGAAAGTAATGAAAGAAAGGGCGTCTACTTCAAGCGAGGCAGGTACAGCCCTTGGCGGTGGCGGCGATATGACTACCGGTCACGTAATCAACTTCTTCGACACCATCCGTGGCAAGGCAAAACTAACCGCACCGATCGGCGATGCATCCATCAGCAACGCTATGGTACACTATATGAACGTGGCATACCGTATCGGCAAGGGTTTCGATATTGACGATAAGACCGGACGTATGTTTGACCGGGAAGCCATGAAACTGTGGAGCAGGGAGTATGAGCCCGGATGGGAACCAACCCTGAAATAATTTTAATTCAAGACGATCAAATTTAAACTTTAAATGAGATGAAAAATTCAAGACGCGAGTTCATAAAAAAATCGGCACTCGGTATGGCCGGGATAACGCTGGGAAGCACGATGAATATGTCAGCCAAGAGTTATGCCAACATCATCGGCTCCAACGATAAAGTAAGGGTGGGTATTTTGGGGTTTTCCAACCGGTTCAAGGGTTCGCTCGGGAAATCGTTTCTCAAGTATGCCAAAGAGATGAACTTCGAACTCTTTACTGTCTGCGACATTTGGAATCGCCGCCGCGACGAGGGAGAAGCCTGGTATAAGGAACAAACCGGAGGAAACATCAAAACGGCCAGAAATACAGATGAGCTATGGACTCAGAGACCCGATGCAGTAATTATCAGCACAGCTGATTTTCAGCATGCGCTTCACACCGCGGAAGCCGTTAGGGCCGGCTGTGACGTGTATGTGGAAAAACCTTTTGCAGAAACCATGGATGATGCCAATTTCGCACTGAAGGCGGCAAAGGAGACCAACAAGGTTATACAGGTGGGGTCGCAGCGCCGGAGCGGAACGAATTATCACGCTGCATACGAATACATTAAGTCGGGAAAATTTGGCAAGATCATCGCCGTGGAAATGACATGGAACGTTAACCAGCCGGGACGTTGGCGTTTACCCCGGCTCACTAAAGAAATCCGGGAACAGGACACCGACTGGAAACGTTTTTTGATGAATCGCCCATACGAACCGTGGGATCCGAGAAAATACCTGGAATACCGTTTGTTCTGGCCCTATTCGTCCGGAATACCCGGCCAGTGGATGGCACATCAGATCGATACCGTACACTGGTTCTCTGAACTGGATTATCCCCGCTCCGTAGTGGCAAACGGCGGAATTTACATGTGGAACGACGGAAGAACCAACTACGATACCATGACTGCCGTTTTTGATTATGGACACGCCAAAGAAAAGGAACCGGGAGAAGGATTCCAGGTGATCTATTCCTCCAGGCAAAACAATGCGTCGGGAGGTACAAAGGAGTGGTACTTCTCCAACGGGGGAAAGCTTGATCTGGACACCAACATCATCAACAACGACGGCGGATTGGACGAAAAATACGCGGGTGCCATGGGAATGAAACCCTTTATGCTCGACAAGTTTGAATTACCGAAAATAAGTGTGGAAACAGGGTCCAATACCGGCTCCGATCCACTTACAAATGCGCACATGAAAAACTGGATGGAATGCGTGAGAGCCGGCAACGTAAAAACAAATGCTCCCGTTGAAGCAGGTTACAACCACTCCGTCGCCGATATCATGGTAACAGCCGCCTTGCGTACCGGACAGCGCGCCACATTCGATGAAAAACAAAAACAGGTAATCGCAGGAGGGAAAGTGTTTAAATATTAATTAGGTAACAACCACTAGATTTATTATGAAACGAGAATCAAACTCAATGTCGAGAAGACATTTTCTGGCTCTTTCAGGGGCTATGGCCGGAACATCGTTGATCAATCCTTCGGCCCCGGTTTACGCATCAACCGCAGAAACTCATCAACCTGCAAAAAAAGCCCGAATCGCCATGGTAGGTACGGGTATCAGGGGAACAGGCATGTGGGGAAAGAGCGTTGTACAGGATTACCCCAACTACGTTGAATTTGTTGGGCTTTGCGATATCAATCCGGGGAGAGTAGCTTTAGCCAAAGAAACAATGGGGGTTTCGTGTCCTACATTCACCGACTTTGAAAAAATGATGAAAGAGACCAAACCCGAATTGTTGATCGTAACAACGGTAGACAATACACACGATCAGTTTATTATCAGGGGGATGGAATTGGGGGCCGACATTATCGTAGAAAAGCCGATGACAACCGACGAGAAGAAAATGCAAGCCATTATCGATGCGGAAAAAAGAACCGGCAAAAAATGCAGGGTTACTTTTAATTACCGCTATTCTCCTCACCGGGTAAAGATGTGGGAACTTCTTCGAGCAGGCGAAATAGGAGAACTCACATCTGTGGATTTCCACTGGTACCTGGATACTTCTCACGGGGCAGATTATTTCAGAAGATGGCACAGACTCACCGAAAAAGGAGGCACATTGTGGGTGCACAAAGCCAGCCACCATTTTGATCTTTTAAATTGGTGGATTGACAGTGATCCTGAAAGCGTATATGCGTTGGGAGAATTAAATTTTTATGGGAAAAACGGTCCGTACAGAGCAGTGAACTGTCGCACCTGTCCTCACACCAGTCAATGCAGTTTTTATTTTGATATAATGAAAAATGAAAACATGAAGCGTTTGTATGTTGATAATGAAAAATACGACGGATACCTGAGGGATGGATGTGTGTTTAAAAACGACGTCGATATTTACGATAAAATGGCAGCAACAATCCGATATAAGAACGGCGTTCAGGTTGCCTATTCCCTGACAACCTATTCCCCTTATGAAGGATACAGAATCGCTTTCAACGGAACAAAAGGACGCATAGATGCATGGATTCAAGAGTCGAAACCCACAAAGGATGTCAATTTTGATGAAATTGTACTGTTTAAAAATTTCTCCAAAAGGCAATACATTCAGATCCCTCACGGTACCTCAGGACATGGCGGGGGAGATGCTTTGTTGAAAGATCAAATCTTTGTTCCCAACACGGAAGACCCGTACAAACAGGCTGCAGGTATAAGGGACGGAGCGCTTGCATGTCTGGTGGGGATTGCCGCCAGAAAAAGTATTGCAGCGGGAACGCCCGTTATGATCGAGAGCTTAACGTCCATTAAACCGCAAGCCGGAAAAGAATACAAGCGGGTATGAGCTGAACTTTCACTACGAAACCAGATTCATGAGTTTTTATAATCCAGAAAATGAAAAAAATTGTTGATATCCTGACCATTGTAATGCTGATGTTGTGTTTAAATTGCCAAGGCACTTCAACAAACGTCAGTTTTAACGTTAACGAAAATAATAAGGCCGTTGAGGTATACATAAACGACATTTATTTCACATCGTTCATTTATCCCGATAACCTGGAAAAGCCATGCCTTTATCCTATAAAAACACCTTCAGGTAAATTTATCACGAGAGGATTTCCGCTGAATCCGAGGCCTTTTGAAAGAACCGATCATCCGCATCACATCGGACTATGGTTTAACTTTGGGGATGTAAACGGACTTGATTTTTGGAATAACTCCTATGCCATAAAACCGGAAGATAAGCATAAATATGGGACAATCCGGTTCGACAAAATAGAGGAAGCAGATAGCCGGAAAGGCAGGTTGGTTGTCCAGTCAAACTGGACAGATAATGAAGGAAACATTTTATTGAACGAGAAAACAACCTACCTGTTTGGAGGCCTTAACAACGAGATCAGAACAATCGAAAGAATAACTGAACTAACTGCAAATCAAGACATAACTTTTACCGAAAATAAAGAGGGTCTGGTAGGTTTAAGGGTGGACAGAAGCTTTGAGGAGCCTGCTCAAAAAGCCGAGAAGTTTTTAGACGCAAACGGAAATGTAACAGAAACTCCAGTCCTGAACAACGAAGGCGTAAATGGGACCTACAGAAATGCTGAAGGCTTTACAGAGGGAGAGGTTTGGGGAAAAAGGAGCAAGTGGGTTGCCTTAAAGGCTGACAAAGAAGGCGAGACGATCACCCTTGTTATTATGGATAACAAAAATAACCTGAATTATCCGGCATGGGCTCACGCAAGAGGATATGGATTATTTGCCGCCAACAATCTGGGAGGAAAAGCCATGGATAAAAACTCAGATCCGGTTGAATTAAGGTTGTCTTCCGGCGAAAAAGTGACATTTAAACACAAGATCATTATCGGAGGAGACATGAGTGACAATGAAATAAACAAGTTTTCTGACGATTTTAATTGATCACAGAGCAGCAAACAACTACTTACCTACCGTTCATCTAATCAGAAAGCCAGGGCAATTTTCGCTCCTGGCTTTTAACATAATTTAAATCGGATTGAGGATAATAAATGGAAATTCAGTATAATTTTGGCTAAATTTTGTCCGGCAGAAACACTACCCCTCAAAGTCGAAGTGTCCATTTAAAACAACTGAAAACCTCCTCTTTCTTATGAGTGCGACAACCCTTTACTGGATAGCCTTTATGGCCATCTTCATCATCGTTTATGGAATTGACCTGTACGTAACTTCACACCGCGAAAGGACAATCAGTGTGAAATCATCCCTGGCCTGGACATCCGTCTGGATTTCCGTGGCTTTGGCATTTGGTATCTCTCTTTATTTTTTCTTCCCTCAAAATCCGGAAAGCACAGTACGAACCGGTCCTGTAATGATGACGAAGTTTATTTCCGGATATTTGACCGAATATTCGTTATCAGTAGATAACTTGTTCGTCTTTATCATGATTTTCTCAATGATGGGTATTCATCTGAAAAATCAACCAAAACTGTTGAAGTTGGGTATTTTGATTTCCGTCATACTGCGGATTCTTTTTATCCTCATGGGGATGGAATTGGTGGAACGCTTCCATTGGATTATTTATGTCTTCGGGTTCATCTTAATTTGGACGGCATACAAGATGGCTTTTTCGAAAGAAGATGAAAACGTAAATCCC
>ENA-UOOR01004621-UOOR01004621.1-fermentation-metagenome-genome-assembly--contig:-NODE-4621-length-10800-cov-10.733644_pt1 | contig 10800 bp, 7 predicted proteins | sample MGYA00245780_ERZ724029 | MGnify/ENA primary metagenome ERZ724029 (study PRJEB28704, sample SAMN03018315) | fermentation metagenome | biome: anthropogenic terrestrial biome; feature: soil; material... | reverse complement strand
TGACCTATGCGGTTAGGACCACCGCCCAAAATCATAACTTTTTGGCGGCTTTCAGTTAATCCATATCCACCAACAGAGGACTGGGGTAACTTTTGAGAATTATTATAAGTTGAAAAATAATATGCGGAATTACTTACTCCGCTTACAGGAACAGCTTCCCAATCTCCAACCATTCCTAAGCTAATTCTCATTTCACGAATTTCTGGTTCATGTATACCCAAAATTTTTGAAAGATACTTGTCAGCAAAGCCTTCCTTTTTTGCTTTTACGAGAAGATCGCAGGGAATGGAGGCTCCTTTGTATTTCAAGATTTCCTCCTCAAGCTGCACCAACTCTTTCATCTGTTGTATAAACCATTCCTTAATACGGGTTAACCTGCTTAATTCGTCTATGTCTGCACCCTTCCTTAAGGCCTCATACATTATAAACTGGCGCTCACTGGTAGGCTCAGCTAGAAGATCCATAAGATCCTGCAGACCAAGCTTGTTAAAGTTTTTAGCGAAGCCTAGACCATATCGACCGATTTCAAGAGAACGAATTGCTTTTTGTAATGCTTCCTTGTAGCTTTTCCCTATACTCATAACCTCGCCGACGGCTCTCATTTGGGTGCCAAGGTGATCGTCAGAATCCTTAAACTTTTCAAAAGCCCAACGAGGATACTTTATTACAACATAATCACCTGATGGTGAGTATTTATCCAATGTTCCGTCACGCCAATAGGGGATTTCATCAAGAGTGAGCCCCACAGCCAGCATGGCGGATATTAGCGCAATCGGGAAACCGGTTGCTTTTGAAGCAAGTGCAGAAGAACGGGAGGTACGGGGGTTTATTTCAATGATAACTATACGATCCGTTTCGGGATCGTGTGCAAATTGCACATTTGTACCACCGATAACCTGTATTGCTTCTACAATACTATATGCGTATTTCTGTAAACGCTGCTGAAGCTCCGAACTAATTGTAAGCATTGGTGCAGCACAGATAGAATCTCCGGTGTGGACACCCATAGTGTCTATGTTTTCTATAAAACAGACTGTAATCATCTTGTTATTTGAGTCTCTAACAACCTCAAGCTCAAGCTCTTCCCACCCGAGAACGGATTCCTCCACAAGAATCTGCCCAACAAGGCTTGCTGCAATACCGCGGTTTGCAACAACCCGCAGCTCCTCAACATTATATACAAGACCGCCTCCTGTACCGCCCATGGTATAGGCAGGGCGTATTACCACGGGGAACCCAAGCTCTAATGCTATCTTTTCGGCCTCCTCCACTGAAAAAGCGGGGCTGCTGCGTGGCATATCAATTCCAAGCGTCTTCATGGTTTCTTTAAAAGCTATTCTGTCCTCACCACGTTCGATAGCATCAACCTGCACACCTATGACCTCGACACCGTACTTATCGAGAACTCCGGTTTTAGCAAGCTCTAAGCACAGATTCAGGGCAGATTGACCGCCAAGATTTGGCAATAGTGCGTCAGGACGTTCTTTTTCAATAATCTGAGTTAACCTTTCCACATTCAACGGCTCAATATAGGTGGTATCAGTCATACCCGGATCAGTCATAATTGTTGCGGGATTAGAGTTTACCAAAACAATTTTATAGCCAAGTTTCCGCAAGGCTTTGCATGCTTGGGTGCCGGAGTAATCAAATTCACAAGCCTGTCCTATGACTATTGGTCCTGATCCTATAATCAGTATTTTATTAATATCGGTGCGCTTCGGCATACATAAGCTCCTTATATAACAGTATTTGTCAAAACATTGCTATTGAATTCGCAGTTAATAACTGGAAGTATTATATCCCTGAATAACAACTATCCCTTATTATATAATAATTTATGCAGTAATACACAACAATTTTTTATCAACAATAAATCAGAAGCCCCCCCACCTCTAAACCACCTTATTCACGACAGTGAAAGTGTAGGTGGAGGATGAATGATTTTTAACAATTTAAAAAATTGCATTCTGTCAAGTGTTGTAATGAGATCCATTTTGTACTATAATAAAAACATGTGTTCTACATACTGATCAGCTACACACAGCAGCAAGGTTTAACTTTGGTTACATTGCAGGTATATTTAAAAGGGGTGAATCAATTCATGTTTATATATGTTGAATATTTTATTCAACATATATAATAATATTTAATAACATACGTGACTCTTTCTATGTTTTAATACAAAGGCATGAGATCTTTATATTTCATTAATACCTGAATTATAAGTATTAATACATTCTTTATGCCTTATATACTAAAATAATGTTATATAGAGAACATAAGAAGGTGAATTAATGCTGATATTGCTGCTTTGTGCTTTTGCAGCTTTGTTCATTTATTTTGGGTATTATATTATGGCAAAGCTTGACAAGTTTTTAGAAGAGAAAATGCATATGGTTGAGCATGATAAGGCACGCCCTATTGCTATTCTATTTGGAAAGACAGAACTTGCAAATCAGATGGATGCTATTTTGAAAATAAATCAAATAAACATAATCCGTATAACTGAACCGTTTTTGATTGAATATAATAAAAACGTTCAATATTTTTTTGCGATGTCTGAAAATGATGCCGATAATATAGTATTATATAAAATCGGAAGTAAAATATATGGTATTGAAAAAATAATCTGTATTTGTAATGATAATAGAAATGAAAGCATGTTTATCAGCGAGAAAGTCCCCTATTTAATAGTAAAGGGCATTACAGCCCAAATGATTTATGCGGCAGTATTCCAAGGAAAGGGAAAAAATTATGAAAAAACATAAAAGAATTACAAATTCTTTAACTTATCCCCGGATGATAGCACTCGGATATTTTCTAGTTATAAGCATCGGTACATTAATGCTGTCATTACCGATATCAACCCGTGACGGTGCATACTCTGGCTTTATAAATACACTTTTTACAGCTACATCTGCAACATGTGTAACAGGCCTTGTTGTCTTTGATACATATACACAGTGGACACTTTTCGGGCAATCCGTCATTCTGATGCTGATCCAAATAGGTGGATTGGGCTTTATGACAATAGTTACAATGATTTCTTTCATTGTTAAGAGAAAAATCAGCTTAAAAGAAAGAGGTTTATTGCGTGAAAGTGTAAACACTATGTACATCGGCGGAATTGTACGATTGACAAAAAGAATACTCATAGGTACTTTGTTGTTTGAGAGCGCTGGTGCAATATTATTGTCAATCAGGTTTATACCTGAGATGGGTCTGGCAGAGGGAATATATAACGGAATTTTCCATTCGGTTTCAGCTTTTTGCAACGCTGGATTTGATATAATGGGCAAATATGGGGAGTTTTCATCGCTAACAACTTATTTCGGAGATGTTTGTGTTAATTTAACAATCATAATGCTTATTATCTTTGGCGGAATTGGATTTTTTATATGGGACGATATTGAGAAAAACAGGCACCACTATAAAAGGTATCGGCTTCATACAAAAATAGTGTTGGTGGTTACCACGATTTTAATAGCCTCCAGTTCGATATGTTTTTATATTTTTGAAAGAAATAACCTATTATGTGAAATGAAAACGGGAGAGAGAATTTTAGCATCTGTTTTCAGTGCGGTAACACCAAGAACAGCGGGGTTCAATACTGTTGGAACGGCAGAATTAACCCCTGCAAGTAAGCTTTTGACTATTGTATTGATGTTTATAGGGGGGAGTCCGGGTTCTACTGCAGGTGGCATCAAGACTACTACATTAGCAGTTGTTATGATATCATTGTGGTCGATGCTGAAAAACAAAAAGAATGATAACATATTCGGGCGGCGATTGGAGGACAGTGCGTTAAAGCGGGCATCGGCCGTTATAACGGTCAATACCATGCTTATAATTTTTGCAGCTCTGCTAATTAGCGTCGCAAATGATTCTTTTGCTTTTGGTGACATTCTGTTTGAAGTTTCATCCGCCATTGGTACTGTCGGGTTGTCTACCGGCATTACCGGGGATTTAAGTGCATTTTCTCATATTATTATTATTTTTCTTATGTTCAGCGGAAGGGTCGGCAGTCTTTCCTTTGCCCTTGCATTTACGGAAAACAGAGTACCATCATCGGTTCAGAATCCGATGGAAAGAATAAATATAGGATAGGAGTATTGGCATGAAATCATTTTTGGTAATAGGAATTAGTAGATTTGGAAAGCATTTAAGCCGTAAACTGGCTGAGCTTGGTAATGAGGTTATGATTGTTGATAGAAACGAGGAAAACATCAGGGAGCTTTTACCTATAGTTACAAATGCGCAAATTGGTGATTGCACAAAAGAAGATGTTCTCAATTCACTGGGTGTTGGAAATTATGATGCGTGCTTTGTATGTGTGGAGAATGATTTCCAGAGCAGCCTCGAAATTACAAGTCTGCTAAAAGATTTAGGCGCAAAGTTCGTTATAAGTAGAGGCGGGCGTGATATTCATGTTAAATTTTTGCTTAGAAACGGTGCGGATGAAGTTGTGGATCCGGAGAGGGATATAGCGGAAAAAATAGCGGTACGATACAGTGCAAACCACGTTTTTGACTATATTGAGCTGACAAATGATATATCGATTTATGAAATACCGCCTGCAGAAAGTTGGATTGGCAAAAGTATAAAGGAAATAAATTTTAGAGTCAGATATCGTGTCAGTATTCTGGCAACCAAAATTGATGATGAAATTTTTCCGTTGCCTCCTGCAGAGCATATATTCAACCCTGAAGAACACCTTTTAATTTTAGGTCGCCATAGTGATATTGAAAGGATTTTAAAGCTTATTAGCTAAGGCTTTGGTATATAATACGTTTTGAGGTGACAAAATGAACGGAAGGTATTATATTAGGCTTGCTTTAATCTTACTGACAACCGCAATCAGTTCAATAGCACTAAAATATTTGGGTATATGTAAAGAAAACATTCTAATGATTTTTATGGTGGGCGTGCTTTTGGTAACAGCCTTAACTAGAGGTTATCGTTTTGGCATTATAGCTTCATGCTTAAGCGTAATGATATTCAACTATTTTTTTACAGAGCCAGTACAAACCTTTGCTATTAACAATACTAATGATATTATTCTGATGTTGTTTTTTTTAATAGCATCTGTAATATCTTCAAGCTTGACAGCAAAATTCCAGCGGCAGCTTTTAATTTCACAAAAAAACGAGCAAACGGCAAAATTACTGTATGAGGTGTCACAGCGCCTCTTGAATGTAACCGGTGAAAAAAACATAGTTGCTCAGGGAATACGTTGTATAAAGGAATATACAGGATATGACAGCGTAGTTGAATTAAACGGAAGTAATCAGAAATATGAAAGCGACAAATTCTTTCACGATAGTAATGAAAAGGGCTCAGAATTACCAATAATGGGGCTTGTAAAAAGGCTTGGAACGCTTAAGGTATATAATAAAAATGAAAACCTCAATATTAAGCATATTTGGGTTGTTAAAACCGTAGCGGCACAAGTTGGGATCGCATTGGATCGTGAATTCGTTTATAATGAGAGGGAAAAAATACGTATAGCCATGGAACGGGAGCGACTAAAAAGTAATCTTCTTCGTAGTATCGGACATGATTTGCGCACACCTTTAACCGGAATTTCCGGTGCAAGCAGTTATATGGTGCAGAGAGTTAAAGAGCTTGACAGTGAAAGCATTGAACATTTGGCAAGAGACATCAATGAACAAGCGGTATGGCTTACAACACTAGTAGAAAATATTTTAAGCATGACGAGAATTGACAACGGCAAACTTGAGATCAAAAAGCAACTGGAAGTAGTTGATGATGTTGTTAACGAGGCAATACGACATGTAGCAGGACTATCCAAAAGAGCTTTTTGTACCAAATTACCTAATGATTTGGTTGCAATACCTATGGATGGCAAAATGATAACTCAGGTTCTTATAAATCTTTTGGATAATGCTGTTATACATACTCCAAAGCATAGCCCTATTGAACTTGCGGTAAATAAAAAAGAAAGCTATGTTGAGTTTAGTGTTGCTGATGGTGGAAAAGGTATTGATCCCCAACTTAAAGATAATATTTTCGATGCATTTGTCACAAGCGGTAAAATTAATGCCGACGGCAAAAAGGGGATTGGATTGGGGCTAACGATATGCAAAGCTATTGTAGAATCCCATGGGGGTAATATTCATGTGGAGAGATCTATTTTAGGCGGTGCCATGTTTGTATTTAGTTTGTCATATGTATAAGGATTATGCTTTAACTCCGCTTGTAATCAGAAATAGGTATCCGATACTTAAAGGCGGGGGACAACATTGCATGATGCAAGGTAAATATCCCTGGAGTAGTCTTTATAAATAATTTGATAACAGAGGAAAGGAAATAATGGAAGAAAACATTTCAATTCTGGTAGTTGAAGACGACAAATATATTAAGTCATTAATAAGCATGATATTAAGGGACGAGGGATACAAAAGCTTTTTTGCAGAAACAGGCAAAGAAGCCATTACGTTGTTTTATGCGAATAATCCAGATATTACCCTGCTTGATTTGGGTTTACCTGATATTGATGGTATGGAGGTTATACGAAAAATAAGGGAAAGAAGCAATAATCCTATTATTGTTGTTTCTGCCCGTGAAGAAGAGTTTGAAATAATTAATGCGTTGGATAGCGGAGCGGATGATTATGTTACCAAGCCCTTTTATACGGGGGAACTTCTTGCAAGAATAAGGGTCGCTCAGCGCAAGGTAAGTTGCATAATGAATCCAGAGAATTTGGATGTTTTTGCTTGTGACAATTTAACCGTTGATTACACAAAAGGTCTTGTGTTTGTTGATGGTAATGAAGTTCATGTAACGCCAATGGAATATAAATTACTCAAGCTTTTAATTGCAAATAGAGGTAAGGTTCTGACACATAATCATATACTTAATCAGATTTGGGGTTATGGTGAGGTTGGCGATGCTAAGAGCCTAAGGGTGTTTATGGCAAGCCTGCGACGGAAAATTGAAAGGGATACTGCAAACCCCCGTTTCATTCTCACTCAGGTTGGTATCGGCTATCGCTTTGCTGACAAATAATATTTCAAAGAAGCACTAGTGTATAGTATCATTGACTTTTACCTTATTCACGACAGTGAAAGTGTAGGTGGATTTTTGCGTATATAAATAAACCACCACGGCGAATAATAGATAATGGATATATTAAAGTGGAGGTTATAATATGGAGATAAATTTTGATGCTGTGTATTATGAACCAGATATACTGAATTATGAACTTGGTAAAATGTTATACCAAAAATATCGGACGCTGCCATGGATAGAAATTAAGTCGCACAACCGCATCCAAGATTTAAGCTCATCAGAGAATTGTGCCTTCCCCAAGCTAAAACAGCACTTAATAATAGGAATTCGTAAAACACACAAATATGTTGAAAATCATAAAATATCTGACTGGCTTGTTCCGTACACATCATCAGGGTGCAGGGCAATGTGTTTATACTGTTATCTGGTTTGCAATTACAACAAATGCTCCTATTTGCGGTTGTTTGTTAATCGGGAACAGATGATGGAAAAACTATTGAAAACAGACGCTGCAGCATCCAAGCCGCAAACCTTTGAAATAGGCAGTAACAGCGACCTGGTATTGGAAAATACTATAACCGGAAATCTCCCTTGGACTATTGAACTATTTGCCCGGAGCGGACGAGGATTTCTTACATTCCCAACTAAGTTTGATATGGTACATCCCCTGCTAAATCTTGATCATAAAGGAAAAACCATATTCCGCATGAGCGTAAATCCACCTGATGTCATAAAGCAGGTGGAGCTTGGAACCTCGCCTTTGGATATGCGTATTCGAGCTCTTAATAATATGGCCGAAGCAGGTTACAGGGTAGGACTGCTGATTGCTCCAATTATATTATTGCCGGGCTGGAAGGAAATGTACAGTGAATTGATTAAGTATCTTGCAGATGAATTGAGTGAAAAAGTTAAGCACACCGGGCTTATTGAGATAATTTTCATGACATATAGTTTTGTGCATAAAGCGATAAATGCTGAGGCTTTCCCAGGTGCCGTTAAAATATATGATAAGGATCTTATGACAGGGCGTGGCAGGGGGAAATACTGCTATCGGATAGAGGCAAGAAATGAAGCAGAGAATTTTTTGAGACAGGAGCTAGAACATCAACTTGGTAATATGCGTATTTTATATATTTCGTGATCCAGAATTAGTTGGTTAAATTTAGAGTTCGGGAAAACATCCTTGGAGCCTGCCTAACACTATTGGCAGGATTTGTGATTTACACTTTTCATTTTAACGAAGAAATGCGGTGTTTAAGCAGTTATTTGGTACGTTTCTCGTTAAAAAATTGCTCAAAAAACAGTAATTTCCCGAAATCTAAAATTACTATTCATGGATCGAGAATCTATTGACATTGTTTCTATTATGATATCTAATTATATTATGATTGTTTCCCGGAAAGTCGTTATACGGCTTTTCCTGCAGGAAGTTGCTAGTGTATAGTATCAATAATTTTTACACTAATTCTTTCAGCCTGCTGCGAGCTCTAAGAATAAGAAGATGGATCTACTTGATACTAAATGTCATTGATATATTACACTAGGGGTTCACTCGGAAAGTCGGCTTTTGTGAAGAAATCACGTATAAAAGTGTTTATGTAAACGAAGTCATGCGGGTTTCAAGCCTTAAAAGTTTCGTGTTATGAATAAATATGCTTTTCCGAGCAGACTCCTAGCTTACTGCAACTTAGTGCAATCAAGATATGGTTATCCAACCTTATTTTGCTTTCTGATGAAATTTAAGATGTCTTAAGTTTCATTAGAAAGTCACAAAGTGACTTTCTGAAAGATAATTATATTTTCAATAATATTAGTTATTAGAATAAACACATGTGGGGGGAAAAGATTATGAAAAAACAAAGCAATTATCCTTTATATAATGTCACGCCATTTTCCAGCATAAAGGAAATGCTTTATATTGCTGAAAAAGAGGCGGGTTCTACAATTGCCTTTAAATATAAAGGCGAAAACAATAATGTAATTGAAAAAACGTATAAGGAGTTTCGTGCCGATACACTTTCTCTGGGAAGTGCATTGACTGCTTCGGGGATTAGTGGGCTCCATATTGCATGCCTCGGAGAGAACAGCTATCCCTGGGTGACAGCATATCTCACCATGCTTGGAAGCGTTGGCGTGTTTGTTCCTGTTGATAAAGAATTGCCTCTGGCAGATATCCTAAATGTTATAAACCACAGCGACAGTGAAGCATTATTCTACTCGGGAGCATATGAGGAGATATTAATTAATAATATTGACGCACTGCCCAAAATCAAAGTGTTCATTGGCTTTGACCGTATCGATGACAGCAAGGACGGTAGGTTCCTGTCTTATGCCAGGCTGCTTAAGCAGGGATACGCCATGATTTCTGACGGTGATACATCATATGCTGATCAAAAATCTGATCCAGGTGCACTAAAGATGCTTGTTTACACCTCTGGTACAACAGGACTTTCCAAAGGGGTCATGCTGTCTGAGCATAACCTTGTTTCCTGCGTGTATTATGGTTTGCAAATTTCAACGGTGTATGACACTTGTTTATCGGTGCTTCCATATCACCACACCTATGAAGCTGTTTGCGGCATATTGGTAGGACTTCATAAGCATGCCACAATATGCATCAATGACAAGCTTCGTGCCATATTGAATAATTTGCAGCTTTATAAGCCATCCTACTTATACTTGGTGCCCTTGTTTACTGAAATGTTTTATAAAAAAATTTGGGCGACAGCTGAGAAGGAGAAAAAGGATAAAGCCCTGCGTATACTGATTAAAACGAGCAATTTCATGCGTAATTTTGGTATAGATATGCGTCGAAAGTTTTTTGCGTCCATTCATTCCGTTTTTGGGGGAAGACTCCGCAAAATCGTCTGTGGTGGTGCGCCGATACGACCTGAAATCGGTGAATTCTTTGACAATATAGGCATTGATCTTATTAACGGATACGGTATTACCGAATGCTCACCGCTTGTTACTGCCAATCGTGATTATTTCAATGACTGTAATACGACTGGTGTAAAACTCCCATGTATCGAAATTAAAATCGATGATATTAACGAGGATGGTATTGGCGAAATATGCGTCAAAGGTGACACAGTTATGCTCGGTTACTATAAAAATGAAGCTGAAACAGCACGCTGCATGAAGGACGGCTGGTTTTATACCGGAGATTATGGCTGCCTGAATGAAAATGAACAGCTTTTGATAACAGGTAGGAAAAAGAATCTGATTGTTTTAGGTAACGGAAAAAATATATACCCAGAGGAAATTGAAAATTATATCTATTCTATTCCTTATGTGAAAGAAGTGGTTGTAAAATCTTTGAAGGATGAATCCGGAAGTGAAAAGGCATTATGCGCCGAGGCATATCTTGATCAGGATGCTCTGACCGATATGAATATATCAAATCCCCCTGAAGCCCTTAAGCGGGATATCACAGCGTTGTTTAACAAACTGCCTTCATACAAGCATATACAGAAAATTATCATTCGCGATACTGAATTTGATAAAACCACATCGAAAAAGATAAAGCGTAATAATTAGTATAATAATTTCTTTATTAAACCCCCCACTTTTAGAAGTGGGGGGTTCTTGTTCTTCCTTTCTTGCTTCATTTTTTTTTATGATTCGAAAGCTTAATGAAGATGCAAAATTCAGCAACTTGATGGAAATACTATATGTAAATTCAAATAAATCGAGGATGCTGTTTTCATATAAGAGAGGAGATTAAAGTGCTGCAAGTTATTAATATAAAAAAAGTATATAATACAG
>ENA-UOOR01004620-UOOR01004620.1-fermentation-metagenome-genome-assembly--contig:-NODE-4620-length-10803-cov-3.925754_pt1 | contig 10803 bp, 11 predicted proteins | sample MGYA00245780_ERZ724029 | MGnify/ENA primary metagenome ERZ724029 (study PRJEB28704, sample SAMN03018315) | fermentation metagenome | biome: anthropogenic terrestrial biome; feature: soil; material... | reverse complement strand
GGGGTATCATAAATCGAATTAGTTCAATCGGTAGACAGAACATTAACATTATTGGAAGTGCTTTCAGATTGCAACGATGGTTTAGGTATTACTGAAATAAGCAGCTTGGTAAATTTACATAAAAGTACTGTTCATAGACTGCTTTCTACATTAATTTATAAGGGATATGTTGTACAGGATGAAGAATCAAGCAAGTACAAAATAACATTCAAACTGTTTGAGCTGGGGAGCAAAAAAGTCCACAAATTAGATTTGTTGGAAATCTCCAGACCATATACAAAAATGCTTATGGAAAGTGTAAATGAAGTTGTACACTTAATTATTAGAGAGGAAACAGACATTGTTTACATTGATAAGGTCGAAGCAAATAATACCATAAGCATGGCATCGAGGATAGGTAAAAGGAATCCAATGTATTGCACAGCCACAGGCAAAGCCATTTTAGCTTATCTTCCGGAAGAAGAAATACGTGAAGTTTGGAACAAGAGTAAAATAGTTAAGCTGACAAAAAAAACAAATACAGATTTTATTTTATTTAAGAAGGAATTGCAGGAAGTCAAGAAAAACGGCTATGCAATTGACGATGAAGAAAATGAAATAGGAGTAAAATGCGTAGGTGCTCCAATTTTTGATATGAATGGCGATGTGGTTGCAGCTATAAGCGTTACAGGTCCGGTCACAAGAATTACCGATGATAAAATTGACTTTATTTCAAACGAAGTAATGCAATGTACCAATTTAATATCTAAAGAAATGGGATATAAATTGAAATAATTTTAATAAATTTTAAGGATACTATTCAATAGAATTTTTTTATAAAAATAAATATTATACTTCTATTACTTTAATATATTGTTATAAAAGTATCACTTTACAATTCATATTATTTTTGCTATAATAGAAATAATGAGAAACTGGGTTTCACGATTCAAAACACATTATTTTATCAATATCTTATAACAAATAATAGAATATTAATAAAACAATTTATTGAAAGTTTTTAAATTAGAAGTATTTATTTTATATAAAACTTAGTCAAAATTAGGAAAACAATTTCATATAAAACGTTTACTAACATTCGATAACAAGAAAGGCTGATATTTAGGGAAGTTTCATTGCGAAATTGTCCTTTAAATATAATAATACTTTAATAATGGAGGAAAAAATGAAGAATGTATTAAAAATAGGCTTAATTCTTGCTTTATGCTTAACAATTGTACTTGGTGTTGTGGGCTGTACATCAACAACCACTGATACTGGAGGCAGTACTGCAACAAAAAACACACTACAAACAGTATTAGACCGCGGTCATTTGATAGTCGGTACAGGTAGCAATAATGTTCCCTGGCATTTTAAGGATGATAATGGTGAGTATCAAGGTTTCGATGTCGAAATAGGAAAAATCTTGGCTAAGGCACTATTTGATGACGAAACAAAGATTGAGTTTGTTGAACAGACATCTGATTCACGTATTCCTAATACTTTGAGTAACAAAGTAGATTGTACTATTCAATTTATGACAATATCTTCAGAACGTGCGCAACAGGTGGCATTTTCAATTCCTTATTACACAGAAGGATCTGCATTAATGCTGTCAGCAAAAAGTAAATATCAAGATTATGACGATCTTTTAAAAGCATCGAACAGCGGCGAAAAACTTTCAATAAGTGTTCTACAAAATGCATTTGCTGATGATATAGTTGCTACATATTTCTCAAATGCAGTTGCAGAACAATTTGAAGAACAAGCTATGGTTATTCAAGCAGTTAATTCGGGTGTTGTTGATGCAGGCATTATTGACCGTTCAAACTTAGAGTGGGAAATAAAACAACATCCAGATCAGTACAGAGATTCCGGTTATTATACTTATCCACAAAATTATGGAATTGCAATGAGACCTGATGATCAAGTTTGGATAAACTTTGTAAATACTGTCCTTCAGGATTCAATGACAGGTGCAAGTTATGAATTATATATTAATGCATATTCCAAATGGTTTGGAATGAATGAACAGCTTTCTGCTCCAACTGTAGGTATGCCAAAAATTTATAGAAATAATGAGAACTAAGATAAATTAGTATTGAATAAATTTCTATATGAAATATGGTTGGAATTATATATAATAATTCCACCCATATTGATAAAATATGTAAATAACATAACATTGTAGAAATAGAAAATTGTAGGAGAAAACATGAATGAACTATCATTTTAATTTTAACGTAGTATTCAGAAATATTGATGTTTTTTTAGAAGCGTTAGTACTAGCATTGTTTCTAGCAGTTGTATCTCTAACTCTTGCTATAATAATTGGGTTAATGATAGCTTTGGGTGCTACATCAAACCATAAATCTATGAAAAAAGCAGCACGTGTATATGTAACGATATTTAGAAATACGCCACTATTGATTTTAGTTTATATAATATATTTCGGATTACCTGATTTAGGGTTAACACTATCAAAAAATGTGGCCTTTATATTTACATTATCTTTATACGGGGCAGCGTATATGACAGAAGTTTTTCGTGCTGGTCTAGAAAGTATACCAAAAGGAATAATTGAAGCTGGTTACGCAATTGGCTTAAGTCGTTTTCAAACTATGATGGATATAAAACTTCCAATTATGTTTCGCTCGGTCCTACCTTCTATGGGTAATTATCTGATTTCTCTTTTTAAAGACACTTCACTATCTTCAGCAATCGCAATTCCAGAAATTACATATATAACGAAGAAGCTAAATGTGCAGTCTTTTAGAACTTTTGAGGTTTGGATTGCAGCTGCATTGTTGTATGTTATAACAAGTTATTTGATGGCTAGAATTATAAATTTACTAGAACGAAAATGGAAGATTAAATAGTTATGGAGGTTAAGAATATTGTTTGATATAAGCACTAACACTTCATTTTTTGAAAGGTTTTGGAACGCTAAGTTTATAATAATTGATGGGTTAAATAATACATTAATTGTATCATTTGCTGCAATAATCTTGGGAACCATTCTTGGGCTGATAATTGGTCTAATAATTACTTATGGAAATAAATACATTAAGTTGCCCTTTAAAGCTTTAGTTGACATAATAAGAGGATTACCGTTACTAGTAACGATTTTTATTATATATTATTACTTGGATTTTATATTGAAATCAATAGGTATAACTATGAGTCCTATGGTTATAGGAATAATCGCCCTTACACTGTTTTGTAGTGCTCAGATTTCAGAGTTAGTTCGGGGAGCATTACAAAATATTCCAAAACAACAAATAGATGCAGGACGTGCATTGGGCATGAGATTTTATCAAATTTTGAAAGATATTCTTCTACCACAAGCGTTAGTAGAGATTTTACCACCATGGGTTAATTCTGCTACAGAAATTGTTAAAGGTTCAACTCTACTTAGTTTAGTAAGCATTTCGGAACTAATGCTTGTAGGCAAACAGTTGGTTGCAAGGCACCCTAAAGCTTTGGCATACTATTCAATAATTGGACTAATATATTTTACTATAAATACAATTATTGAGTATGGTGGAAAAGCATTAGAAAAGAAAGTAAGTTTCGTTAATAAATAGGAGGTAATTATGGGTGAACCATTATTGAAAATTAGTAACCTAGGTAAATCATTCGGTAGTGTAAAAGTATTTGAAAATGCTGATTTAGATGTATATGAAGGAGAAGTTGTATCAATAATCGGTTCTAGCGGATCGGGTAAGACAACTTTATTAAGATGTATAAATCTGCTTGAACAGTTTCAAGAAGGTATAATTTGGCTTGATGGTAATGAAGTTGGATATAAGGTTGAAAATGGAAAAAGGAAAAGGTACTCTGAGCATATTATTTCTCAACAAAGACAGATGACAGGGATGGTTTTCCAGCAGTTCAACTTGTTTCCTCACATGACTGCTCTAAAAAATGTTATGCTTGGCTTGATTCGGGTTAAGAAATTACCACATAAAGAGGCAGAAGAAATCAGTCTAAAGTGGTTGGAACGAGTAGGCCTTTCGGATAAGGTGAATAGTTATCCAGCACAACTATCAGGAGGTCAACAACAGCGTGTTGCTATTGCAAGAGCCTTGGCTATGAATCCTAGAATCGTTTTGTTTGATGAAGCAACATCTGCACTTGACCCGGAACTTGTAGGAGAAGTATTGAATGTAATAAAACAACTTGCTAATGATGGTATAACTATGATATTGGTAACTCATGAGATGCGGTTTGCGTATGATATATCAGATAAAGTTGTTTTTATGGATGCAGGTAAAATCGCAGCTATTGGTACCCCGAAAGAAATTTTTGAAGATAAGATTGTGCCAAGGTTGAAAGAATTTTTGTATAATTTTAATATTTAAGCATTAATTTAAGGAGGACAGCTTAATAGCTATATGTATTATGTTTAAAGAAACTATGCGTCCTGCATGGATAGAAATAAATTTAGACCACTTAGATCAAAATTTAAAAAATATAAAGCAACGTATTGGAAATAATTGTTCTATAATCGGTATTGTTAAGGCAGATGCATATGGTCATGGTTCAGTTGAATGCAGTAAAGTTATGATCGAAAATGGCCTCTCTTATTTAGCTGTGGCAACCTTAGATGAAGCGTTGGAATTACGTGAAAACGGTATTGAAGTGCCGATTATTTTACTGGGAATTGTGCCTAATATTTATTCAGATGTTGTAATTGATAATGATTTAATTCCAGTAATCTCTGATTTTGAAAATGCAAAACATTTTTCAAATGAAGCCAGAAAAAAACGGAAAACCCTAAAAATAATGATATCTGTTGATACGGGTATGGGTCGTATAGGGTTTAATCCAACAGAGAAAGACGCAATGATAGTTAAAAAAATATATTCTTTAGATAATATTGAAATTATAATCCTTATGTCACATTTAGCATCAGCTGATATGAAGGATTTAACATATTCATATAAACAGCTTGAAAAATTTAATTGTTTTTCTCAAATGTTGAAAGATATTAATGTAAATATTCCAATTTCTTCGCTTTCTAATAGCCCTGCTATGTATAGACTTCCAGAGTCGTATTTTGATGCAGTTAGACCGGGAGCCATGCTATGGGGCATTTATCCATCAAATGTAATAAATAAAGAGGAAATTCCGCTTCTACCCGTTATGGAAGTAAAAGCAAACATAGTATTTTTAAAAAAAGTTTCGAGCGAAACATCAATAAGTTATGGTTCCAAATTCATTACAAAGCGTGATAGCATAATAGCTACACTTCCTTTAGGTTATGCTGATGGATTAACTCGAATGTTGCAGGGTGACAAGATTAGAGTATTAGTACACGGGCAATCAGCTCCGGTTTTAGGTACCATATGTATGGATCAATGTATGATTGACATAACAGACATACCTGATGTGAAAATCGGTGATGAAGTAGTTATTATTGGTAAACAAAACAATAATTACATACCTGCTCAAGAACTCTGCGACATATCAGGATTATGCTCAGGTGAACTGTTCTATAATTTTAGCAAACGAATGCCACGATTTTTTATAAAAGATAAAAAACTACAGAAAAGTGGAAATTACAAAAAGAATTGTTAAGATTTTATTTCCATGTAAATCAAGTTTAGTATTGTATAAAATATAATTATAATTGGAGAAATGAGAATGAATAATGATATGATATTGTCTTTTAGAGAAAAATTAAATGATAGCTATGTAGTTGGACCTTTTTCAAAAACCAATGATCCAGCTTTTATAGAAATCCTTGGACATGCAAGATTTGATTTTGTGATACTTGACTTGGAACATGGTCCAAATAGCGTTGAAACACTTCAAAACCTGATAAGAGCAGCTCAGGTGTCTAAAATCTTACCTATAGTGAGAGTTAAAGAAAATAATTTATCTGTTATTGGAGAAGTTTTAGATATAGGAGCGGCAGGCATACAGATTCCAAAGGTAGAAAATGCTACTCAAGCAAGAATGTTCATAAATCAGATAAAATTCGCACCATATGGTAACAGAGGAGTATGTAGGTTTGTAAGAGCAGCAAATTATTCTGCACAAGACAGATTTGAATTTTTTAATGACGCTAATAATACTATAATAATTATGCAAATTGAAGGGCAAGAAGCAATCTCAGAATTAGACAAGATACTAAAGGTTGATGGAATAGATTTAATTTTTATAGGGCCATATGATTTGTCACAGTCAATTGGTATGCCTGGTCAGATTGATCACCCTTCTGTAACCCAAAAGATGATGGAAATTATCAATTTATGTAATAAATATAATGTTGTTGTTGGAACTTTTGTAGACAATATGGAGAATGCAAGAAGATGGAAAAGAGCAGGTGTCAAATATCTTTCATACTCGGTAGATACGGGGATTTTTTATGAAGCCAGCCATAATTTGTTAGAAAAATTGAAATCAATATAGTTTTTATATTTCAACGCAGGTATATAAATATGAATAATAAAAATAGGAGGTTTTAATGATGGATATTTATAAGAAAATAAAAGAACTAGGTTACGAAATACCTGAACCCCCTCCAAAAGGAGGAATATACAAACCGGTAAAACAAGATGGGGAAATACTCTATATTTCAGGCCAAGGACCAACTAATAAGGGCATACCTATAGTAACTGGTAAGGTTGGAACTGAAAGAACTATTGAAGAAGGTCAGGAAGCAGCTCGTATTTGTGCATTAAATGCAATAAGCGTACTTCATGATTATTTGGGAGATCTAAACAAAATTAAAAGTCTTGTTAAAATATTGGCTTTTGTCGCAAGCGATGATAATTTCAATCAACAGCCAAAAGTTGTAGATGGAGCGTCTAAGTTGTTAGCAGATATTTTTGGTGAAGAAAATGGAATTGGCGCACGTTCAGCCATTGGAGTAAAGGAGCTACCAGGAAATATAACGGTTGAAATAGAATTTGTTTTTAAAATATAATTCTTTTAAGCTCTTGGAGGTTTAATATGTTAGAAAACTTATATACAGTTAGTGATAGTGAGGAGATTATAACTCCAAATTTAGTGTATTATAAGGACATAATAATTGAAAATACTAAAAAGGCAATTAATATAGCCGGTGATGCAGATCGTCTATGGCCACATGTAAAATCTCACAAAATGAGTGAGATGATAAAGCTTCAAAAAGAAATGGGAATAAAAAAATTCAAGTGTGCCACAATTGCAGAAGCAGAAATGCTTGTAAATTGCCACGCTGGGGATATTGTACTTGCTTATCCTTTAATAGGTCCAAATATTAAAAGATTTATTGATTTAGAAAAGAGTACAAAAAAATCAAGATTATGGGCTATTGGTGACAACTACGAGCAGTTAAAGCTATTATCCGAACAATCTGTATTAGAGGGAGCAAAAATTCGTGTCTTATTAGATGTAAACTTAGGTATGGACAGAACAGGCATACCAATAGAAAAAGCAGAAGATTTGTATAGAAAATGCTATGAACTAGATGGAATAGAATTAGATGGTCTTCATTGTTATGATGGAAATCAGAACAATAAAGATATTAATATCAGGAAAAAAGAAGTTGCCGATAGTATTCAAATAATAAAGCTGATTGTACAATCGCTTCAAGATGATGGGTTATCTTGTTCAGTAATCATTGCCGGTGGAACTCCTTCCTTCCCATGTTATGCAAAATATAAAGGTATATATTTATCTCCGGGAACATTATTTTTATCAGACTATGGCTACTTAAACAACTTACCTGACTTAAAATTCATACCGGCAGCAGCTTTAATAACAAGAGTAATAAGCCATCCAAATGACAATTTATTCACTATTGATTTAGGATATAAAGGTATTGCAGCAGACCCTGCTGGGTTAAAAGGTGTGATAGTAGGATTTGAGAATGAAGCCTCTCATTTTTTTCAAAGTGAAGAACACTGGGTTTTCAGAATGGAAAAGGGATATGAGAAAGATCTTCCTAAAATTGGGGACGTGTTATATGTTATTCCAACACATATTTGTCCTACAAGTGCACTTTACCCTAAAGCATTAGTTTCACAAAATGGAAAAATAATTGATGTTTGGCAAGTAACTGCTCGCAACAGGAAAATTACTATTTAGGTTAAGTAGGAGGAAAAAATGGAAATTTCTAAAAATACCCAGTCGATTCAACCATCAGCAATTCGTAAAATGTTTAATAAAGCTCAACAGTATGATAAGATTGTAAGTTTTACTTTAGGAGAGCCTGATTTTACAGCTTCTGAAAATGTTGTTGAAGCTGGCTGTGATGCAATGAGAAGGGGTTTGAGCAAATATACTGCAAATGCTGGGATTATTGAACTTCGTCAGGCTGTTAGCGATAATCTTTTTACTAAAAGTAAAATATTATATGATCCTCAATCTGAAATAACTATTACAGTTGGCGCAATGGACGCTTTATATCTGACTCTTAAAGTATTGTTAAACCCCGGAGATGAAGTTATTGTGTCAGCTCCTTGCTGGACAAACTATATACAGCAAATAAAAATGTGTGATGGTGTTCCTGTTTTAGTACCCGTAACAGAAGAAAATGATTTTATGTATGATGTTGACGATTTAAAAAATTCAATAACAGCCAAAGCCAAAGCCATCCTAATTAATTCTCCATGCAACCCTACAGGTGGCATGCTGAATTTAAAAACATTGGAAGGCATTGCTAAATTAGCAAAAAAACATAATTTATTAGTAATTTCAGATGAAGTATACCAGCATATAGTTTTTGATGGAAACAAACATATTAGTATTTCTACAATAGAAGGAATGAAAGAACATACTGTAATTATTGATAGCTGGTCTAAAGCGTATGCCATGACAGGTTGGAGAGTGGGTTATGCGGCAGGACCGGAGTGGCTGGTAAGCAATATAACGAAATTGCAGGAAAATGTAGTTGCATGCGCGGCAACACCATGCCAATATGCAGCATTAGAAGCACTTACGGGTTCTCAGGATTATGTTTACTACATGGTTTCACAATATAAGGAAAGACGAGATATAATTGTGAAAAAACTAAATAAAATACCCGGTATCTCCTGTAAAAAACCAAAGGGAACATTTTATGCTTTTGCAAATATAAAAGGTACAGGGATGAGTTCAGATGATTTTGCCTTAAAACTTTTAGAAGAAAAGCAAGTTGTAGTAGTTCCGGGAACAGCATTCAGCGAATTTGGAGAAGGTTTTGTACGCATTTCATTTGCAACTTCTAAAGAACAAATTATTAAAGGTATAGAACTAATTAAAGAATTTGTGATAGAAAATGAATAAAAAAGAAGGTGTGTTTATGAACGAACTAATAAAAAAAATTTCTTCTTACGGAATAGTACCTGTTATAAAAATAAATGATGTTGAAAAAGCAATACCTTTGGCAAAGGCACTGGTAGAAGGTGGTTTGCCATTAGCTGAAATTACATTTCGAACAGAAGAGGCAGAAGAATCTATAAAGCGGATTGTAAAAGCATATCCGGAAATGCTGGTTGGAGCCGGTACAGTATTATCTGTTGAACAAGTAGACAAGGCTGTTAATGCAGGAGCTAAGTTCATAGTTTCGCCGGGTTTTAATCCTAAGATTGTTAGCTATTGTATTACAAACAAAATTACAGTTATTCCGGGAGCTTCTACGCCCAGCGATATGGAAGTAGCATTGGAAATGGGTTTAGAGGTTGTTAAGTTTTTCCCGGCTGAACAATCCGGGGGAGTGGAATATTTAAAAGCTGTGGGAGGACCTTATACAACATTGAAGTTTATTCCTACAGGAGGAATTAATGCAAAAAATCTAAACACTTATCTATCTCAAAAGAATGTTGCAGCATGCGGTGGCTCATGGATGGTTAAGAGTGATTTGATAGATGCAGGAGATTTTGAAAAGATAAAAAAACTTACAAAGGAAGCAATTCAAGCCATGTTAGGTTTTTCATTAGGGCATGTGGGAATTAATTGTTCTGATTTAGATGAAGCTGGTAGTGTTGCAAACCAATTTTCAAATATTTTTAGTTTTGATAACAAAATGGGGAATTCCTCAATTTTTGCCGGTGAAGCAATTGAAGTTATGAAATCTCCATTTTTAGGCAGAAAGGGACATATCGCTATAAAAACCAACTCTGTTGATAGAGCAGTTGCATATTTAAGCGAAATTGGAATTTCATTCAATGAAGGTACTCGCAAGACAAGTCCTGATGGCAAAACAAAAGCTATATATTTAACAGAAGAAATCGGTGGTTTTGCAATCCACTTAAAAGATTAGAATCAAGGAGAGTGAGATATATGAAAATTTTAACTTTTGGTGAAATTATGCTGAGGCTTAAGGCACCCGGTGTTGAGAGATTTTTTCAAAGCCCGTGGATGGAAGCAACATTTGGCGGCGGAGAAGCTAATGTGGCAGTTTCCTTAGCCAATTATGGAATGGATGCAGCTTTTTTAACAGTTCTCCCTGACAATGTATTAGGAGATGAAGTTGTTAAGGAATTAAGATGTTTTGGAGTTGATACATCAAAAATAATAAGAGGAAATGGACGATTGGGGATTTATTTCTTGGAGGGAGGAGCAAATCAACTTCCAAGCAAGGTTGTATACGACAGAGATAATTCTTCAATAGCATTAGCCAAACCCGGTGACATTGATTGGGATAAGGCTTTTGACGGAGTTGATTGGTTCCATATTACAGGTATAACACCGGCGATTTCAGAAAATGCTATGGAGCTGTCATTGGATAGTGTAAAGAAAGCAAAAGCTAAAAATATTACTGTTTCTTGTGACCTAAACTTCCGTAAAAATTTATGGAATTATGGTAAAAAGGCTCCCGAGGTAATGACTGAATTAGCGAAATATGCG
>ENA-UOOR01004619-UOOR01004619.1-fermentation-metagenome-genome-assembly--contig:-NODE-4619-length-10803-cov-8.137142_pt1 | contig 10803 bp, 12 predicted proteins | sample MGYA00245780_ERZ724029 | MGnify/ENA primary metagenome ERZ724029 (study PRJEB28704, sample SAMN03018315) | fermentation metagenome | biome: anthropogenic terrestrial biome; feature: soil; material... | reverse complement strand
AGAAAAATATTTATGAAATAGAAGGGAGCATTAGATGAATTGGTTAATAGTTAAAAATGATTTTAAAAGAAATAAAATTATTAATACTGCACTTCTATTGTTCATGTTGTTTTCTGCATATCTTGCTGTTTTATCAGCTATTATGGCTGTTCAAACTATTACATCTATATCTGACTTATATGGGACAGCACAACCACCACATTTTTTACAGATGCATAAAGGAGAAATCAATCAGGAGCAAATAGATAAGTTTATGTCTGATTATTCAGGGATTACTTATTTCCAAACAATTAAAATGATCAATGTATATGGAGAAGATATAACTGTTGACAATGATGAAAAAACATTCAATTTGTCTGATACACGTTTGGACATAGGATTAGTAAAGCAAAACGAAGAAAAGGATCTGCTTTTGAACTCTAAACATGAAAAAGTAGAATTGCAGGAAGGGGAAATAGGGGTTCCGGTTATTCTAAAAGAAATGTACCATATGGAAATAGGCGATAAAATTATTTTGATTTCTAATGACATTTCAATGGAATTTGTCATAACTGAATTTGTTTTGGACGCTCAGATGAATTCTACAATGGCATCCTCCACAAGGTTTTTATTAAGTGATGTAGATTATGGAAAAATTGAAGACAGAGTTGGAGAAAATGAATATCTCATAGAGGCATACTTTACGGATTCAAATGAAGCTTCTGCTTTTCAAACAGCTTATGAAAATGCCAATTTACCTCAAAATGGTCAAGCAGTAACTTATACTATGATTTTTATTTTAAGTGCCTTAACAGATATAGTTACAGTATTTGTAATGCTTTTAGTAAGTTTACTATTAATCATTGTATCATTTATATGTGTTAGGTTTACAATCATGGCATCTTTAGAGGAAGAAATTCGTGAAATAGGAACAATGAAGGCCATAGGAATTCCATTTTTAGATATTAGAAATATTTATCTTAACAAATATAGATTATTGGCCATATCCGGAGTCATAATCGGGTATATTTTGGCATTCTTTATGAGCGGTATTTTTACAAATCATATTAGTACAACATTTGGAAATATGAAAATATCTAATCTTGCAGTAATTTTATCTCTTGGAGTAGGACTCATTGTGTATTGCCTGATAATTATTTATTGCAAGAGTGTATTAAAGAAACTAAAAAAGGTAACCGTTGTTGATGCACTCACAATGGGAAATGGATTCGATAAAGATACAAAAGGTATAAAGGATGGACTGTATAAATCTAAATCATTACCTGTGAATTGGCTTTTGGGAGTAAGAGAGGTATTTTATAAATTTAAGAATTGGATAATCATTTATGCAGTCTTGATAATTGCTATGTTAATGATTCTTATCCCTGTGAATTTATTAAATACATTTGAATCGCCTGAATTTATAACCTATATGGGAAGTTCTGCAGATGATATACTTATTGAAGTTGAAAATGGAGAAAGATTAGAAGAAGGATATAAAAATGTAAGAAATGTTTTAAAAAATGATGGCTCAATAAAACATTTTTACGAATATAGAAGGGTACGTGTACAGACTTTTGATTCAGAAAATGAACAAATGAATTTGTATATTGATTGTGGCATTGATTCCGGAAATGAACTAAAATACCTTAGTGGAGATGCTCCTAAAAAAGAAAATGAAATTGCCATATCTTATTTTAATGCTGATAAGACTGGAAAGAATCCAGGTGACAAGATTGTACTAATATTTGGCGGAAATAAAAAGGAATTTGTTGTTTCAGGAGTTTATCAGGATGTTACCAGCGGAGGATTTACAGCAAAATCTACATATAATTTTTCTGGCTTAGATTCAGAAAAATATTCTTTTTCAGTAAATCTTAAAGATGAAGCAAACATTGAACAAAAAGCGAAGGAATGGTCTGAAATCCTGGGAGCAGGAATAACCGTTGACCCCATGGAGGATTTTATAAACCAAACATTGGGAGGTGTTTCCAGGCAGCTTAGGATTATTGTTATTTCAACTGCCATAGTTGGAATAAGTATAGCTGTAATAATAACTGTATTGTTTTTAAAACTACGTCTTGCAAAGGACTTGTCTGAAATAGCTATTTTAAAAGCCATAGGATTTTCTGAAAGAGATATGAAACAGCAGTACATGATAAAGACAGGATTTGTTTCTATAATGGGAATATTGTCCGGAATTATATTAAATAATTTAATAGGAGAAAAGATTGTCAATGCTGCCTTAAGTATTGCAGGAATAGGTATTAAGGAGGTTCAATTAATTTCAAATATTTTAGTTGAATTTGTCTTGTGCCCTGTTGTATTAATCGGATTGATACTAATAGCAACAGCAATTTTAATGAAAACTATAAAAAAATATAATATTGTTTCTATTATTAATGAATAAAAGGAGAGCCTATGAAAACCATTTTAAATGTAAAGAATTTATGTAAAAACTTTGGAGAGACACAGGTTTTAAACAATATAGATTTCAAGGTTAATGAGGGTGAGTTTGTAGCAATCATGGGGCAGTCTGGATCCGGTAAATCCACGATGCTATATAGTATAAGCGGAATGGATAGACCTACTTCTGGCAATGTGTTCTTAAGTGGTGAAGATATTTCAAAGGTAGATGAAGAAAAATTAAGCAGTATAAGATTAAATAGGATGGGTTTTATTTTTCAACATTCCTACCTTTTAAAAAACTTATCTATTCGTGACAATATAGTTCTTCCAGGATTTAAGTCAGGTAAGCATTCCAGAGAAGAGGTAAATAAAAATGCTGAAGCAATAATGAAAAAGACAGGAATTATAAGTGTTGCAGACCATGACATAAAAAAGGTATCAGGTGGTCAGCTGCAGCGTGCAGCAATTTGCAGAGCACTTATTAATCACCCGGATATTTTATTTGGCGATGAGCCTACAGGGTCTTTAAATAGTAGTACTACAAAAGAGGTTATGGATACTATTAATAGCATAAATAGAGAAGGTACAACTGTTATAATTGTAACCCATGATGCAAAAGTGGCAGCCAGGGCTAGCAGGGTAATTTTCATTATGGATGGAAGTATCAATGATGAGCTGATATTAGGAAAATATAATGGAAACGAAGATAATTCGCTTCGAGATAAAAAACTAACACAGTGGTTGGATAAACAAGGATTTTAGATGAGAAGATTGTGTCATTAGAACGTACTGTGTATGCTAAGCTCCAATAATAAAATATAAAAACTAAAGGACTTGTGCTGTTAGGTGCAGGGGCAAGTGTGAAAAGAAATACTAAGTCAGCACAAAACGCTAACTAAGTATTTCTAAGTTTCACACTAGGAAGAACTCCAATAAGAGAATCCATTGGGATTCTCTTATTGAACTTCTTCATCCATTATTTGAGATGTCGCTTTGCGACATCATGTCGGGAAATGTGGTTAATAGAAATACTGTTTAAGAATAAGGCTCTTGAGTTAACTTAGCTAGAGGATCTTGTTATTTCAAAATTTATGTTATAATCTGAAAGAATGAAGTGCATATGAATATGGAATGTTAGATACAAATAAAACAGAGGTAGCCTATGATTGGCTGTATGCATTTTATATGGTAAATAAAAATTTGAAAGAGAGAGAGTTTGCACAGCAGTTGATTGAGCTTTTGATGTTGCCCTTGTGTGATGTTATATTGCCAAGCAATATAATTAATAGCATAGAAAATAAAGAAGTGCATAATGAAATGATACTTTTGCTTGATGCGATTATAGAATCAGATACAAAAGAGGTGCAAAAGAAATATTTCAAGAAGTATACAAGTGAAGGATATTATTTAAAGAAGAAGTTGGATCGTGAAATGCATCTGATTGAAGATTTAAAAAAGATGAAAGAAGAAAAACAAAACATTGGAAATGAAGTTTCAATATTGAATTCCTCCTGGAAACAAATTCAAGAGTTAATAAAATGGTTAAGTTATGAGCGATATATTGATGATCAGGTAGAAATAGATGAAATCTGGGAGATATGTGCGGCATTGGTCAGACATTTAAAAGACAATTCAGAATCATGGAATATCAGAAAGCAGGTTTTACATGATATTGTTGACAATGATGGGTATGATTATTATAGCTGCTGTGATCCCATGACAGATTTATTGGAAGTCCTTTGCAATACAGAAGAGGAATACCTTGAAAAAGCTAATGTTATGATGAAAAGCAGAGACAGGGAATATCAGAAACAGGCAGCAAAGATATATTATGAATATGGTCATGATGAGGAATATGTTTTATATTTAAAAAGTAATCTGGAAAAAACAGCAGATGTTTATTTGGAGTTAATTGAATATTATGATTCGCATAATGATACAGATGAGGCAATAAAGGTTGGGTATGAGGCATTAGATGTGCCGTGATTCAAAAACAACGGAAGTTTTTGCCTTTCTTATAAAAGAGGCTTATAAAACTGGAAATAAAACGGAAGCAGTTAAGTTGTATAGGAGGGCTAAACAGCGGAAAAATGTTTTGATTTCAGAATTAAGCAAAGTATGTGAAGATTTGAAGTAAATTATATATTATTAAGCTATGTTAAAAAAAGAAAAGAGGATTGCGGGAGGAATTCGGAAACAGATTTATTTTCAAGAGAAGTATTTTGATTTGCATATTAGAGGAGGTAGTAGATATTGAATACTAATTTGTATATGGATATTCAAGGTTATAAATCATGGAAGGAAATTGTGCTGCTTGAAAAGGGATATTCGACGGATAAAAAATATCATATAAAAACAGATGTAGGAAAGCAGTTGTTACTACGAATTTCAAATATTAGTGAATTTGATAAAAAGGAAAAAGAGTATGCCATTATTCGAAAATTTGCAGCATTGGGATTTACAATGTCGGAACCTATTTCTTTTGGAACGTGTAATAACGGAAATAATGTTTACATGATTTTATCCTGGGTAGAAGGAAGAGATTTAGAAGAAGAATTAGGAAAATTGACAGAGAGACAGCAATATCTTTTGGGAAGACAGGCTGGGAAAATACTTAAAGAAATTCATAGCATTTGCGTTGATATACAAGATATACCTAAAAAAACAAAAATTGAGAAGAAATTATTACAGCTTGAGAATTATGAAAATTCTCAGGTAAGAGTTCCAGAGGATGATTTTGTAATACAGTTTGTGAAAGAAAATATTAATAAGATATGGAGCAAATCACCAGTGTATTTACATGGAGATTTTCATCCGGGAAATCTGATTTATGTTAAAGATGGGGATATAGGAGTTATTGATTTTAATCGTTGGGAAGTCGGAGATCCATATGAAGAGTTTTACAAGTTAGAGAGCTTTGGGATAGAAAAGAGTATACCATATTGTGTTGGTCAGATTGACGAGTATTTTAATGATGCAATCCCAATGAATTTTTGGGAGATTCTTGCTGTTTATGTTGCACATGCATCCTTATATTCTATTAAATGGGCCGAGAAATTTGGAATTGAGGAGATAGAAGGTATGAAGAAAAGATGCGAAGCCGCCTTTAAGAATTATAACAAATTTAAGGAGGTCGTGCCTGCCTGGTATGATCAAACGTTACGATTAAAGTATATAGATGCGATAAATTAGTCTATGATTTATTTGAGTGGCAATTACATAGGAGTGAATGTAGGATTTTGGAGGTGAATTTGAATTAAAGATTATACGCAAACAATGTTTGAACAGATGTGATATGTTTTACAGCCCTTGTCCATCAATAGGTTAAATAAATATGCTATACTAAAAATAAGTGCTGGAGCAATCAGCATTTCAAACTCATAAATTTATTTCATGTGTAAAGGCAAACAGAACGCCTATAGTTCTGTTTGCCTTTACTAATCTAAAACCCTATCGCCTGGCCTCTATAAACATGTCAATATCTTCAACGATGTACTTTCCACCTGTGGAGTGTAGTACATCAAAGAATGAACCCAGGTAATCGAAAACACCAAATTCCTTAAACATTTGCACTGTCTCGGCACCGGTCATGTTATGCTTATTTTTGTACTGCTCAATACAGAACACCTTAAATTGCATTGTCTTGCTCATATGGTTCACCTCAATATTCGGGAAGCTCCAGTTTTCCCGTTTCTGTTTCCGACTTATATAAGTCAAAGATCTTATCCGCGCTATAGTGCCACATCTTTGTTTTTTCATCTTCCAGATATGAATATAATTGAGTCGAGTATAGCTTTTCAATCGCTACGTTTTCATCCAGATGATATTCTGTAGCAATCTTGTCTGTCACAGCCGCCACAATTAATGGGAGTATAGCAGAGAATTTTCCAATATCCATTACTTTTCACCTTCCAATACGATGAACTCTTTATAACTGCATAGGCTAAGTGCTTTTTCAGTATGAAACAGCACCTGATTATAAAGTTTTTCCACCTTCAGCCGCTTTATTGTTTCATCTTTATCTAACACGCCCAGTTCATACAGTTGAACTGTAGCATAAACATTATCGTCCGCCACTGGCCCAAATACAAGGTCATATTCCTCTGTAATGCTTTTTCCACTCCGGCAGGTGCAAATAAAGTTTAACCACTCTTCATTAGCCTGCTCGAACCACATCACTTTAAGTTCTTTTTCGGCCCGTTCATAATCAAATTCATAAACGGAAATGTACTGAATTTCGGCTTTTCTGCGCATCGCAACTCTTAATGCCCAACGGGATGCCTGCTCTTTGTTTGTTGTTGTGTAGAACCCCGTACCGAAGTCAAGAAACCGTTCGCTCTGGAGCATCCGCGGTTTGTCTACAACAATGGAGCTTCCGTGAATACAATCATTTTTCACCCTCCAAAATTCTTTTGGCAACACTGAGCTCCCGGTCCAATTGCCGAAGAATGTCTTCCACGTGCTTTCGTTTTTCCAAGCTCTGTTTGAGTTCATTAATTCTTTTCTCGTCCTTACCGACATAATCTGTAATAATCTTTTCACCGTCCCGAAAAGACAAATAATAATATTCATGGTTTCCTCGTCTGCGTGTTCGCAGAGTGCCTTTCGGAAGCAGTGAGAGCTGTTGTGCATAGCTCTCTTTTAATATTTTGATCCGCTTTGCTTCGTCAGAAATTAAATTTATGATATAGCCCATAACATCACCCTTAATAATATATGATATATATATATTATACCCAACAAAATCAAATTAATCAAGGATTGTGTTGGGCACAGATAGCGTCAATTTACTTTTATACTTTGCCATTTATCAAGCTACCTGGTGTCTGCTGAAACTCCGGTGAGCCAGTGGTAAAGCTATTAACACAAGGAATGCAGAGGATAAAAGGATAACAATGGGTAAAGAAATAACTGTTTTTCCAAAGGAATATACATCGTATACAGAAAATACCGTATACGTATCAAGCGCTTTTGCAGGCAGCAAATTAATGATATAGTTGAACACCTTGCTGTCTTTACTGCTTGGTATAAATAGTGGAACAAACACCCACAATGCGCTGATAATTACGGTGCTAAATGATGTATTGCAGACCGAAGACAGCAGCATGGTAATTGACATAACAGCTATGACGATAAGATAGTTCAATAATAGTCCGCACAAAAATACCTGCAAAATGGTAAGACTGTAAAAAGAAGTGAAGGACAGTATCTGAAAAGATGCATTCCATCCTTGTATCCCATAAGCTGTGAAGGTAATAATCATAAAAAGTGCTGTAGCCAAAAAGAAAATACCACTGGAAACAAGAAAACCTGCTAGAATTTTTGCTTGTATTATTCGTTTTCTTCCAAACCGTGTAGAAAGCACCACAGCATCAGCACCAGTTTGATATTCGTATGCAAAGATAGGGGCTATAATAACACATACGGCTAGTCCAATCAGTAAAAAAACAGTAAAGAAACCTCGTTGCAAAATATCGCCCCAACCATCGGCATAATCGTAAGAAAATGGTGTTTTGATTTTGCTGTCCTTATTTAGTATAAATTCCTTTTCTGTTTGAGAATAATTGCCATAGCTATAATCCATATTAACAAGTTCCTGGATTTTAGCATGACGTATTTCATAAAACTGGTCAATCATTTCATCAGAAACAGAGGATAAAATATAGTAATCGTAACGGCCCGCAGGTGAATAATTTCTTCGAAGAAGAGAGAGTACGCCGTCATATGGTTTTAGCTCGGTTACATATACCTCATCTTTGAGGTCATCGGTAGTTCCTTCATAGTTGGATGGTTTATTCATAACTTTCTGATATTGATGAAATGCTTCCAGTAGCTTTTGCTTTGTTAATTTACCCTCCGATATAGCTTGTGAGGATTTATTGACCCGGATAGCTTTCATTCCGGAAATACGAGAGCCATCTGCGTTGTAGTTGGTATTCTCTGATATAATCAAGAAACTAAGTGCCATAACGCATAACATAAGTGCAAAAATCGTAATTACAGTAAATTTTCGGTTCAGCAATTTTTTGCATTCAAATCGAAGTAACATATTCATTATTGTATTCCCCCTGACGTTTTCCCACTTGTTTGCCCCAATTCATCAGAAAAATGAAATAAAAATAAATCTTCTATATTTGCTGTAATAGGCTGTGCGTTTTGTGCCGGTTTTTCTTCCGATACGATACGCAGTTCCACCCCCATAGAAGTGTGATGCAGATTGCTTATACAATATCTTGCCTCATATTGCTCAAGCTCATTGGGGTTTACAATTAAGTTCCATGCAAGCCCATTTGCCTGCTCGGTTAAATCTGCTGTTGTTCCACTTAAAATCAGTTTTCCTTTTTTCATCATTATAATTTGGTCAGCGATACACTCTATATCGCTTACAATGTGGGTGGAAAGAAGCACAATTTTATCCTTTGCCAAATCTGATATGAGATTCCGGAAGCGTATACGTTCCTTTGGGTCAAGTCCAGCGGTTGGCTCATCTAAAATCAATATTTTTGGGCCATTAAGTACAGCTTGTGCCACTCCAAGGCGCTGTTTCATACCGCCAGAGAAAGAACGTATTTTCTGTGTTGCCACATCAGACAGACCAACAAGATGTAATAATTCATCTGTGCGCTTATGTGCTGCCCGATTTTTAATTCCCTTCAAAGATGCCATGTACAGCATGAAATCTCGTGCAGAAAAATCAGGGTAGTAGCCAAAGTCCTGTGGTAAGTATCCAAGAATATCGCAGTACCGTTCATTAAGAACATTTATGCTGTGCCCATCAAACAGAATATCTCCGTCTGTGGGGCTAAGCACTGTACAAATCATACGCATGAGCGTTGTTTTACCTGCGCCATTTGCGCCTAGAAGACCATAAACTCCGGCTTTCATGGTATAACTAAACCGGTCTACTGCTATTTTATTTTTGAATTGCTTTGTCAGCCTATCAAGTATCAGTTCCATTTTTTCCTCCATCTATCTATGAAATTATATTTCATTAAAGCATTCCAATTTTCGGGAACAATTGTTTAACATCTTACGCACCTCAGAGTAAAAACCTACAAGAGCAAGGCAAAATACCAAAAGCCAAATTCCATGTGCCGAGGTGTTGTACCATACAGGCCACAAATTTACTGACATGCCCCCCACTACAGAGAGTGCAATGCTATAGGTAGCAGTATAGTATTGACTATATGAGTTATTACACCTGTTCATAATCCATAGGCATCCATATGCCGTAACCAAACATGGTACAATTCCATATAAAATCAACGCATTGATGGCCGTGTATGCCTTTAGTGCCGTAATAATCATTAAGCATGTTAAAGTAAAGAGATCAGCTGCTACAATGATAATCAGACGGGCTAACAGCACTTGTCGTAATGAAAAGTGGGTTGGTATCTCCATTTCTGCCATGCGATACCGAAAAGAGCGTGATAATTCACTGGTACCAATAAGCACCACAATGGGTGTAATGGGAACTAAAAGTAAAAATCCTTCAGTATTCTGTAAGGTAGCGCAGACAAAAAGCGCATACATACAAAGTAGCAGGATTTGGAATATCCATACTTTAATATCTATAAATCTTATCTGCGTCTTAACAAACCAAAATAAAGACGATTCCTTTGGTATAACACCCTTGATGCTTTTCGCTTCTTTAATAATGGAAGTCATTCCCTCGGCATCCGGCATTGGCGGAACCGATTGATACATTTCTACAAGTTTTTTCTGTATATTTCGTTTCAAATCTAATCCTCTCCTATCTTCATTTTATTGAGCTTATTAATAGCACATTTTAATCTGTACATAACTGTAAAGCGGGAGATATTTAAAATGGTTGCTATTTCTCCAACTCGTAGATCTTGTCCATATCTTAGAAGTAAGACTTCTTGTTGTGATAAAGGGAGCGAAGAAACGGCATCATGTAAGTACATTTTGTCAATTACAGTGTCTAGTTCATTTGAAATGATAAATGAACTATCATTTTCTATGTTCTCTAGCGGAATATAGGAAGGTTTCCGTTTCCAATTGATACATAGATTTCTAGCTATTGTATATAACAGAGCTTTTGGTTTTCCCATATCAACATAATTGACAAAGTTTTGTATAAAACGCAAGAATGTTTCTTGTGTTATGTCTTGTGCGTCGGTGCTATTTTTTATTTTCCAATAACAATATTTATATATATCATCGTAATACTCCCGAATGATTTCTTCCATATCATCAGTTTCACATTCAGATTGATTTATCTTATCCGCCAATTTCTCATCTCCTTACCTTGTATAACAATAAACATGTAGAAAATGTGTAAAATATTTTTTACTTTTTTATTTAATGGGAAAGTTCTCCTATGGAACTCCTGAAATAAAAAGGGGCTGTCGCACTAAGGGATGATATCAGTAATTAGTGTATAGCTCCCTT
>ENA-UOOR01004618-UOOR01004618.1-fermentation-metagenome-genome-assembly--contig:-NODE-4618-length-10806-cov-13.041671_pt1 | contig 10806 bp, 7 predicted proteins | sample MGYA00245780_ERZ724029 | MGnify/ENA primary metagenome ERZ724029 (study PRJEB28704, sample SAMN03018315) | fermentation metagenome | biome: anthropogenic terrestrial biome; feature: soil; material... | reverse complement strand
CTTTGCAAAACCACCTGCTATTTTTAGGTGAACCCTTGAATAGTTACCTTCTCAAACTGAGTTTGTATTTTGTTTTTTCTGCGTTGACTTCGCTTTTCAATACTTAAATAGACCAAATTCAATTAAGCCTTTTGAGAAATAACAAATCTTTTGTATTCTTCCGGTTTTACTCCTTCATACCTGAAAAATGCTCTTTTAAATGAGTAATCATTTTCATATCCAACTGCTTTTGCGATTTTTGGGATGCTATACTTATTGGCATTTAGCATTTCTTTAGCTTTATCCATTCTTATGCGGCATATATAGTCATAAAAGTTAATGTTCATGTTGTCTTTAAATATTTTAGAAATGGATGACACGGAAAGATTAAATTTATCCCCGAGTTTTTTCAAAGATAGGTTGCTATCGGTAATATTGTTGTTTACGTATTCTAAAATCTGTTTTGGTAGATTAATATCATCAACAGCATTAAGAACATTGGCGGTTCTTTTGCAAATTTCGGAGCAAACTAGATAGGTAAAGTCCCAAAGTAATTGTGCATTTTCAGTTTCCTGTAGAAATAAAAGCTCTTGCTTTTGTTTTTCTATATCAATTATATCCACATTCAATTCGTTTAAAATTCTTGTCATTGTATCAATAATGTCAGTGGTGAGCTTTATTATTGAAGCTCCTTTACAGCTGCGTTTTTCGTTTTCTGACTTTATTTCGTCCAAAATCTTTTTTGCAGTAGCATAGTCGCCTATTTTTATTTTGTTTATTAGCTGTATCTCCCAATCGGTTGGATAGTAATAAGTTAGCCCTTTATTTGTTAGCAGATTCGTTTGAACAATGTTGTATTTTAATATCGAATTATTTTGTTCTTCCTTAGCTTTTTGAAACGATTTGCTTATGCCAACAATTCCTTTTTCAGTGTTTCCAAAAAAGGTTTTAGACCGGAAAGGAAGTGCGTTTTTTGCATTGGTAAATGCTTCATTAAGCTGCTCACGGATTTTATTATTCAGATCTGTTGAAAAAAAATCAAGTATAATAACAATGCTGCCGTCTACAGATACAACAATCTGGTAGCTGAGTTCCATAGCTTCAAGAATTCTGTCGGATATATTATATAAAGCGAACATATCAGAATTCTTAGAGCCTGTTTTATTTTGATATTTGTCTTTGCCCACTAGAATAACCATATAATATAACTCATCCGTGTATTTGAGTCCGATTTCACTCATTTTAAAATCTATAGCATCCTGCTCGAAGTAACCTGCCAGCAATCTGTTCATCATGTCACTTCTAGCAGCGTTCTGATATGAGATAACTTGCATCTGCATTTTATTTTTCTCCACAAATAGGTTATCAAAGGTTCTATCGATAAACGTATATTCATGTTCATTCGTTTTTTCGTTAGACTCGGTACCGCTGAAAATTTTTCGCACAATCTTTTTAATTGGAGTATAATTAACATATGCTAGAGAGTACGCAATTAATGAACCTATCGTAAGCGAGATGGTTGTAGCGATAAAAACAAAAGATAATGCCTCAAAATTAGGGCTGGTTGTATCAATATAGTATATGAAATTGTAATTAAATAAATACTGGTCTGAATATAAAGGTATCTGACAAATATCTTGTTCGATTAAAATGCCGGTGTAAGCCCGTTTGATAAGTAAACCATTGTTGCCGGAAATAGAATATCCGGCTAAAAAGCTGCTGCTGATACTGTCGATATATTTATCTAAATAGTTTTTATTAATAAACAACAGAAGTGTGGCACGTGGATTACTTGAGAGCTCAAGCTTTTGCGTAATAATAATAGTATCTTCCGGAATGTCGGGAACTGTGGAAACATCAAAGTAATTGAAATTATCGGTACTATCAGCAGTAGATAAAAGTGATGCGACCGGAATGTTCTGCAAATTTAGCCTTTTTAAGAAATCATTAAGTTTAAACCATCCAATTTGATCAAACACTGTATCCTTATTGGGAAAATACACGGCAATATTATCTATCCCCAAATTTAACGATTGAAAGATCATTAACTCTCTACAAATATCATTCCTTTTTAAAACAGTAAACTCACTCTCGAACACGTCTGTATCAGACATAAAGCGCATTACCCATGAAGAAACCATGAGATCGTTCCGGATCTTTGAATATTGAATGAATATATTGTCCAATTGGCTTGCTATTTGCGCAGACTCAAAATTGTACCCGGTAATATTTTTCTGGCGCATGTCGCTCTTAATGCTGTTATAAACTGTTACACAGAAAATACATATTGGTAGACAAAGCATTATAGTATAGGAAAATACATATTTTCGAAACACCTTGCTTTTTAGATTATTAGCATACATAATTTAGCCCCCCATGGAATTCACATAAATCCAATGAACGCTAGCGAAATTGTGCGCTAAGACGCTGTTTTTTCTGTGTGTTTTCTATATATACTAGTATAACACATTTTTAATAGCTAAAGAGAATAGACAAAAACATCTATTCTCCAAGCATATTCATGACGCTATGACCATTTGCGCATGAAGTAAACTATAAAGCTGATTAAAGCTGGTTGTAAAGTCATATACAAAGCTTGTTATTAGCTGACTATGAAGCTGCATAAAAGTTTGTAAGCCGGTAAATCCCGTAAAACTGGAAAACCCGGTCGGTAAAGCCGGTTATGCTACCTGTTGTTGTATGCATCTAACTGCACTTGGTTTATTTCAATTAATCTGTCAAGTCCGAGCTCCTTCATTTCAGCCATATATTTATCCCAATCATTTAAGGATTTTTCACCAAGAGCTAAATTGGTAGCCAGTTCTTGGGAATATGTTGTTAAATCTGTTATAATAGAATTAACCTCTTCAATTTGGTCATCACTTGGCATTGCAAGGAAAGCATTGTTGTCATTAGGGAATGTAGGCTTGTAAAAAGCTACCTGTCTTTGGTAATCGGCCTTATGAGCAGGAGAACTGTTTATTTGAGTTTCCATAGGAGCAAATCTGAGTCTTGGGAATACGGAATCGCCCCATAAGTATTGTCCTGAACATATGCGGTTTGCAGCCATTTCTTTTCTATATTTATTTCCTATGCCCGGCAAGTAACGATTTACTCCGTCAACGACTTCAAATGTTTCGCCTTCAACACCCCAACAAGTTACAACCTGATATTCCTCCGAATAAAGAATATCAATAAGAGCTGCCATACCCTCTTCGTCTTTACAATTTTTAGTGACAGCCCAAGTGCCCCATGAAAGATTAGGTGTTTCAACTGAATTAGCGGGAGTTATCCCATCAACTGCCTTAAGTGGTCCTATCGGTAAATACTCAGGATTATCTGACTTTATAGCAGGTTCAAGCCAAGCTTGCATTGCATATGAAAACTGTGCACCTATTTTGTTTTCAATGAGCTTCTGATTAATGCGATCTCCTGCATTACTTCCGAAAAGTGATGTATCCAAAATGCCTTCATTTACAAGTTCATTCAGATATCTGAAATATTCTTTTATGCCAGGCTGGTACCAAGGGGATACTATTTTTTGCTCCTCAATTGCTACTGACGTAATACCGGTTCCAAGTCCAAACCATTGTGCGATACCATTATTGAAATTTGCCGGATTCAATGCCAATATTTCATCTTCTACACCGTTCTTATTCGCATCTCTTTTTCTGAACTCTTTCATAGCGTTTTTAAACTCATCAGCGGTTTTTGGAGCTGAAAGCCCAAGATTTTCAAGCCAGTCTTTACGGATTAGAATAATCATGCATGTTGAGCAGGACTTACCTTGGTATGTAATCTTTTCAGCATTGGTAATCCAATACATATTGCCATCCAGTGATGTATTAAGCTTGGTTACAAAGGGTATTACCTCGTCCAAAAATCTTTTTGCCCCGCCATCACCTTTTTCGATTATTTTGTTGATGGGAAGGAACATTCCCTGCTTAGCTAAGGCTAAAACAGAAGTGTTTCCCACGGTGGAAACATTAACCAAATCAGGAAGGTCACTTGATGAAGCAAGTCTTGTCTGAATTACAACACTGTATTGGTCTGTAGGAACCGTTTCAAAAGTTATTTCCAGGTTTTTGGTCTTCAGCATCTCTTCGAACTTTTTCCAAATAGGGTATTCTTCCCTGTCTGAAAATTTAACATCCAGACTTTCATCAACCGGTCCTAGAACCTTGAGCTTATGAACCTTAGCTGCGATTCCGGAATCATCAGGCTTTTTCGTGGTTACACCGCCACTGCCCGTTGTGTCACATGCTGTTAAAACAGCAAGCACCAATACAATTACTAAGATCATTGAAATACACTTTTTCATACTTTTTCCTCCTTACAAAATAATTATATCGTATACAGACAACATCCATCAGTTCCCATCAGAAAGTTTCTGTTAGCGATCATGGCTAATCACTCTTTTAGGGATCCTATCATAGCTCCTTTGATAAAGTACTTCTGGAAAAACGGATAAACAAATAAAACAGGAAGCGTTGTGAAAATAATCATTGAATATCTTAATTGGAGGCTGGACATTTTTTTCAAAAACGCTTCCTCTTGGGCACTTGCTGGTAACTTAGTCAAATCCACTGATTGTTCTATCAATACTCTTCTTAAATACATCTGAAGTGGTTGCAGTTCCACATTAGGCAGATATATCATGGCATTAAACCAACTGTTCCAGATTCCTACAACAGTATATATTGAGATAACAGCCAATATTGGTTTTGATAAGGGTAAATATATTTTAAAAAGAATAGTAAAGTGGTTTGCGCCGTCAATGAATGCTGATTCTTTTAAAGTAATGGGAATGGAAGTAAAAAAGGTTCTTGTGAGAATAATATTCCATATTCCGACTGCGCCGGGCAGAATCATTGCCCACACTGTATTGTAAATGCCTAGCTTCGAGATAAGCAAGAAAGAGGGTATCATACCTCCTGAAAAATACATTGGTATAATCAAGTAATACACTAATATCTTCCTGCCGAATAAGTTCTTTTCAAGAAGCGGGTATGCACCCATGACTGATGTAATAAGCATTAAAACAGTACCTGATAATACATACAGGATAGTATAGCCATAGGATCTCCACATTGTCGGATTATTAAATAGTATACGATAGGAAGTAATGCTAAACCCCTTAGGCCACAAATATACATTCATAGCCGCTGCTTCAACAGGATCACTTATGGACAAAATGAAAACATAAAACATTGGGTACAACGTAAACAACATCAAAATCCATATTATCACGTTTAATGCAATATCAAACGCCACGGATTCGCCATTAGTTCTTTTTAAAACCTTAGCTGCCATATTATCAACTCCTACCAAAGACCAAAATTTGAAATTTTCTTACTTATTATATTTGTGATGGAAAGCAACAGAAAATTAATTATTGACGTAAACAAGCCTATTGCAGTTCCATAGCTGAACTTTCCTCCTAACATACCCACGCGGTATACATATGTACCTATTACATCAGCTGTTCTGTAGACCGACTCGTTGTATAGCAGAAGAATAAGCTCACTGTTGGTGTCAAGTAAGCCACCAATTGAAAAAATCAATAAAACCGCAACTGTAGGCATAATTAATGGGATTGTTATATATCGCATTTGCTTAATTCTATTTGCGCCGTCAAGCTGTGCGGATTCATATAAAGTTGGATCGATGGATGAAATCGACGACATATAAATAATTGCATTCCAGCCAAATGACTTCCAGATGTTAGTTATAGTATATATTACAGGAAATGCGTTAGGGTTTACATTAAAAGATTGGCGGGAAAAACCGAAGAAAGTAATAATGTTATTAACAATACCATCTACATTTACGAATGAGAGAACCATGCCCGCCACTACAACCGATGAAATAAAATACGGCATATAGCTTGCAGTTTGAATTAGTTTTTTATATCTTTGCCTTTTTATTTCATTCAATAATAATGCAAAAACAATAGGGATCCAAAATCCGAATACCAAATTATAAAGGCTTAAAAGAATAGTATTACTAAACAACCTGGAGAAGTATATAGAGGACATAAATTCTTTGATATATTTTAATCCTACCCATTTGATGCTTCCATCAAAAGCCAGAAACGGCATTCCTGGAAGATAGTCCTGAAAAGCAATTATTACACCATACATTGGAATATATGAAAAGATAAATAAAAATATTATTACAGGTGACATAATAAGATAAAGCTGAATATTGTTTTTAGCATATGTTTTTGTGTAGTTGCTTTTTAGTTTTTGTATTACTTTTGGTTCAGTTAATTCAGTCTTCATTTTTCATGACTCCTAACTGTTTTTGATGGCACCATTATAACAGCCCATTTTGTAGTTGAACAGGTTACAAAATTTGATATCGCAAACTAAATTTTATTTTCTGCATTAATAAAATAATGTGCGATTTTAAAAAATTGTTGCCGATCAGGTTTCTTTATTCTTTGAATATTGTCACAGCATAAAAACTACCGTCTAACCGGCATTCTTCAATGTTCTTTAAATTGCTAAATCCTTTCATAATTCTAAAATACGGATTTGGCATGAACTTGAATACGCATATATGATGTGGTAATATGATTATCACCCAGAAACTCACATAGTGACTCTCTGATAAAGTTTAAGATGTCTTATATTACACCAGACTTCGAAAGAAGGCTGGATAAAGAGGGAGGTTGTAATGTATATGAGTTACGATAGTAAAAAAATCATTATTGCTGGCGGAGGATCAAGAGGTCTTTACTTTGTTGACATGCTTGTTAATAACTTGAGATGGGAGGTTGCGGCAATAGCTGATAACTACATTGAAGGTTATGAAGCAATAAAGTACCGCCTGAATGAATTTGGTGTACCGAATGTCCCAATATACGGAACTCTTGATGAAGCTTTGGAAAAGACCCCAAGGGAAGTGGCGGACATAGTTTTTATAATGACGCCTGAGTGGACGCACCTTGAGCTTTTCAAAAAAGCCATAAGCTCCGGTTGTCATGTTTTTCTCGAAAAACCTATCGCTACTACCCCGGAGGACTGTAAGCAAATATATGAGATATCAAAAAAAACCGACAGGATTGTGCAGGTCGGTTTTGTACTAAGGTATTCGTCTTTCTATCAGAATATAAAGAAAATCATCGATTCAGGAAAGCTGGGTAAAATAATAACCATTCAGATGAATGAAAGGTTGGCTCTTCAGCATGGTGCATCATTTAAAAGATTGTGGCACAGGTTGAATAAATATACCGGTGGTTTCATGAATGAGAAGTGTTGCCATGACATTGATCTTATGTGCTGGCTAATGGAAAAGCAAGCATATCCGGTGGAATTATCATCTTATGCAGGGATAGGCTTTTCTTGTGATAAAGACACACCGGATTTATGCGCAGATTGTAAACTTGATAATTGCCCATGGAGATTCAAAGGGATTGATTCTCTAAAGCTGGTTAATGGCAAGTCATATACCGATTCTACTTCCGCAGGAATCGGCAAATGTGTTTTTCATTCAGATTCGGATGTATATGATCATCAGACTATCAATATTCTTTTCAGTGACAACAGTCAAGGCGTATTTACTGTTATATCAATGAGCGGGAACGTCGGAAGAGATATAACTATACACGGTACCGACGGATACCTTGAAGGAAGTCTTGAGGATGGTTTACTAAAGGTAATGAATTACTGGAATGGAGAAACAGAAAATATTGGGCTGGGTCATTTGGGTGCACATGGTGGAGCCGATGACTTTATTGTTTCAGAATTTCTTCAATGCATTAAGCATGGTAAAAAGCCTATTTCGACGGTAGAAGACGGTATGAAAGCAAGCCTCATAGCATTTGCAGCAGATAAAAGTGTTAAGGAAAAAACCAAAATTATGTTATAATACTTATGTGCTGAATTTACAATTTGCATAATACGCATCCATAGTAGCGGTGGGGGAAGAATTCTGGAGATTAATTGTAATGAATGAAAAAGTATTAAGAGTTTTGGAATATGATAAAATAATTGAAAAATTAATAGAACGTGCATCAAGTGCTCTTGGAAAAGGTCTTGCTGACGATCTGAAACCGTACACAGATATTGACCTGGTGAATAACTCACAAAAGGAAACCACCGATGCTGTGAATTGCATTCTACGAAAAGGAACCCCGCCTTTAGGTGGGATTCACGACATAAGAAACATTATAAAGCGCGCCGAAGCGGGAGGGATGCTTAATCCCGGTGATCTTATGAAGGTTGGCGATGTTCTCCGTGCATCCAGAAATCTAAAAGGATACCTTTCCCGAGATAAAATGGAGATTGACGATACAAACAACATACTTCTTTTATGCAGTAGTCTAGGTGTAAACAAAACCTTAGAGGAGAGGCTGGAGCAGGCAATAGAATCAGAGGATTCACTTTCTGATTATGCAAGCCCACAGCTTGCCTCAATAAGAAGAAATATCCGACGTACGCAGGATTCAATAAAAGACAGGTTAAGCAGCATTATCCGTTCGGAACAAAATAAAAAATATATGCAGGATGCAGTTGTTACATTACGGGGTGACAGATATGTAGTGCCTGTTAAGCAGGAGCACCGCAATCAGATACCTGGGCTGGTTCATGACATGTCATCAAGCGGTGCGACTCTTTTTATTGAGCCTATGGCAGTAGTTGAAGCGAATAATGAGATAAAGCAGCTAAGAAATAAGGAAGCTCAAGAGATAGAGCGTATTCTTATGATGCTGACAGGTGAGGTTGCTGATATTGCGGCTCTTCTCAGTGAAAATGTTGTATTATTAGCCCGTATTGATTTCGCTTTCGCAAAAGCACGTTTAAGCCTTGATTTAAAAGGTGTAGAGCCAGTGATGAATTCATTAGGGCGCATAATAATAAAAAGAGGGCGGCATCCATTAATAGATCCAAAATCCGTAGTTCCTATAGACCTTGATCTTGGAGATACCTTTTCAACGCTTGTTATAACCGGACCCAACACCGGCGGAAAAACGGTCACTTTAAAAACCACTGGTCTTTTTGTTCTCATGGCTCAGGCAGGGCTTCATATACCTGCGGCTGAAAACAGTGAGATAAGCGTATTTCGGGAGGTCTTTGCAGATATTGGTGACGAGCAGAGTATTGAACAGAGTCTAAGCACATTTTCCTCACATATGACCAACATTGTAGACATTTTAAAGAGGCTTGACAATGATTCCCTTGTGCTTTTCGATGAGCTTGGAGCGGGAACAGATCCCACTGAAGGTGCTGCTCTTGCAACAGCCATATTGGACACTTTAACTGAGAGAAAAATAAGGACTATGGCCACAACCCATTACAGCGAGTTAAAACTGTATGCAATGACCACAGAAGGAGTACAGAACGCTTGCTGCGAATTTGATGTTGAAACATTACGACCCACCTATAGGCTGTTGGTTGGTGTTCCGGGAAGAAGTAATGCCTTTGCTATCTCAAAAAGGCTGGGGCTTACTGATGACATTATTGAAAGAGCCCGCTATTTTCTGAAAGGTGAAGACATTAAATTTGAGGAGCTTCTTTCTGAAATCCAAAAAAACCGAACAGAAGCTGAAAAAGAAAGAGACCTAGCTGAAAGAGCAAGAAATGATATTGAGAGAATAAAGGCGGTATCTCTTGAAGCTAAAAAGAAAACCGAGAACGAGAGAGAGACTATAATGAATCAGGCAAGGCAAGAAGCACGAAAGATTTTGCTTGATGCAAAGCGGGAATCCGATGAAATAATGGAAAGGTTAAAAGAGCTGGAGAAAGACCACAAACAAGTAATTCAAGAGCATGAAATGATTGCAGTTAAGCAAAGTCTGCGTCAAAAAGTTGACGATTTGGAACAGCAGCTTGCGCAAACTGTTCTCCCGCGAAAAGGATATGCAAAACCACCAAAAAATCTAAAACCCGGCGATACGGTAATGATTTACAACCTGAACAAGAAAGGAACTGTCTTGGATACACCCGATAAAGAAGGCCAGGTGCAAATTCAAGCTGGAATAATAAAAGTAAAAATTCATATATCTCAGCTTCGTCTTTTAGATGAGCAACAAGAGGTGGTAAATTCTATTGAAACATCAAGGGCTACCGGTATTAAAACAAGCAATATTCGCCCGGAGATAGACGTGCGCGGAGAAAATATAGAGGAAGCGACGGGAAAACTAGATAAATATATCGATGAAGCAGTTATTGCCGGGCTTCATGAAGTTTCAATTATTCACGGGAAAGGTACAGGCGCTTTAAGAAAAGGTATACATGATTTTTTAAAGCCTCATGCTCATGTAGCTTCTTTCCGGCTTGGTAAATACGGGGAGGGGGAAACAGGAGTTACTGTAGTAACACTTAAGTAATACCCTTTTTCACCCCTCACCGTAGAAGTTACATTTTCACCAAGCCCCCCCGAACTCGTGAAAATGTTACTTTTTTACTCATATTCTTGAACATAAGCAGAAAGTGCGGATACGGCGGAGGTTTCATCTTCGCCTTCCGCAGATATTGTAATAACAGCATCCTTCTGTATATTAAGAGACAACAACGCTATGATGCTCTTAGGGTCGGCGCTTTTTCCGTTGTGGCTGATAGTTATTTTCGATTTGAAGCCCTTTGATAAATTTACAAACTTTGTTGCAGGTCTTGCGTGTAGTCCGCTTGCAAGATTAACTCTGACTTCTTGTGTTGTCATAAAATAGTCTCCTATCCATAATCCTTATCTAAGGATTTTTTTAGTTTATCCGTGTATTGTAAATTTTTACTCAATTCCCTACTTCGGCTTACGGGTAGTATTTTGATGCGCTGATACCGATATGCTGAGGTGTGATGTCACACCGCCGTAGGTAACCTG
>ENA-UOOR01004611-UOOR01004611.1-fermentation-metagenome-genome-assembly--contig:-NODE-4611-length-10831-cov-5.322661_pt1 | contig 10831 bp, 11 predicted proteins | sample MGYA00245780_ERZ724029 | MGnify/ENA primary metagenome ERZ724029 (study PRJEB28704, sample SAMN03018315) | fermentation metagenome | biome: anthropogenic terrestrial biome; feature: soil; material... | reverse complement strand
TTATAACAATGCCTGAATCAATGAGCCAGGAAAGAAGAACAATAATATCTTCTTACGGAGCAACATTAGTTTTGACTGAAGCTCAGAAGGGTATGTCCGGAGCAATTGAAAGAGCAAAAGAAATATTAAATGAAAACAGTAAAAACTTCATGCCCGACCAGTTCAGCAATCCTGCAAACCCAAGGTTCCATTACGAAACAACAGGACAGGAAATTATACACCAGCTTAATGATCTGGATATATTTGTTGCAGGAGTGGGAACAGGAGGAACGCTTGTGGGTGTATCAAAAAGGCTGAAAGAATATAATAAAAATATTATAATTGCAGGAGCAGAACCCGCAAAATCCCCGGTATTGTCCGGTGGAAAAGCATCCCCTCATAAAATTCAAGGTATTGGTGCAGGTTTTGTGCCTAAAATCTATGATGGTGAAAATGTAGATGAAATACTTACAATTTCTGATGAGGAAGCAATAGATACTGCTGTGGAGGTATCTGCGAAGACAGGGATTCTAGTCGGAATTTCAACAGGAGCAAATGTTGCTGCAGCAAGGAAACTGGCAGAAAAACATGGTGAGAACAAAAAAATAATGACGGTATCTCCGGATGGTGGAGAAAAATACATGTCAATGGTTAAGTATTATTAACGATGGCTGAATAATGGCCGAACGTATTTAAGGAAGGTAGATAGTATGGTTAAATTTATTAAATCAATAATTGAAGATATAGATTCGGTATTTGACAGAGATCCTGCCGCAAGAAACAGGCTGGAGGTATTTCTGCTGTACCCTCATATTAAGGCACTCATAGCATATAAAATTTCCCACAGCCTTTATATGAAAAAAAGATTTTTCCTTGCAAGGTGGGTTTCAAACATAGGAAAACATCTATCGGGAATTGAAATTCATCCGGGTGCTACAATCGGAAAGGGGCTCTTCATTGACCACGGAATGGGAGTTGTAATAGGTGAGACAGCAGTTGTAGGAAACAATGTTACTATGTTCCATGGCGCTACCCTGGGTGGAACAGGAAACGAAAAGGGGAAAAGACATCCTACAGTGGGAGATAATGTGGTAATAGGCAGTTCAGCCAAAATACTCGGCAATATTTATATAGCTTCAGGTACAAAGGTTGGAGCTAACGCTGTGGTGCTTCATGACACAAGTCCCAATTCAACAGTTGTGGGTATACCTGCAGAAGAGGTAAAGAAAGTCAGTAAAGTAATTTGTCTTAATGAATATGCAATATAACAAAAGGTGTACCTGTCACATATTAGAGGCAGGTATACCTTTTAAATTATCCTTAGTCAGTTATTTTATATTGCTGTAATCCGTTGTAAGAGGCTCACCTTCATTAAGAAGAATATGCCCGGACTCATATGGCTCTCCGTCAATTGTAAGGAAAATATTCTGAACACCGTAATATGTTCCAAGAGTATTTGCTACACTTTGCAGTATTAAACCTTCGATACCTGCACCTGCATTCATTTCTGCAGTAAACTCCTTTGACAGATCCAGGTACACGCTGTTTTTTTCTTCATTGAAATTAAGTTTGTTTATTTTTGTGTTTTTACTCAGGATTTCATAAACTGAAAGGTCTTTTATCGTCTGTTCTATTATATCCTTTGGCTCTTCATTTGTATTAAAGGATATCTGCACATCAACAGTTTTTAAGTTTATACCGTCAATGTCGGGATAAAACAGGGTTATAGTCTGGATCAGCGGCACATTGCCTTCAATGCCTGACAATACTGATGAAACCTTGTAGTCCTCATTCTCGTTTATTATCTTAACCAGTCCTTTATCCTTTGCGTAATATTCAATTGTTGTTCCCTTGCTGTTTTCTGTGGTAACTTCAACAGCTTTCACATTGCCCTGGGGAGTTACAACTTGCTTAGAAACACCGGTAATTGTGGTTTTGGAATTTTCATCTGAGGACCAGCTGTTTCCTTCTTTTATGGGTTCCTTTAAAAGAATTTTTCCGCCTGAATATTCATCATCAGTAAAGTTTTCTCTGAAATAGGTTTCTCCTCTAAAAAACAGTTCAGTTAATTTACCTCTTTCTACTTCAAAAACTTTTACAAGTTCAGTTCCGCCGTTGTTGGTTCTTGTTTGAATTCTATTACCATTAATATAATCTATGTACACCTCATAAGATGCAAATTCATTCCCTTCACCATCATAAGTGTATTTTGTGTTTTCTGTTAACGGAAAAAGATCCTCAATTTTCAAAGTGTTGATATCCGGCTCTTCAGGAATATTGCCATTATTGCACGAAGCTAAAAGTAATGTTGAAACTGACAGTATATATAGAAATTTTTTCATAAGGGCTCCTAATTATATTTTTTTGTATTATACCCAAAAAAATATATATTAATAAGGATTGTACAGTGTTAGATATTATTTTATCTGATCTTTCGAAGTTTAACAGGATAATTCGCAAGATTTTCCCAATGTCTTAAAGAATCAATCATGTAACCCGTTACATCCATATCATACACTTCATTTATTATTTCGGATGAAATAACATCTTGTGATTTACCATAGGCGGCAATAGTTCCTCTATCAAGGAGCAGAACATTGTCTGCAAGTTTCATTGCAAGATTTAAATCGTGCAAAACTCCTATTACAGTATGCCCCTCATGTTTAGACCAGCCTTTAAGAAATTCCACCAGTTCAGCCTGATTTTTTAAATCAAGATGGTTTGTGGGTTCGTCAAGAAGTATAATTGCCGGTTCCTGAGCCAGCGTCCTTGCCAGGTATACTCTTTGAAGCTGCCCACCGGAAAGAGTGCTGATTTGCTTGTCTTTAAGGTCTAACATATCAACTGCTTTTAAACATTTTTCTGTATATTCCCTATCTCTTTCTGAAGGTTCTTTAAAGGCCCTGCTCTTCATATGGAGATAACGGCCAAGGAGAGCAGTCTCATAAACAGTATATGAAAAGTATATTGTGGACAGTTGACTCATAACAGCTATTTTTTTAGCCACATCTGCTCTTTTCATTGAAGATAGTTCTGTGTTTTCTATTTTAATGGTTCCCTTGTGAGGGAGTATGCCGGCTATTGTTTTTATAAGAGTTGTTTTTCCGCAGCCGTTTGGGCCTAAAATGCACAGGTTTTCACCTTCTGCAACACTTAAATTTATATTTGATATAACGTCATATCCGTTGTAGCCTGCAGATACATTTTTTAAAGTAAGCATTTACAATTCCCTTCTTTTTGAAAAATATATATATGCGAAGAATGGTGCTCCTACCAATGCAGTGATAGCTCCCACAGGCAATTCTGAGGGAGATATGATTGTTCGTGCAATTAAGTCACATATTACCATGAATGAGCCGCCAAAAAGCATTGACATAGGTATTACAATTTTATGTGATGAGCCGAAAATTTTTCGTACAATATGCGGTGCAATCAAATCAACAAATCCTATGACTCCTACAAAGGAAATGGCACTTCCTGTAAGAGCTGCGGAAAGACCTAACAGAAGCCATTTTATTTTGTAAACATCAACTCCAATTGTAAAGGCCTGTTCTTCTCCAAAGGTCATTATATCCATTTCCTTAGAATAATAGCTTATAATTATTACACCTGCTAAAACAATGGGAAATAAAGCTACAACACTTGATGAGTCTTTTAATGCGAATGAACCCATCTGCCAGAACGTAAGCTGTTCAACATGTTCTCTTGCCATTGATGTAACTAATGTCAATATAGCATTTACAAATAATGAAAAAACCATTCCGACTAAAATAATAGTATTATTTTCTAAATTCTTATCCATCTTGGACGCAAATTTAACTGCTCCAAAAACAGTCGCAAGACCGCATACAAGACCTGCCGCAGGCAGAGTAAACATTCCAAGAAAGGGAATGTTTAAACCAGCCACTATTACAAGAGCAGCACCCAGAGAGGCACCTGATGACACTCCCAGTGTAAAAGAAGATGCAAGGGGGTTTTTCAAAACAGACTGCATAACAGTTCCGCTCACAGCCAGCGCACCTCCTACCAGAAATGCCAGCAGGGCTCTGGGAAGCCTAAGATTCCAAACTATTGATACCTGAATGCTTGAAATATCAGGAGATAATTCAGTTGAAAAAAGTTTATTCGATATTATGCCTGCAACATGCTCAGGAGGCACATAAATGCTGCCAAAAGCAATACCGATTAGCAGTACAAAAATGCAGACTATAATACATATTATTACTTTTAAATTGGTTTTCATTATTTATATATGTCCGGATATATGGCAGCAGCCATTTGTTCTAATGCCTTTACTATATTTTGGTTTGACAGTGAACTTGCATTGTTATCAATGTAGTATACATCATTGTTTTTTACCGCAGTCACATTTTCCCAGCCTGTACGGTTTTTAATTTCATCAACAGGATTATCAATATAGTTTACATTTGTAAGTATTACATCCGGGTTTGCAGAAATTACTGTTTCCTCAGATATAGAAATCCATTTCTCCTGATCGGACAGTATGTTCTCGGCACCCAGCAGTTCAATCATTTCATTCAGGAAAACTCCCCTTCCGAAGCTGTACAGGCTGGGTGAATCAGCAATTTCAAAATATACGGTTTTTTTATCAGTTATAGCGGAGCCTGTTTTCCTGTATTCCTCTATTTTTGATTTCATGGTGTCCACAATTTCCTGTCCCTTGCTATCTGCATGAAGAGAGTCTGCTATAAACATTATATCCTTGTATATTCCGTCTATGCTGTCACTGGCCGGTATGTATGCCACTGTAATACCCAGATCCTTAACAGGCTTGAAAGGGTCACTGCCGTCACTCATGCTCATGCCCGTGGCAAATAATATGTCCGGCTCCAGTGCCACAAGCTGCTCGGCATCGGGATTCATAATATCAAAAAATGGGATATTTTCAGGAATTCCTTCTATATTTTCCGAATATTTGTCCACCGCCACAAGTTTGTCACCTAAGCCCAAAGCTACAATTATTTCAGTATTGGCAGGCGATATGGATATTATTTTATCAATTTTGGACGGTATGGTTATTTTATTTCCTGCTCTGTCTTCAGCAGGCAATTGATCTGTCTCCTGTCGACTTTGCTCAACTTCCTGATTGGATTGATTTGGCTGTTCTGTTTGCTGGGGCTGGTTCGGTTTCCCCGAGCAGGCAGTAAGAGCGGCCATAATAATTAAGATAATTGTTATTGATGTAAGATTTTTTTTCATTGTATTCCTCCGGTTATAATGTAAAAAACGTTCCGAAATCTAATGACAGATATCGAAACGTAAAATCCACAAGCAGTTAAAAGTATTCAGGTTATTTTAGCTACTGCTTTTTTTTACCTGAAAAGCATAGCCTGCGGTTTTTACGCATGATATTGGCAGGTTTTCCGACTTAGAGGTCACAGCAGACTTTTAACCTTCCCGGTTTTCCCAGTGGTTGGCTTAGCCTTAAAAATCGCTCTCTCATTACGGCAGCAGGACTGTCCGGGAATTTAACCCGGTTCCCTATTATCGCATCAGCGCACCAATATCAACATATTTTTAATTATCTAAAGTATAGTGTATAATTGTTTGTTTGTCAATAAAATTAGGACTTTAAATCACTGACTTTACAAGTTGTAAAGCAATATAAAGGAATATTGAGATATTTTTATTTTGTTTGCAATTATACGCTATAATTTGATATAATACAGAAAAAGAAAACTATTGTTTGGAGGTTCAATTGGAGATTATATATAAAAGATGTGCCATTAAATTCCTTAAATCAGCCGATAAAAAATTATCAGTAAGAATCTTAAATGGGATTGAAGGATTGACAAAAGAACCGCCAGAAGGAGATATAAAGACTCTGCAAGGCAAAGAAAACGAATTAAGGTTACGTATTGGAAAGTATCGGATAATATATGTGTATGAAAACAATAATTTAATAATATTGAATATTGATTCACGTGGAGATATTTATAAATAAGGAGGAATTGTCAATGAGTGAAATAACAAGCAAGGTAGTTGAAATGATGGAAATGCTTCCGGAAGATGACCAGAGGTTTGCATTTGAATTTATAAAAAAACTTGTCTTAGCCTGGGATCCTGATTATACAAAGTTAACAGAATCAGAATTAAAAATTTTGGAAGAAGCTAAAGACGATAGTTATACTATTTCACATGAAAACTTAAAGAGGGAACTTGGATTATAATTTAATTGCCTGTTTCTCGGGCAACCATGTTTAAACAGCTTAAACACTGCAAATATTCAACTGTACGAACTCGTACAGTTGAATATTTTGTATGAGTGTTCTTATATGACAGAATTTGATGCATTAAATTTCGCAGTTTATTTCACTACAGCATATCGGCGATTTCGAGGATTTTTTTACCCTGGGACAGTGCTGTTTCATAAAGAACTTTATTTTTCCTGTTTATTTCACCATAGCTTTTTAAGCAGTTAATTACAGTGTCACAGGACTGCATACGCTTTAGGGCGTTTTGAAAAATGGGTTCGCTTATAGGTTCAAAGCTTTTTTCAAAAAACACTTCGGAGGCTAAATCCTGTGCCAGTTGATAATCTATGTCGTTTTCATGGAGTATTCCTGTTACAAAGGGTATTCTCTTTTTTTGCAGGGTTCTGTATTCTGCTATTCCCGTTCCTCCTCCTGCTATTACAAATACCCCTGGTTCACCTTTTGGACGTTCCATCTCGAAGCTTCCAAACAGCGGATTGTAGCTGCCGTTAGACAAATCGTAAAGTTCGCTGATAAGCTCCTTTTGGAATATTTCCCTTGGAGTTCCCAGGTGAGTGATATACTCCCCCTTTACACACATGACTAAATCTGAAACTCTCTGAGCCATATCCAGCTCATGGAGTGACATGATGACTGTTATACCCCGTTCTTCCGCCAGAGTTCTTAAGATGTTAAGAAGTTCAAGCTCATAGTGTATATCCAGAAAGGAGGTTGGTTCGTCAAGGACTATTATTTCAGGCTCCTGACAAATGGCTCTTGCAAGCAGGATTCTCTGCCTCTGACCGTCACTTATCTCGGTAAAATCCCTGTCTCTTAATTCCCAGGCATTCACAAGCTCCATTGCGTTTCTGACCTGGAGGTTATCCTCCTCCGAAAGTATGCCAAGCATGCCGGTATAGGGGTAGCGTCCTGTTGCCACCACATCTTTGCAGGTCATAAGCTCTGTTTTCAGCTTGTCGGTTAACACAACGGCCACCTTATGTGCCATATCCCTGTTGCTCATAGTTTCTATGGATTTATTATCAATATAGATTGTTCCGCAGATGCTTTTCAGGTGCTTTGTTATACTTTTAAGAATTGTGGATTTGCCTGAGCCGTTTGGACCGATGAGGGTCAGTATCTGCCCCTTCTTTAAATTTATTTCAATGTCCTTTATCAGAGGCTTTCCGTTATAGCCTACAGTAAGCTTTTTTGTGCAGAAAAAATATTCCATGTTATTGTACTCTCTTCTTTAGCATAATGTATATTACTATGGGTACTCCGAATATTGAACTTACTGTGCTTACGCTCAGTTCAACAGGAGCAAATAATGTTCTGGCTATTAAGTCACAGCCTAAGCAGAAAACAGAACCGCCCAGGAAGCATATGGGAGTTACAATAAGCGGTTTTGATGTTTTCAAAAAAGATTTTACAAGATGGGGTACCGCTATACCCACAAATGATATAGGTCCTGCAAAAGCGGTAACGCATGCACAAAGAAAACTTGAAAGCAATACAAGCATAATACGGAACAATTTAATGTTAACACCCATGTTCTTTGCATAGCTTTCCCCAAGCTGGTATGCACCAATGGGTTTTGACATGAGAAACACAATCAGCGATGTAGGCAGTACTACCGAAGCCATTACGCCAACATCCTTCCAGGAAGTGCCGGAGAAACTGCCAAGAGACCAGTTGTGCAGGTTCACGATATTGGCATCATCTGCAAATGTAATCATTATGTCTGTTACTGCAGAGCATATATACCCTATCATGACGCCGCAGACAATAAGCATTGACACACTTTGAACCCTCCTTGATATAATCAGCACAAAGCCCATTGAAAGCATTGCACCTGCAAAGGCGGCTGCTATCAGGACGGCGGAACTGACAGAGTGATATCTGCTGAGTACTGTAATCATGACTATGGCCACCATCATTTTCGATCCGGATGAAATACCAAGCACATATGGTCCCGCAATAGGGTTATTGAAAAAGGTTTGAAGCAAAAATCCTGATAAAGCTAATGCGCCGCCCAATATAATACTTGCCGTCATCCTTGGAAGACGTACTTTCCATATAATGTTGTAATTAGTTTCGTTTACGCTTCCGTGGAACAATATGTTTATAATATCCTTTATTGAAACATTTACGCTTCCTGATTTAATGTTTAATAAAATTAATACAACAAAGAGGATAATCAATACAATCAGCGTTGTAATGTACCTTATATATCTTGTTCCCTTACCTTTTTCCATTTGATTCTCCATCTGCTGCAGGCAGCTTGTACATAAAATTTAATTCTGTAAGGTCTTTGTCATCATCCGTAAGCACACGGTGAATATCTGAAATCATCAGACCAAACTGTGTGGTTTCCTGAAACATGTTCTTGCTTGTACACCAGACGTTATTATTTTTAACTGCTTTGAAGTCTTTTAGCAGGCTGTTTTTGCCTATAAGTTCTTCAACAGAGGAAAGCTCTCCGTCGATGGTGCTGTTGTATATTATAAAATCCGCATCCTTTGCTGTGGCGTAAAATTCCTCCATTTCCAGAGTTACCGTACTGGTGGCGCTTTCAGGATTTCCCAGGTGGTCAAATATATAATTTCCGCCCGCAAGCTCAATCATTCTTGTCACATAGTCTCCTGATTTTCTGGCTATGGCATTGCCGGAAGAGCTTATATAGAAAAATGCAACTGTCTTATCTGTTTTTTCCTGGTCTGCAAGCTTGTCAATATACTCTGCCTGTTCATCAAAAAGCTGTTTTGCTTCTGATTCCTTTCCTGTCAGCAATCCGTAAAGCTTTATCCATTCTGTACGTCCCAGCGGATGGGATTCATAGCTTGACTGGTCTGTAAGTACCGGGATGCCCAACTCTTTTAGCTTTTCCTTAACCTCCGGAGTATGGTTTATCATTGTAGATTCTATGGCTAAACCGCAATTGCTTGACATAATCAGCTCGTAGTCCGGGATGTTGTACTTTCCTGCATAGGTGATGTCGCCTGCCTCCATTGCGGCTCTTGCGTTTTCGATGTACCAGTCTTTTGCTTTTGTCCCGGAAAGACTGATGGAGTCCAGGGAATTTAAAGCGTCAAACAGGCACATGGCTGAGGTTGCGACCAAATAAATGTTGCTAATGGGTTGTTTCAGTATTGTAATGTCCTCACCCGGATTTGTGGGGATGTCTTGATCTTCCGGAACAATTAGGTACCTGCTGCCATCAGATATAGATATAAGTGAATAACCGCCTTTGTAGTAGTCCACATTAAAATTTTCCGCATACTTAAGTTCCATGCTGCCTTCCTGCTGCCAGCCGTTTTCCGGATTTTTCCCATTTTCCTCCATGCTGCGGCTGCACCCTGAAAACAGCGGTAAAGTCATTATAATAACCATAGCTATAGATATGCATCTTTTTTTTATCATAACAGTACCTTTTTCTTCTTTATTTTGATTTAAGAGTGGCCGAATCAAAACGGAGAGTGTAATCTACTTCGTGTGGGGTGCTCATGGCCACTGTCTGAGCAGTTACTTCAATATCTTTATCCATTAAAACAGGAATTTCAAATGTTGAATTTCCGGTAGTATTAACAGGATAATAGTAAATTCCATCTATAAGCATATACTCATAACTTGAACTGCTCCAGATAACAGTGGCAGTCATCGTACCATCTGCTGCGGTAATATCCACAGGGGATTCTATGCCTGCCCTGCCTGAACCTCCTGAAAGTGCAGCTTCTGCAGTGTACATGCCGTCAGGTACAGAACTTTCGGTTATGGCATCCTCAGGTATCATTGATGATTGAAATACTAAAACTCTGTCGTACCATTCTTCTTTACGAATGCTCCATGCGGCGCAGTTGATGTCCTGATTAAGTGCTTCAACAGGCACTTCATATGTGTACTTGCCCTGGGGGTCTTCAACAAAATATATGCATTTATCGTCAGTATCAGCAAGAGCTTCTTCGCCGGTTCCCATGTATAGTTTTTCATAGCCTGTTCCGCTGAGGGTTAAGACTGCCGACATTTCTCCGCCTTTCACGGTGAGCTGTGCATCAACTATTCTGAACATTGAGGAGCTGGAGGAAACCTCAATGCTGTAAGTTCCGTCTTCAATCTGATTTGCGTAAATAGGTTCTGCTTTTTCAGTTTCTGTTTTTGCCTCGGTTTCCTTTTCCGCGTTATCTTCCTGAATATTTTCTTCATTTGTGTTTTGTACGGGATTCTCATTTATGGCAGGATCATTGTCTGTTGAAGGGCTATTTTGATTGCCACAACCTGTAAGGACTGTCAGTGCAACAGATACAGTCAGTATAAAAGTTAATATTCTTTTCATTATATGATTCTCCTAAATTAAATTAATGTTACTCTATAATAATTACGGCTGACTGTATTCAGCCAGCCGTAATATTCTTATTCAGCTATAGTTTCTCCTGCATGCTTAACGATAAGATTCTGAATGCCTGTATATTCTCCCAGACCCTTTAATACAGCTTCGGTTTCAAAGCCTTCAGATTCAAATGTGGTCTTCCAGGAATCATCTTCGTCCCCAGCCATATCATTGTTTGCATGGTCTCCTGCAACAATCATGAAAGGAAGCAGAACAACCTTTTTTGCGCCTGATTCTTTAACAAGAGCTA
>ENA-UOOR01004609-UOOR01004609.1-fermentation-metagenome-genome-assembly--contig:-NODE-4609-length-10834-cov-2.424900_pt1 | contig 10834 bp, 11 predicted proteins | sample MGYA00245780_ERZ724029 | MGnify/ENA primary metagenome ERZ724029 (study PRJEB28704, sample SAMN03018315) | fermentation metagenome | biome: anthropogenic terrestrial biome; feature: soil; material... | reverse complement strand
GGGAACGGCGGAAATGGTAGGGGGAGATATGCATGCTTGGTTCGCGGGCCACACAGAACTGCCCAGCGGCCAAAGGTTGGCATTCTCTATTTTGGTGGAGGAAGGCGGAGTTGGGGGTCAAGCCGCGGCTCCACTTATGAGCGAATACCTAACTCGTCTGCTCCAATAGGGAAAACAGCAAGGGCGGTTGGTTCTAGGGCGAAGCCCGAGCCAGCGGCCCCTTTTTTCGCAATTGTTTGTTCAGTTTCTGCACACCAAGAAGGAGAAGGAAGTACTGTTAAAGAAGAACATGATCGGTCAGGCGAAGGCGAGGTTGTTCTATGGGTAGAAAATGGCTTAGTATCTGTCTAGTGGTTATGCTCCTGTTTGGGGGAGCCACGGGCACTATTTTTGCGTTAGACGAAATGTATGTATATTATCTCGATGTGGGTCAGGCGGAGTCTACTTTGCTCAAGGGGCCTGACTTTGTAATCCTCATTGACGCAGGAGATCGGGGCAAGACCGATGTTTTGGAACACTTAGAAAGATTAGGTGTAGAGGCAATCGACCTCTTCATTGTCACGCACCCTCATGCAGATCATATGGGTCAGGCGGTAGAGGTTTTGGAGACCTTCGAGGTGGTTGAGGTGTGGATGTCTGGATACGAACACACCACAGTGCTTTTTGAGAAACTACTGGATACCATTTTGGCTTCCGATGCAGATTACTGGGAGCCTAGAGCCGGAGAAACGTTTGAATTCGGAGAGCTTCTACTGCATGTTTTGAACCCCATGGAAAGTTGGCGGGATCTCCATGATTCCAATATAGTAATCCGAGCTGTCTACGGCGATCTTGCCCTTCTCTTTACAGGTGATGCAGAGCGAAGGACAGAACAAGACATAATGGCGAGGGGATTGAACCTCGAAAGCGAGGTTTTGCAGCTTGGGCACCATGGGTCACGGACGTCTTCGTCCTTGGATTTTTTATTGGCTGTAAGCCCTGAAGTGGCAGTTTATTCAGCGGGAGTGCCTAACTCCTTTGGGCATCCCCATGAGGAGGTTGTGAATCGCCTGAAGATCCTAGAGATACCTCTTTATGGAACGGACCTGAATGGGACCATCATTATGCAGACGGATGGTCTGAGTTACAGGTTGTATACAGAAACGGGAAGGTCACTCCTTCCAGTGGGAAGCCACCCATTTCCCCTAGGCGAACATGGAGGCATAGATTTGAATACTGCTTCCTTTGTGGATTTGCAGCGCATCCTGCATATTGGTCCTGAACGTGCTAGGGAGATCATGGAACTAAGAGAGGATCTTCCCCTGCGAAGTGTGGATGATCTGAAGTGGGTATCAGGCTTAGGGCCCCAGAGGATTGAAGAGATTAAGCAGGAAGGTTTGGCCTACGTCAAAGGAGTGATGGAGGATTAATAGCAAGCAGTCAGTATCTGCTGTCATTGACCGCATTGTGGATGGAGCCACCGCTGTGTTGCATTTTGAAGGGGAAGGGCCCGGACTCCATGTTCCAGTTGTTCTCCTACCACCTGGCAGTGCCGAGGGGCAGTGGCTCTTAGTGTATATGGAAGATGGTGAGTTCATCGCCGCCGAGCCTGACCTTGAGAAGACGCAGCAAGTCAAGGAACGGATTGGGGCGAAGAGGGCTCTTCTGCTGGAACGCATGGCCCTCCGTAGACGAAATAAATAACGAATTAGTGCACGAAAGACCTACGGGTTACCCCGGCGGTCTTTCGTACACCTACTGTCAACGGTTCCAACGGAGTCCCATCATAGGACCGTAACCTTCTAGAGGACCGCAGGCTCCTATACGCTGCCGGCCTGCCATACGCTCACGGAGCATCTGACCGTGCCTCATCATTCTTGCACGCATCATACCAGCTAATCCAGGTTCATCATCACGGATTGCAGATGATCGCGACTCCTCCCACAGTTCCTGAATTTCGGCAAGCACCTCGGGGTGATCTTGTAGAATCTCCAAAATTCTAGCCCGGGGCGGAATTCGTTCATCGGCTGGTTCTTCTGCGAAGGTAAATGCGCCTCCGATGGTGACGAATACGACCAGACTTAAAACCAGAATTCTTTTCCACTGTTGCACACAATCAACCTCCTTTTTCGTGAGTATAACACTGGAACTTGAAGATCCGTGAAAGAAACTTTGAAGAAACTTTGTAGATTGTAGATGTGGCCCAATTTTGTGCTATGCTATGTCTGTGAGGTGAGAGAATGGCCGAAAAGGTGCTGGTGGTAGATGATGAAGGAAAAATCAGGGAGATTGTCCGCCTTTACCTAGAGCGGGATGGATTTATGGTCTATGAAGCCCAAGACGGTGCAGAAGCCCTGGAGGTATTTGGAGAAGTTCAGCCAGATTTGGTGATTTTGGATTTGATGTTACCCCAGATCCCAGGGGAAGAATTGGCCGAAATCATCAGGCGAGGCTCGGATATCCCCATCATTATGCTCACTGCCAAGACTAGTGAAGAAGATCGTATTCGGGGTCTTAAGGGTGGTGCTGATGATTATGTGACCAAACCCTTTAGTCCGAAAGAACTCGTGGCTAGGGTGAACGCGGTGTTGCGTCGTAGCTGGCGGAGGGACTACCAAGAGGTCACAAGCGGTGATCTGGTCATCTGCGTTAATCAGAGCAAACATGAGGTAACCATTAACAATCAACAGGTGGATCTCACACCTACAGAGTATCGCTTATTGCTGGTGTTTTTGCGAAATCCCGGTATTGTGTTTTCTCGAACGAAGCTCGCGGAATATGTCTTTGGTTGGAACTATTCTGGGTACGAAGAAAGCATATATGTACACATTAAGAACCTGAGAAAAAAACTGGGAGACCACACCAAAAAGCGCTATATTCAGACCGTTTATGGTGTGGGATATAGGTGGTTGGAGTAATGTTTGCAAGACTGAGTCACAAATTCATTGTGGCCATGACGTTAGTGAGTGCTCTCACTATCTCGCTGGCAAGCTTCTTAATTGACAGGGCTATGGATAGGCAGTTCGTTTCTTTCGTGGAAGAGGCCCAACAGCAGGCTAATATGCAGGTCGTGGACGCTGTTAGGGAGCTTTACCGGCTGAGGGGCGAGAGAGCCAATATCGAGGAACAACTTCGGCTTTTAGGAACCGCAGGCAATGTGGAGATCGTGGTAAATCCTAGCGAAGACCATCATCCCATGATGGGAAGGGGTATGATGGGGCGTGGTTCCATGGGTATGGCGAGGCGTACAACCAGTGAGCTTATCATGGCCGACGGTACAGCAGCCACCGTAGAAGTGATTCCCGATATAAGCTTGGAGCAGGCTGATCGTGAAGCCTCCTTTAGGAAGGCTGTGAATGGTTCCATTGTCGTGGCTGCTCTACTATCACTAGCCGGCGCCCTTTTGATCAGTGTTCTTTTTTCTTGGCGACTCACCAAACCCCTGCAGGATCTTACGCACATGGTGCGCAGGGTGGGGCAGGGTGATTTAACGGAGAGAGTGGAGTTGACAGGCAATGATGAGCTAACCTATCTGGGACAGGAATTCAATCAGATGGCCACAAATCTTGAAAGACACGAAAAACTCCGTGTGAAACTAACCAATGATATGGCCCATGAATTGAGAACCCCTGTAACTACCATCCAGGCTTATCTGGAAGCCATGGGCGATGGAGTGGTAGAAGCGAGCGGAGAAAATCTGGCTCTGATTGTAGGGGAGGCCCAACGCTTGGGCGAGCTCTTAGAAGGACTTCAAGAATTGGCTAAGCTGGAAAAGCCAAGGATGGAGCACAAATCTGTGGATGTAACTGAAGTCATTGGCGTATTAGTCCGTTCCCTTAGGATCCTGGCTGAAGACAAGGGACTCACCTTGCGGTGGGATCATCCCGAGGTCCCCCTTAACATTCTAGGGGATCGAGATATGCTAGCAACAGCGTTGAGAAATGTGATCTTTAATGCCATAAAGTATACGTCAGCTGGTGGTTTCGTTGTTATCAGCGCAGGGATAAAAGGTTCACAGGTGAAAATTGACATCGGCGACAGTGGTGTGGGTATCGAGAGTGAAGACCTACCCTTCATCTTCGAAAGATTTTACAGAACGGATCGATCCAGATCCCGGGAAACTGGAGGCACCGGCATTGGACTTGCTGTCACCGCAGAAGTGGTTAAAGGACATGATGGCAAAATTGAGGTGCAAAGCCAACCAGATGTGGGCAGTACATTCACCATTTATTTGCCTCTGCATATGGCTCCTTGACGAGCACGATCCATCGGCCGGAGAGATCCCTGGTAGTACCATACTCTTGGAATCCCGCTTTCGCATAAAGGTGCCGTGCGGCGCGATTATCGGCGCGAACATTCAAACCGATACGCTGGTGCGCGAGGTTTTCAAGCGCACTGTATAAGAGTAGAGTTCCCACACCTTGTCCCTGACACTCAGGGCTTACGGCTATGGACACGATCCGAGCCTGTGTCCTTGGTGTGGGTGCTTTTTTTGTCCTCTTAGTACAGGTCATGATCAACTGATTATGCAGCAGCACTGCTATTTCGGGGAGAGTGACTTTGCCCGCCATTTGTCCTAGGAGTTGCAAAACCTTTCCCCAATTTCGTTTGGACGAATGGTGTCTATCTCTACGATACATGCAGTACCCGCGGATGACACCTGCTTCATCCATCACGAGCAGTGCCTCTCCGCCCCAGTGAAAGACCAGTGAAAACGCAAGTTCCAACAGATTTAACAGCTTATCGGTGGACTTTTTTCCGAAGAAAAGCTCTACACTTTCTGGGAAAGCAGTAGAGTACAGTCTGGCAATCTCCCGGGCATCCTGGGGAGAACCCTTATCAACATACATCCCCATCACCCTTCTTATTCTGGACGGTCTACCTGTGGAAACGCTTCCGGAGGTGCACCATGCAGTAGTTCGGCTAAGGGCACAATCTCTAATCCCTTCGCCCTGATAATCTCAATAACATTAGCTAGAGACAACACGGTAGCCCTACGATCGCCGCCTTCGCTTGCTACTAAGGCGCCGCTATCGTGGAAAAGGATGATGTCTCCGCCCCGAACCCGGCTGTCTACGAACCTCTCGATATATGTGGGTGTGACGCCATAACGCCAGTCGCGGGTAGAAATAGACCAGAGTACAATTTCTTGGCCCAATAGGCTTGCCAGACGCCGAAACCGATCATCATACATGCCCCGCGGGGGACGGACAAAGACTGGATACACCCCTGTAGTCTCCGTAATGATGGCCGTTGCTTCCATTACTTCCTTCTTCAATTCTATGGTGGAGAGGGTGGGCAGATTTCTATGGTTCTGTGTATGGTTGCCAATGGTGTGCCCTTCTTCCACCACCCTTTGGGCCACATGCGGGTATTTTTCCACGTGTTTTCCTACCATAAAGAAGGTGGCTGGAACGTCTAGATCTCTGAGTATGTCTAAGATGGGTAGAGTAAACTCTTCACTGGGGCCATCGTCAAAGGTGATGGCCACTTTATTGGAGACACGGTCACCCACTCGATATATATCAGGCTGGAAGCCAAATCCGTGGTAAACCCAGACAGAGAAGAGAAGAAACATGGTTAATACACCCAAGAGTAAGGACAGCGGTGCGAGAATGATGTTTCGGTTCTTTAGCCTGAAAAAACGCAGGGTGCGCGTTGCCATACGCCAGTAGATAAGTGAGATCAGGAATACCATACCAAAAAGGATAACCACTCTTAACACGAATTCGGGATTCACCACGGTCATAACCTCCCTTCGCCTCATTGTACCCAAAAATATGGTGATGTTGCAATAGACTATTATCTTGTTCGAGTGGTATGTGTTCTTTTTTGTCTATTTTCTGCACCACACGGAAATTTCACCCGATCTTGCTTGTTCGGTGAGATAGTAGTAGAGTAGTCTTAGTGCTAGGGTTAGTGTTATTTATGGGGGTTTATTGTATTGAAGAACTATCATACACATACGTTTCGCTGCAACCACGCAGAAGGGGATGCTTCCGATTATGCACAGGCTGCCCTCGACAAAGGGCTGACGCTTGTAGGTATAACCGATCATACACCTTTACCTGATAACCGTTGGCTGTATATGCGAATGGGAATATCTGCACTTCCAGTCTATGCCCGCGCCATCGAAGAATCACAGACGAAGTATGCCGACCTTACGATTCTTAAGGGTATGGAGTGTGAATGGGCACCAGAGTATCACAACTTCTTTGATGAGGTACTCTTGGGCGAGTATGGCTTTGACTACCTCATTTTGGGCTGTCACTTCTTTCCCTTCCAGGGAAGCTGGCTGAGCAGTCATGGTGATATTGTGAACCCCAGACGCCTTGTGGCCTATACGGAGTTTCTTATGGAGTCTATGCAGTCGGGGCTCTTTGCCTTTGTGGCTCATCCCGACTTGTTCGGCCTTTCCTATTTAGAATGGGACGAGAACACCAAGGCCGCATCGAGAGAGATCTTGAGTGCAGCCCAAGAACTCGATCTACCCTTGGAAATCAACGGCTATGGTTTGGCGAAGCGAAAAGTCAGGACGAAGCAGGGCGAGCGCACGGCCTATCCGTGGCTTCCCTTTTGGGAATTGTCCAGAGACTATAAGATCAAGGTTATTGTGAACTCGGATGCTCATGATCCGGACTATGTGGATCAAGGCATAGTGAGGGGTCAAGATATGGCGCAGAGTCTAGGTTTGCGTTTGGCAAATATGGAGTATCTCGAAGGGAGGTAACAATGTTCATTCTCTTTCATGAAAAGGAGCAGCTTGTGCCCATCAAGGTCTGGCTGCCGAGTGTGGACGATCTTGATGAGATGTGTCTTCGTCAGGCGCTGAATCTCTCCAACTTACCCTTTGCTTTTAAGCACATCGCCTTGATGCCTGATACGCATTCGGGCTATGGTATGCCCATCGGCGGGGTGTTAGCCAGTTCCAAAGCGATTATCCCCAATGCGGTGGGGGTAGACATTGGCTGCGGGATGAGCTTTGTGCAAACAAATGTACCAGCTAGTCTCTTGCGTGATATCTCCACCCCACAAGGAAGCTTGGCCCAGGGTTTGGTTGGCCAGATCATGCGGGATGTTCCCCAGGGATTTGAGCATCATCAAAAACGTCAACAATCGGAGTTCTTGGATCGCTTTCCCGTTCAGAAACTCTATCATTATGGGAGAGACAAGCTACCCACTTTAGATGAAGCTTATGTACAGCTGGGGACACTAGGAGGCGGGAACCACTTTATTGAGCTTCAAGAAGACGAACAAGGCTATTTAGGAATCATGGTCCACACAGGCTCTAGGAACGTCGGCTTCAAAGTAGCGAACTACTTTAACCGCCTTGCCAAGGAGCTTAATTTGAAGACGGGCTCTGAGATCCCGCCTGAATATGATTTAGCCTACTTGCCCCTAGGGACCAAGGAGGCTGCCGGCTATATAGAGTGGATGAACTTTGCCTTGGAATTTGCTCGTCACAATCGGGAGCAGATTATGGGCAGAGTTCAGGCAATCGTCTTTGAAGGGTTGAAGCGTTATGCCGGCATCAAGGACATTCAGATCTCCAAAGAAGTGAATGCCCATCATAATTACGCCGCCAAGGAACACCACTTTGGAAAGGATGTTTGGGTACACCGCAAAGGAGCCATTCGGGCCCGCCAGGGTGAACTTGGCATTATTCCGGGTGCCATGGGATCCTACTCCTTTATTGTGGAAGGTCTAGGAAACAGAGAATCCTTCCATTCGGCCAGTCATGGTGCAGGACGCGTCATGGGGCGCAAAGAGGCGGTCAGGCAGTTTGATGTACAGGAAGTACTGGCAGATTTTAAGGCTAAGAGGGTTGTCTTGGGCAAGAGGCGCAAGGCTGATACAGCGGAAGAGTACTACAAGGCCTACAAGAATATCGAAGATGTCATGGCCCTCCAGATAGACTTAGTTAGGCCCATTTTAAAGGTAAAGACGGTGGCTGTTGTTAAAGGGTGACCCAGACAATTCTGACAAGACATTACTCTTCTTTCGGGAGGAATTACGGTTATAATGGAGAAAGAAAAGTAGTGCATCAAATATAAGACAGGGGGTTTTTGCTTTGCGTAAACGAATCGGCTTGATTTTTGTAATGGTTCTGTTAGTTGGTTTAATCGTTAGTCCTGCCTATGCCCAAACGCCTAGAATCGGACTTATCTTTGCTGAAGGCGGCTTAGGGGATCAATCCTTCAACGATGCGGCCTATCGTGGTTTGATGCAGGCGAAAGACGAACTTGGCGTTGACGTAGTCTATGTTGAGCCAGCAGACATCGCTGAAATGGAAGAACACCAGCGTGCCTATGCGGATCTAGACTTAGATTTGATTATTGTCATTGGTTTCATTCATCAAAGTGCTTTGGTCGAAGTATCTGCTGACTACCCACACATCAACTTTGCCATCGTCGATGACGTAGTGGATAATCCCAACGTGACTTCCTTGGTTTTCGAAGAACACGAAGGTTCTTTCTTAGTGGGCGTACTGGCCGGCCTTATGAGTGAGACAAACAAGGTGGGCTTCGTAGGCGGAATGGAAGTACCCTTGATTCGGAAATTCGAAGTTGGCTTTGTAGAAGGCGCAAAATACGCCAATCCTAATGTTGAAGTCCTAGTGAACTATGCAGGCAGTTTTGGTGACCCAGGTAGGGGCCGTGAGTTGGCTGTGAGCCAGAATGAACGCGGCGCCGATATCGTCTACCACGCCGCTGGAGGAACTGGTAGTGGCGTAATCGATGCGGCTGTAGCCAATGGATTCTATGCCATAGGTGTAGACTCTGACCAAGACTATATGGCTCCTGGGATTGTGTTGACCTCCATGGTTAAACGAGTTGATACAGCTGTATTCGAGGTTATTAAGTCCGTTGTAGATGGCACCCTCGAAGCTGGCGTACGGAGCTTTGGTATTGAAGATGGTGGTGTAGGAACGTCTGAGTTTACCTATACCAAGGATCTTATTCCTGAGGCCGTCTTTGATGCAATCGAGGATGCAAGGGACAAGATCATCTCCGGAGAGATCGTAGTCTCTAATCCTGTCCAATAGTCCAAGATTAACTAGAGGGAGGCAGCCCGCCGCCGTACGGTTGGCGGTGCCTCCTTTTTTTAGCAGGGAGGAAGTCTTCCATGGATAAAGTGTTGGAAATGCGCGCTATTACGAAGCAATTTCCTCGGGTTTTGGCCAATGACCAGGTGGATTTTGATCTCAAACATGGTGAGATCCATGCCTTAGTAGGAGAGAACGGCTCAGGCAAATCAACTTTAATGAACATTTTGTATGGTTTGTACCAAAGCGATGGTGGCGAGATCTTCGTACGCGGCAAGCAGGTTCAAGTTACAGAACCGCGGGTGGCCATTGATCTGAAGATTGGCATGGTGTTCCAGCACTTCATGTTGGTGGAACCTTTAACGGTAGCAGAAAACATCGTTTTAGGTTCTGAACTCCGCAAAGGTCCTTTTTTAGATTCTAAACGTGCTATTCAAGAGGTAGAGGAGCTTTCACGCCAATACGGACTTAAGATCGACCCCCAGGCCAAGGTCGCTGACTTATCGGTGGGCCTTCAACAAAGGGTGGAGATCCTAAAAGCCCTATACCGCGGCGCAGAGATTTTGATTCTGGACGAACCGACCGCGGTTCTGACTCCCCAGGAGGTGGAGGACTTATTTAAGGTTCTGCGTACCTTAAGGGCCAGGGGCACCAGTATTGTCTTTATCACCCACAAGATTAAGGAGGTTCTAACCCTGTCGGATCGGGTAAGCGTCCTAAGACGGGGTAAGAAAGTAGGCACCAAGGCCACATCAGAAACCAATGAGCAGGATTTAGCTGAGATGATGGTAGGACGAGTCGTTTTGCTTAATGTAAATAAAGAACCTGCCAGGCCTGGGCCTGAAGTGCTGAAGATTGATAAGCTGTCTGTTAAGGATCAATTCGGTCAAGTGAAGGTCAATGAGGTGGACCTCAGCGTTCGCAGTGGTGAAGTGCTAGGCATTGCTGGGGTAGAAGGAAATGGCCAGTCCGAACTTGTGGAAGCAATTGCAGGCCTGCGGAAAACGGCAGGAGGGAAGATATTCCTAAGCGACCAGGACATTACCGATTGGTCTCCTTTGAAGATAAGGGAAGCGGGCTTTGGTTATGTTCCCGAAGATCGCCATAGGCGCGGTTTGGTTCTGGATTACTCGGTGGCCGATAATCTAATCTTGGGCCTCCATGGTAAAAATCCCTTTGTCAAGCACAGTTTGTGGCGTGATGACAGGGCAATTAGTGAGAATGCTGAGCATGTCATCGAGCAATACGATATTCGTCCTCCAGTAGCAAGTCAACACGCGAGGAGCCTTTCTGGCGGTAATCAGCAGAAGATTGTGGTAGGCAGAGAATTCACACGAGATCCACGTCTGTTGATTTGTGCCCAACCTACCAGGGGTGTTGACGTGGGCGCCATTGAGTTTATACATCAACAGGTGATTACCCAAAGGGACCATGGCGCGGCCGTCCTCTTGGTTTCCGCCGAACTTGACGAGATTTTGTCCCTCAGTGACCGCATTGCTGTGATGTATGATGGTCAAATTGTTAGCGTGATGTCGGTCGATGAGGTGACAGAACACAAACTAGGTTTTCTTATGCTTGGTGGACGTTTAGAAGATTACGAAGCAGGCGAGGTGACAAGTCATGCAAAAGAGGATTAAGGTAACTCGCTGGCAAGAAATAGCGACACCACTTGCGGCTGTGGTCTTAGCCCTATTGGTAGGGTCAGGCTTTATTCTTTTTGTAGGCGAAAACCCCCTTACGGCCTATAGAATTTTATTCGTGGAGTCCTTTGGAAGCATACGAAATCTCGCTACCACATTGCAACGCGCG
>ENA-UOOR01004608-UOOR01004608.1-fermentation-metagenome-genome-assembly--contig:-NODE-4608-length-10834-cov-5.186288_pt1 | contig 10834 bp, 8 predicted proteins | sample MGYA00245780_ERZ724029 | MGnify/ENA primary metagenome ERZ724029 (study PRJEB28704, sample SAMN03018315) | fermentation metagenome | biome: anthropogenic terrestrial biome; feature: soil; material... | reverse complement strand
TTTATTTTAGATATTTTCTTCAAAATTATATTCTCCTTTCATTACTCTCTTATATTCAATACTAATAACTAATTAAACAAAAGTATTTTACTATGCTTTATTCGATAAATTATAACAAAAATTTCGAATACTAAATATTGTACCTTGGTACAATATTGTAAGATCCACAGCACTCCTCAAGCACTTAAAATATGAATCTTTATACATTTCTATTGTTGTGCCATTAAAAAAATAGTATAATATGGATTATAAAATAATGATTTTTTTACTCGAATTAAGACAGTTATAGTAAGAGGTGGTTTCGATGATAAAAGAAGATCCGTCTAATCTTGGGTTATTAAAAACAAAATATAGCATACCTAACATAAATAAACATCTGTTGCCACGTACGGTTATCAATCACAGGCTGAAAGAGTCCTTGAGTCGTAAACTAACTATTATAACAGCTCCTGCAGGCTACGGTAAAACTACCGCTGTGCTTAAATGGCTTGAAGGTATTTCACTGTCCTGTGCCTGGTTTTCTATTGATACAGACGATAATGACCCCCTTGTATTCTGGCGTTATTTATGTGCTGCACTAAACAGCATTTCAAATGGCATCAGCAAAGCTACAGAATATATTTTTACATCACAAGATCTTTTTAAGGCAAATGCCCATCTGAGCATTATAATTGATAATTTATCAATTATTCCCTCAGATTTTTTGCTTGTATTGGATGATTTCCATCTAATTACAAACCATGATATTCTTAATGGTCTATCCTACTTTATAACTTATCTGCCTTCAAACATGCACATTGTAATAATAAGCAGGATTGAGCCTCCTTTGAAGCTAACAAAGCTTGGCTTAAAGGAGGATCTGGTAAGAATTAGGTCAGAGGAACTCCGTTTTGAAACTGAAGAAATCTCCCAATATTATGAAGGAAGAGGATATTTTCTACAAAAAGAACAAATTCATAAGATTAAACTTTATACAGAAGGTTGGGCCGCTGCACTGGTAGCCGTAGCTCTGTGTCTTAAAAATGAAAAGGATAGACATAATGTCATAAAAAATTTTGGAAATAGTAATTTATATATAGAAAATTATCTAGTTGAAGATGTTTATAATACATGGACAAACGAGCAGCAGGAGTTTATGGAGAAAGTCTCCATTTTGGATAGACTATGTGGACCTCTTTGTGAAGAAATTACTAATTATGATGGCAATAGATTACTAAAAGAATTGTATACCCAGAACAGCTTTCTTATAGCCCTAGATTATGAAGGCATATGGTTTAGATACCATTCTCTTTTTTTAGATTTTCTAAGAAAAAAGCTATTGAAGAGAGATACTACCATAATTCAAGCTCTACACCACAAAGCAGGAGAATGGTTCAAAGCACACGGCTTTTTCAAGGAAGCAATCGATCATTTTTTGAGAGGTTCTCATTATGAAGCTGCTCTGCCTCTTATAGAAAAGCATAGTCAAGTGCCAATAAGAAAGGGAGACTATTCAAATGTTATTTCATGGATTGAAAGGCTGCCAGACAAATATGTTAATAATTCTCTGATGATTATGCTTATAAAAGCAACATATCTTATTGGGACAGATGATTTCAAAAACGCATGGAAGTATATGGAACAAATACAACTGGCACTAAAAAATGAAACTGCCTTTTCTAAATCCTTCAATACAATCTATTTGATGGTTAAAGCTCATTTCTTTATACGACAGGGTAATATCGAAAACACCTTACAAACGATCATGGAAGCTGCCGCCTGCGGTATAAACAATGTTATGAGTACACAATATATGAATTTTAATCTGCTTGATATTTCTATTTTTCGTACTCCATATTATACATTTACAAAAATACTAAAAAGAAATTTTGCTGAGTATGATTCACTTGTCGGTAATTATAGAACTCTGATCAGCACAAACCCTGGATATGCACCGTTGGTTAAAGGTGAATTATTTTATGAAAGTGGGAAACTGGACAAAGCCCTTCCAGAATTGCTTGCCGCCATTGACGAAGCCGTAAATGCTCGTTGTGCAGGAGCTTTAGTTCCTGCAATGATTACCATAGCAAAAATAAAACGGACTCAGGGTGATATGCAAGGCGCTTTGAAGGCTATTGAAGAATGTGAAAATAAAGTAGCAGAATTCCATAAACCCCACTGGAGCTATATACTAAAGGCCTTTAAAGCAAGGCTTTATATTGATTTGAATGATACAGAATTAATAGATAAGTGGATGAAGGAAAGCCGGCTAAATATCTATCAAGATATTATCAAGATACAGGAATATGAATTGATTGTACTGGGTAGGGTTTTAATTTACAAACAGCAGTATAATGATGCCACTATATTGTTGAATCGACTTTTAAGATTTGTCATGGTACAAAAGAAAAATCATAGTATTGTTGAAATACGAAATCTTCTTGCTATTACAGCAATAAAAGACTTGAATGAAGAAATTGCTGAAAATCACCTTGAAAATGCTCTTTCCATAGGACTTAAGGAAGGCTATGTAAGAAGCTTTGTAGATGAATTTGTTCCGATGATTTCTTTACTAGAAATGTATCTTAGAAAAAATAAAAGAAGAAACAAACTAACAGTTTATGCAAAAGATCGCCTCAATCAGACAAAAGAGTCTGTTAAACATTTTGTAATTCCTACAAATTCAGATACAATCGAAAATCTCCTAACTGCCACGGAGAATAAGGTTCTACATCTTATAATTAATGCCTATGCCAATAAAGAGATTGCAGAAAAACTAGGAATAACTCTCAGGACAGTAAAAGCCCATACTGGTAATATATATGCAAAGTTAGGGGTAAAAAATCGTATGCAATGCATAAAAAAAACAAAGGTATAATGAACCCAAGAATTCAGTTAAAAAAACAGTTAAATTATAGTTAGGTTCTTCATAAAATTTTTATTAAGACACATGGTGTAATGACAAGGGGATAAGGTAGTAACGAAGATATTGGTTACCACACTTGGCAAGAGAAGTCTCTTCACCGCAGAAATTACCTGATTGATATTTATTCCAAACGAGTCCGGCATACTTAGCTAAGGCAGCTTCATTTTTGAAGCGGGATATATCACCGATTTCTGCTACAACGCCGGCCGCAATAACAGGATCGATTCCTGAAATAGTAGTCAGTGTATGGCTAAAAGCCTTAAGGTGATTTTCTATCTCTTTATCAAGCTGCTTCTCTAAGAAGCGAATATTTTCAAGTGTCATGGTTAGAGATAATCCTACGGAATCATCCAAAGTAGGATGAAGCCTATAGGCTCTATTGGCAGCCTTTTTGAGACCATTTACAATTTCTTTAGGATTTTTGAGTCTGTTGTTACCCTGTGACACTATAAATTCAACAAGTTCTTCCGAAGAAAGCTTAGCAATTTGATCAGGTGTATATTTTTCAATTAAATCAGTAGATGCTTTACCAAAGACATTGCTAAAGGGGCAATCTGACTTGTAGGAAGAAAATTTTAAGTATATAAGGTTAGAAGCCCTGTTTTTTTCATTGATTAAAGTGTGAACAAGGGAAAATCTATACCTTGTAAGACGCTGTAAAGCTACAAATCTAAAGTCTGGTTTTGGTGAAGGTGCCAGGAGTAGTGGGATGTGCACTCCACACCAAACTTAATGCAGGAAGCATTAATGTTTCGGGCACAAGTGTTAATACTACAATAAAAATACCCGAAAACTGGAACGAAAATTCCCCAGTAAAAAATACTATGATAAGCTCCTATGGTAAAAGAATGACCATGGGAGGGAATATCAAGATGCTGGGGGTAGCAATGCAAACAACGATAAAAACATTATTTGAGAAAGGATATAACAAGGCACAAATTGCCAGAATGTTAAATATAGATAAAAAGACAGTAAGGAAGATACTAAAGGATATGTACAAAGAAAGCCAAGGACATCCATGCTTGAACCATATAATGGATTTATTTTATCAAAAATATCATTTGAAATATACATGGAGATTTTTTTACGGTTACATAATTCTATTTCATATGCAAAACTATAGAAATGAAAAAGCCTTGATTTGTGACAAAAAAAAAAAGAAGCAATCTGCTTCTCAGTACATTCTCTGGTGCGAAGGATGGGACTTGAACCCACACGATGTTACTCGCTACCCCCTCAAAGTAGTGCGTCTGCCTATTCCGCCACCTTCGCATTTATTTATATCACTTATCTGACATACAATAGTATTATACTTACTTTTTATAAATCTGTCAACTAAAAATCAACAAACTATGAACCAAATTTTAATAATGTATATTTATTAATATACTCATTAAGTCACCTTTGTATAAATACTTATAAATTCTGTAATTCACTTCCACCTTCTTAATATATTTATCTGTTTCCTGAAATGGTATGTAGTCAAGATTTTTTCCATCTGTGGAATGTTCTGAATTCTTCAGCCATTTTTGCACATTCCCCCGTCCTCCATTATATGCAGCTAACACAAGCTTCATATCATCATTAAATTCAGTTTTTAAATCATTCAGATACCAGCATCCCATTCTAATATTAAATTCAGGATCATAGAGCATGTCTTCATTAAAATCAGCTATATTCATCTTTTCCGCCGCCCATTTAGCTGTATCTGGAGTTATCTGCATAAGGCCTATGGCATTTTTATTTGATTTTACATATCTTTTAAAATTGCTCTCTGTTCTAATTACAGCAATTACAAGATAAACATCCAAACTGTATTCCTTAGAATACTTCACTATGTAATTGGAATACTTCAAAGGGAAATAATATCTCACCATACTTTTTGCACTGAATATTGCAATTATTATTAACACCACTGCTACTATTCTCATTTTAGATTTCAATGTTATTTATGCCTTAAATATCCTATGTTAAGGCACTCCACCCCCTACACATTCATAGTTATCTTATCCAATATTTCTTTTAACTGTTTTTTTGTTTCATCTAAAGTATTTGAATTATCCAATACAAAATCAGCGTATTTCTTTTTTTCTTCTAAGGTCATTTGAGAATTTATTCTATCAATTATCTGATCTTCTGTCAATTTATCTCTTTCCTTTACCCTGAATATTTGAGTTTTTCTACTGGACCATACTAAAATAATTACATCTGTATACTTATAAAACCCGCTTTCTATGAGAGTGGCTCCATCTATTATACAAATTTTCTCACCTTTTTCATGAATCTTATTCATTTCTTCAAATATTTCTTTTTTGATAAAAGGCATTATTATATCCTCATATGTATTTTTTTTATCCTTGTTTGAAAATATATAGTCTCCAAATTCTCTTCTTTTCAGGTTTCCTGAGCTGTCAATAAATTTTTCTCCAAAAGCAGATTTTATTTTATCTTTTATTACGATATACTTTTCCATTACATCTCTAGCTATAACATCAGCATCTATTACAGATATCCCCTGTTTCCTGAGCATATTGGAAACAGTACTTTTTCCACTTCCTATCCCCCCGGTAAGTCCTATTTTAATCATACTTTTCCCCCACCTTCAGTTATTTTATTTCACCTTATACCAATTATCTCCTGTACTTATATCCACTTCAAGAGGAACCTTTAACTGAAACACATTTTCCATTTCCTCTTTTACGATATCTTTTACATCTTTTAATTCATCTTTATATACATTCAATACTAATTCATCATGAACTTGAAGTATTATTTTACTTTTAAAATTATTGTCTCTCAATCTGTTAAAAACATTTACCATAGCTATTTTTATGATATCCGCTGCACTTCCTTGAATGGGAGTGTTCATGGCAAACCTCTCCCCTAAAGCTTTTACTATTTTATTAGAGGATCTTATTTCAGGTATAAACCTTCTCCTATTTAAAATAGTAGTGACATAAAAATTCTCTTCAGCTTGCTTTACTATGTTGTTCATATAAAGTTTCACCTTTGGATACTTTTCAAAATAAGCATCTATATAAGATTTTGCCTCTTTTCTTGATATATTTAGATTCCTGGCCAGACTAAAATCTCCAATACCATATACTATACCAAAATTTACAGCTTTCGCATTACTTCTCTGAGTAGACGTAACTTCCTCCAAAGGTACATTAAATACCTCTGAGGCAGTTTTAGTGTGAATATCATTATGATTTATAAATGCATTTATTAAATTTTCATCTTCGGATATATGAGCAAGCACCCTAAGTTCTATCTGGGAATAATCTGCTGAAAGTATAACACACTCTTCATTGTCTGGTATGAATACTTTCCTTATTTCTTTTCCCATCTCATATTTTATAGGTATATTTTGGAGGTTGGGTTCGGTACTTGAAAGCCTACCTGTAGTGGTTACCGTTTGATTAAAATTAGAATGAATCTTGCCATCCTCCTCTATTACTACCTTTAGTCCTTCTATGTAAGTAGAATATAATTTAGTAAGCTGTCTGTAATACATTATTTTCTTAATTATAGGATGCTTATCCTGTAACTTTTCAAGTACATCTGCATTAGTGGAGTATCCTGTTTTGGTCTTCTTTATAACAGGTAAATCCAATTTTTCAAATAATATTTTACCCAGTTGTTTTGGGGAATTTATATTAAACTCTTCTTCAGAAAAAATATATATTTCCTTTTGTACCTTATCTATTTCTATTTTGAATTTCTGCTCCAATTCAATCAGTTTATCCTTATCTACCTTGAATCCTTCACACTCCATATGTGCTAATATATAAGTAAGAGGCTGTTCCACTTCATATAACAATTTATCCATGGAAAAAACAGATATTTTCTCCTTCAAAGCTAAATATAGCTTTTTAAATGCCATAGTTTCTTTTATAGAACTATTTTCCGTTTCTGCTGGAATATCCATGCCTAAATATTCTTTAATAATTTCTGGTAACTCATAGTTGTTTCTTGCAGAATCTATCAAATAAGCTGCTATCTTCATATCAAATTCTATACCTGAAAATCCTATTCCAATTCTGTGCAATATACTACAGGGAATCTTTACTCCATAGCTTACCTTCCTTAGTAATGAACTTTCAAACAATGTTTTGGATGTTTCTATTGTTTCAATTTTATTTTTATCGTATATTTCTTTAAAATGTATCTCAAATATTTTATCTTCTATATTTACAAATATTTTGTCTATATAATTTCTAGAATAAATGTTTTTTTCTACAACTTTAAAATTAATATAAATTAGCTTATTTTTCACATTGTCATCTTTCAAAAAATCCATAAAATCACGAAATTTATTTAAAGTATCTATAACTTCACATTCCACATGTAAATCTTCCTCTTTTATCTTATCTTTTTTCTCTACTTCAGGTATTTTATCCATTAAAGATTTAAACTGAAGTTTCTCAAATAATCTTTTCAGGCCTTCGTTATCGTATTGTTCTTTAGATTCAATAGATTGTAAATCCATTTCTATAGGAACATCTGTAATAATAGTAGCAAGTTTCTTGCTAAATACAGCCTGCTCCATATAATTCTTTAAATTTTCCTGAACCTTTTTCCCTTTAATATTGTCTATATTACGAAGCACTTCTTCTATGCTTTTATATTCTTTTATCAATTTTAGTGCCGTTTTCTCTCCTATGCCAGGCACTCCGGGGATATTATCAGAAGCATCACCCATAAGCCCCTTTACATCTATAAATTCCTTAGGAGTTATTCCATAATCATTTATAATTCTATTTCTATCATAAATTTCCTTCTGTGTTATACCTCTTTTAGTTATCACAATTTTTACTGAATCTGTAGCCAGCTGAAGGGCATCTTTGTCTCCTGTAACTATATATACTTCCATACCTTCTTTTTCTGCAAAAACAGATAAGGTGCCCATAAGATCATCTGCCTCAAATCCATCTATTTCAAAAATATTTATAGATAAAAGTTCTAATATTTCCTTCACTATAGAAAACTGCTCTGCAAGTTCAGGAGGCATCTTCTTTCTACCTGCCTTATATTCACTATATTTATTATGTCTGAATGTAGGTGCACTTCTGTCAAAAGTACATACTATATGACTGGGCTCTATTTCCTTTTTCATTTTCAAAAGCATATTTATAAATCCATAAACTGCGTTTGTATGAATCCCTTCTGAATTAGTCAAGTCAGGTAGTGCATAAAAAGCTCTATTCATTAAACTATGTCCATCTAGTATCAATAATTTTTCCCGAGACATAAAATTACCTCCAAAATTCTATTTAAATATCTAAAAATTAAATTTTTCAAGCTTCTCTATTATAACATCTTACTATGATTACTCTCTACCATTTAAAGTTTTTTATTGCCATATTTTATGGTGAAATTTGTAGGATTTCAAACAATTTTTTATAATTTATATCTGTCTCAATACCATGTCTGTGCCAATGGTTTTTACATCCACAATAATCAAGAATAACACATTGAGGTACCAAATTCAAATTTCTGGCCTTTAATCCTCCCTCTATTAAATTAAGCACACAAGCAATACCAACAATACCTATATCTCCATATATAGTATCTCCTTTTCCAGAAAAGACGCTGCTTTCATGAGGAACTACATAAACTTTAAAATTATGTTTTTCTCCTATTTTATTTAATATATTGACTTTACAATTTCCACAACAACCCATACATATAAAGCCCTTATCTGTCTTCTTTTTTCTGCATTCACTATAAGTTTTTAAACACATACATGCAGGGAGAAATATTATCTTATCCTTTGTTTTTAAAAATGTATTTCTAAAGGCCCTATTTAAAATTTCTGCTCCTACCATATTAAGATGATATTCAACTTCCCTGCGTCCACAAAATATGTTATCTTCTCTCTCTTTATAAAGCTTATATTCATTCATTAAAAATTTATCTACATTCAAGGTATATTTCCTCATATTTTCCATGGATTCCTTCTCGAACCAATCCGCTATTTCAATAATAAGTTTACCTGCATTGGATACATAGTTACTATTATTATACTCAAAAAACAAATTCCATATTTCCATTCTTTTAACTTGAAATTTAAATTCCCCTGTAGATTTAAGCCACGTTATTAATTTTTCAAAATGATTTTCTATACAGATTATATTATAAAGTCCTTCTTTTAAAAGATATCTATATGCCATTTTTCCCCTTATACCATCTATATACTTTTTAAAAATCCAAGAATTCCGTCTCATATCCGAAAGTAAAACTAAAATTTTATAAGTAATTTTTGATAAATCCATGGATTTTTTTGAATACACATTCCATAATACTCCTATAATAAGAATCTCCAGTTGATACTCTTCTCTGCTTCTCAATTGTTCTATATCAAATTTCTGAATATATGCCATAAAATCCTCTATTATATTATTTGCCCTTGTTTGGATTTTTTGTATTACTTTTTCCGAGAAGCCAGATATAAATTTATAATACTCATTAGAATCCTTCAATTTATTTCTAAGACTATAAGTTACATAATTTCCCATATATTTTTCTCCTAAATTATAATTAAAAATTTTTTTAAGATTCATAACAATAGTTTTTGCTTTTGTAATAATTTCATTACCTTGTAAATTTTGAATTATAAACCATATCATCATTTTAAACCCAATATCCCCATCAATTTAATAAGGATATATCCCTAAAATGCTGTTAAAATAACAACTATAAAACAAGCCTAAACTTCCAAAACTGGAATGAAGTGCGGTGGATAACAATTATTTGAGGTGAATCTTTTTATTAAAAAGTAGGACAATCCCTCTCCGAACCTGTCAACTAACTTCGTAGGCTAATTAGGGAGGATATTTATGAATTTAAAAAAAATTAAAATGCTGTTGTTTGTATTAACATTCTGCACACTATCTTTTACAAAGGCACACGCTGCTAATTATACAGTAAAATCGGGAGATTCTCTATTTAAAATAGGTATATTATTTAAAACCGATGCAAATACTATTATGAAAAATAATAATCTTAAAAGCAGTGACATATATCCAAATCAAGTCTTATATGTAGATTCTGATACATACACTGTAAAAACTTCAGACACCCTTTATTTAATAGCAAAAAAATATGGTATATCTCTTAACACATTAATTGCTGCCAATAATAATGTGGACAAGTATATCTATCCCGGTGAAGTATTAAATATACCTGCTGGGTGGATTTTTAAAAGTGCAAGCCCATCCACTCCCATAGTATCATATAGCGAGAGTGATTTGGATTTACTGGCCAGATTAGTAACTGCAGAAGCTGAAGGAGAATCCTATAAAGCTAAAGTAGCTGTAGCTGCTGTTGTACTTAACCGTGTTCAAAACCCAAAATATCCATCTACCCTAAAAGATGTAATATATGAGGTATCTGGAGGCTATTATCAATTTACTCCTGTATATAATGGCTGGATAGACAAGCCTGCTTCCCAGGATTCAAAAAATGCCGCTTATGAAGCACTCTACGGTTCCGATCCAACAAATGGTGCATTATATTACTTTGATGATAGTACTACAAATACCTGGCTCTGGTCAAAACCTATTGCTTTAAGGGTTGGCAAAATGATATTTGTATATTAGTATAATCCCAATACATAACCTCAATGAATTAAAAAAATTAAGGCATAAGTTAGTTTAATTTACTTATGCCTTTTATATATTATATCTCCAATAGTTTGAAGCAATTGGACAATTATTACAAGTATTATTACTGTATACACCATTATATCAGTCTGAAATCTATAATACCCATAATTTACAGCTACATTTCCAAGTCCCTCTCCCCCTACAGTACCTACCATAGCAGAATATCCTACTACACTTATAACGGTAAGGGTTATTCCAAGTACTAAAGATGACAGGTACTGCTAATGAAGGTTCCCAAAAAGGGAACAGAGAAAATTTT
>ENA-UOOR01004607-UOOR01004607.1-fermentation-metagenome-genome-assembly--contig:-NODE-4607-length-10836-cov-2.616640_pt1 | contig 10836 bp, 8 predicted proteins | sample MGYA00245780_ERZ724029 | MGnify/ENA primary metagenome ERZ724029 (study PRJEB28704, sample SAMN03018315) | fermentation metagenome | biome: anthropogenic terrestrial biome; feature: soil; material... | reverse complement strand
AAAGGAAAAAGCTAAAGAAAAGGAACGCTTGATCAAGAAAAAAGCCAAAGAAAAAGAGCGTCTGTTCAAGGAAGCGGCCAAAGCTCGGGAAAAAGGACGCCAGCAGCTTGAAAAAGCCAAAGAAAAGGAACGCTTGGCTAAAGAGAAAGCCAAGGAAAAGGAGCGTCTGGCCAAGGAAGCGGAATTGGCCAGGGAAAAAGAACGCCAACAGCGTGAAAAAGCTAAAGAAAAAGAACGCTTGGCTAAAGAAGCAGAAAAGTCGCGTTTGGCTAAAGAACTTGCCAAAGCTAAAGAAAAGGAACGTTTGGAGGCAGCAAAGGCCAAGGAAAAGGAACGTCTTGCCAAAGCTAAAGCCAAAGAGCATGAACGCTTGCTTAAAGCCGCGGCCAAGGCTAGGGAAAAGGAACGCTTAGCCAAGGAAAAAAGCCGTTCGGCCAAAGCCAAAGCTCAAGAGGAAAAACAAGCTAAAAAGTCTGCCAAGCAGGAAAATGAGAAAGAAGAAGAGGTAATTATAGTTGAGGATGAACAAAGGGCTATCTCATAGTATGATAACCATGGTGCTCACCCTGGTTTTGCTAATAATGCTAAATCTTGCATGGTTAATGAACGCTTCTTTATCTGCTACCGATGCCATCAGCTTTGGCTTGGGTAAGCTGGATTTTTAGGTAAGTGTGGATGAAATGGTTATAGAAAGCGGCAATGTTATTTTTGTGCTGTTGCCTGCTTCCGAAGGTAATGTGATTTTGAAAGCTAAGAACATGGTGCCTGCACAAACCAAAAACTACAGGATAAGCGTTACCAATAACGGGGTGGACTGCAAAGTATTTTTTGGCCTTTCGGATATTCAAAACCCTATAGGCATCATTATCACGTAGGCAGTTTTGGCAACCATTGCAGCTGTTTATTGGGCGGCTTCAAGCGGTGCCTGACTAAGCGATATCCAAGAAGGGGATTTAGCGGCCGAGTATTCTAATTTTGTGATAAGCTCCCAAATCAAATTTGGCGCGGCTAACGCGATTCCCGACAGTGATGGTCTTTTTCCCGTTAATGTGTTTAGCCCTGCTGCCGATAATTATATAAATAAGCTCAAGGTTTCCCTCAATTATCAAGGCGAAAGCGAGGTTTACCTGCGGGTAAAAGTGCTTAAAGAATGGAAGTTGGAGCAGAAAGTGGATGGTTTAACCGAAATCGCAGCTTTATCTAACAGCCCTTTGACTGCCTATGATGTGCTTTCAGGCTGGTATGACAAGCGTAAATATGATGGTTATTTTTACTGTAAAACACCGCCTGATGCTGGTACAGCCATGAATATACCCTTGATAACAGGGGCTTCCAATTACTGGCGTGATCCCGAATATATGCCGCAAGTGAATGATTACCCCAAACTTATTATGAGGATGTGTGTAATAGCGGAAGCAGTGCAGACCAACTGTTGACAGCAATACTAGAATTTAACAGAACTGCCCTGGGAATAAAATAACTAAAATAAACAAGCCTATCCTACCGTCTTTGCTATAGCAAAGACGGTTTTACTTTTTTATGTCTTAAAACGTTCTTCATATCAGCACGGGTTTTTTCATAGTATTTTAGGGGTGATGATATGAAAAAACAATTAGTGGCGAGGGAGATTTTTCAAAGTACCGATCCGCAAACCAGAAAGCAAAATCTAACAGCAAAAATCAACAGCTATCTTCAGGCCAGGTTGGCAAATTGGCTTAAGAGATAGGGGGTAAAACATTGCTTTGTGCCATTTATTGCCGTTTGAGCAAAGAAGATGAGGAAACGGGTAGAGAAAGCGAAAGCATCGTTAACCAAAAGGCACTTTTAACAGAGTATGCTCGTGAATGCGGCTGGGATATTTATAAAATCTATTGTGATGAAGATTACAGCGGCATCGATAGGGCAAGGCCCCAATTCAATGCCTTGATCCATGATGCCCAAGCAGGTCATTTTGAAATAGTTCTCTGTAAAACCCAAAGCCGTTTTACCAGGGATATGGAGCTGGTGGAAAAATATATCCATCACGATTTTTTGTTGTGGGGCATTCGTTTTGTGGCATTGGTGGATAATGCGGATACTGAGGTGAAAGGCAACAAAAAAGCCCGCCAAATCAACGGGTTGGTCAATGAATGGTATTTAGAGGATCTTTCCGAAAATATCAAGGCGGTTTTAGATCATAAAAGGAAACAGGGTGATTTTATAGGCAGTTTTGCTGCCTACGGTTATATTAAGGATCCCGAAAACCATAATAAGCTTTTGCCCGACCCTATGGCGGCGGCAGTGGTAAGGCGTATATTTACGCTTTATCTGCAAGGCTTCGGCAAACAAAAAATAACGGAGCTTTTGAACAAAGAAGGTGTTGCCAACCCTACTTTATATAAACAAAATTTAGGCCTTGCCTATGTGAATCAAAGCGGTGCTTATGCAGGTCTTTGGAATAAAACCACAGTAGGCAGGATACTGCAAAATGAGCTTTATACAGGCAGCATGGTGCAGGGCAAACGCCGAAAAATAAGCTATAAGGATAAAACTTGTACGGAAATACCGCGCAGAGATTGGATAAGGGTGGAAAATACGCATGAACCAATTATAGAGAAAGAGGTATTTGAGCGGGTACAAGATTTGATGAGCCTGCGTACACGCGCCCAAGAAAGCGGTGAGATCCACCTTTTGGCGGGCAAAGTTTTTTGCGCGGATTGCGGCAGTATTTTAAGTAAAGTAAACAGTGGCGGCAAGGGTACTGAAAAGGCATATTTGCGTTGTAAACTACATGCTCAAAACAAAGCTCTGTGCAGCGGCCATTATATTCGTTTGGAACAGCTTACGGAATTGGTGGAAGCTAAAATCTATGTTTACATAAAAGAATTTTATGAAAAAAGCGAACCAATTCCTTTAGCCAAACCTTTACTGAATAAAGATTACGCTAAAACGGCTGTCCTGCTTAAAGCACAGTTGGAAAAGCGCAGCCGAGCCTTGAAAAGCCTGTATTTGGATAGGGCGGCCGGTATTATAGGGGAGGAACAGTTTTGTGAGCTTAACCGGGCTTTTTTAAAAGAAAAACAAGCTTATACCGAAAGACTGGCCCTGCTTAAAGAGGACGCGGATTTTGATGATAAAAGCCAAGAAAGGCAGCAAAAATACTGGCGGGAACTTTGCGCATTTAAGGTAATAGACCGTGAGCTGATAGCACTTTTGGTAGATAAAATAGAAGTATGGGAAAAAAATAAAGCCACTGCTGAACAGCGTATTAGTATAAGCTGGCTTTTCTAAGGCTGGGTTTAAGTATTATCATTGCTGTTCAAATAAATAACTGTTTATTTTAATGATAGGGGCTGCCATTTTAAAAGAATAGTACTATTATTATGAACGTATTTTAATGTTATCCTGAATTAGGTTTACTGTCATTCTGAACCAAGTGAAGCATCTTTCAAGGCTCAGAATGACAGGTTTTTGAAAAATATAGCTCATTGAACCCCTTGCGGAATTCATTAAAATAATTTTTGATTTTTTGTTTTACCTAACATGGCGTAGCTTAAGTGGTCAAGGCGCAAACAACCCCTTTCCTTTAAGGGAAAGGGGCTATGGGAATAGGGTAAAAATTTTTTATGAAAGTTTTTGCCCTATCTACTAAAAACATTACTTAATAGCTAACTTTATTTTAGCTTTCATAAATTATTTTAAGAAGGCTTTATTTTATTCAAAAATATCGCGTGTCATGGTTTTATTTAAAATAGGATAAATATTAAGTTTATAGCCAATATCGCAGTTGGCAAGAAAAACCTGTTTAATATCACTGATATTTTGGTTTTTAAGTTGGTTTATAAGCCATTTTTCGTCCCTGCCTATGAATTTTAGGTTATCAGGCAGGGGCTTGCCGTCTATAATTAGGTTTACTAGGGGTTGTTCAGGCGACGGCGTCAGTTTGAAATCGGCAGGGGTTACAGGGCGCTGGGTGGCTAAAGGTAAAAAACTGATTTTGCCATTGGGTTCTAAAATGGCACTTTGTAGTTTGGAAATATCATAATAACCGTTGGTACGGCACTGGCTCAAAAATTCACTTACATCCAGCCTGGCTTTTTTCAAGTTATTTTTATACAGTTTGCCGTTTTGAAATAAAACCAAAGTTTCACCCGTTAAAATGCGTCGTAATTTTATAGATTTATCCGTGGCTATGGAAAAAATCAAGGCAAAAAAAGCATAAACTATCATGGCAGTAAGTGGCTTGGCAAATTCTTCTAATGCAGTTGCCATTTCTGCTGCTATGGAGCCGATGGTGATGCCGGTTATATAATCGAACATGCTCAATTGGGACATCTGGCGATTACCCATAATTTTGGTAAGTAAAAACAATGTAAGAACGGAGCCCGTAGCAGTTAAAATGATGTGCAGTATATCCATTAAGTCTCTTTCCTTTCCAATAAAATAAAAATTTAAAGCAAATGTTTTTAAAAGGCTGGTGTGAAATTTTTTAGGTTACTTTGCTATCTTTTAGGATGTGTAGTTACAGGTTTTTTATGAGGATATATTTAAAATAAAAAAATAATCAGGACAATTGCCCTGATTATTTTTCTATATTTTATTTTAAAATTTGTGTTAAGCCCCATGTTTTTGGCATTTGTAAAGTTTCTTCCCTAGTTTTACCAACTCATACCAAAATACTGCAACAGCGGCTATACCAAAAGCCATAAAAAATTCTGCTGCTTTAAGTGGTGCCAGCTTTAAAAAATTTGCCAGTGGTGTGTAAAGAATGAGGATGACCCCTAAAAAGGTAATAAACCAAACCAGCCACATCAATTTATCTTTAGTTAAGCGTATAGTGGAAACTATGGCAAAATCTATATTTGAGCTGTTTACCTGTACCAAAAATAGGTTGGATAGGATGATTATTACAAGCCCCATACTTCTGGCTACAGCGGCTTCGGCAGGGTTTTGCATAAGAAAGCTGTAATAAACACTAAAGGAAGCAGCAAAAATAACCATGCCCTGAAGCAGGCTTTTGCCAAGGATAGCGCCATTTAAAATATTTGCTTTGGGATTTCGGGGCGGTTTTTGCATTATATCTTTTTCAGCAGGTTGGCGTTCCAGTACAATGGAACAGGTTGGGTCTATAATAAGTTCCAAAAGGACAATGTGTAAAGGTAAAAGCATAAGTGCGCCGGGTGTTATATTGAGCAAAGGCGCAAGTAATGAAGCCAAGGCTATAGGCAGGTGGATGGTAAATACATAGCCTATAGCTTTACGTATATTATCGTAAATGCGCCTGCCATCTTTAACTGTATCTACAATTGTAGAAAAGTTATCATCCATTAAAATAAGGTCTGCCGCTTCTCTGGAAACCTCAGAACCGCGCTGGCCCATGGCTATCCCTATATCTGCATGTTTAAGGGCAGGGGCATCATTCACGCCGTCGCCTGTCATTGCCACTATTTCGCCATTGGCTTGCAGGGCTTTAACGATCCGCATTTTATGTTCAGGCATAACACGGGAAAAAATGCTTGCCTGCTTTACCTTTTCGCACAGTTCGTCATCACTTAGGCGGTTTAATTCATTACCGGTTACTATATTTTCACAATTTGGTATGCCCGTTTGTTTGGCAATGGCACTGGCGGTGATGCCGTTGTCGCCCGTTATCATAATAACTCTTATGCCTGCTTTGGTGCATTTTTCAATATCCTGCTTTATATTTTCACGCGGGGGGTCAGCAAGGCCTATCAAGCCACAGAGATTAAGCTTGCATTCCATGATGGTTTCGGGGATTTCATCTTCGTTATTTAAATGCATTATACCAACGGCAATCACGCGCAGACCTTGTTGCGACATAACAAGCATTTTGGCTTCTGCCTGTGCTTTTTCTGTTTCCGTAAGTTTGCAAATACCCAAGATTTTTTCGGGTGAACCTTTGGCAGCAATGAGGATTTGGCCGTCATGCCGCCAAACATGCCCCATCATGGGTGTTTCATGGGTTAGAGCATATTCTGTGATAAGCCTGCCCCCGAAAAGATGGTCTCTTTTTATACCTTGTGCCTCGCAGTGAGCCAACATGGCTTTTTCCATAGGGTCGTAGGTATCTGTTTCACAGCCCAGGCCCATGACTTCGCATAGTTCCGCTTCTGTGCAGTTTACCGCCCATGTTTCACGCACACTCATTTGGTTCATGGTGATGGTACCTGTTTTATCCACACAAAGTACGGAAACCGCACCCAAAGTTTCTACAGCTGGCAATCTGCGTACAAGAGAATTCTTTTTGGCCAGCCGCCAGGCACCTAAGGAAAGAAAAACCGTAAGGATAACAGGGAATTCCTCAGGTATCATGGCCATGGCCAAGGTTATGCCCGAAAGTATGCTTTCGATGATACGTTCACCAAATTGATGGTCGGGAATATTGAAATATGTGATGATAACTACCAGCAAAAACAGTGCGGCCGCTATGACGGCACAAAATTTTACCAATTTGTTGGTTTGCTTTTGCAAAGGTGTTATTGTATGAGGTGCCGATAAAACCGAGCTGCCTATTTTGCCATAAGCAGTGGCAGAGCCTATTTGTTCTACCAGTACCATGGCACTGCCTTGGGTTACCAAGGTACCCGCATAACAATGGTCCTTGAGCCAAAACTCGCTGTCGTTTTGAGGGGTTGTCGTTTTCCAAACGCCAACAGATTCGCCCGTAAGCGAGGATTCATCCACGCACAAGTCATTAGCACGGAGAATGCGGCCGTCTGCGGGTATTTTAACACCTTCGGCTATCAGCATTAAATCTCCCGGCACCAAATCTATACTGGCAATAAGTTTTTCTTGGCCGTCCCTTATGACCTTAATTTGTGGAGCAGCCAGCTCTTTTAAGGCATTTAGAGTTTTATCGGTTTTCCATTCCTGGATGATATCTATGCTGATTATGCCTACAACAAAAATAAGCATGATCGCACCGTCACGCGGTTCTCCCAAAATAAAATAGATTATTGCCGCCGCTATCAAAAGCAGAAACATTGGTTCGCTGATGATATGAAGCGCTTTTTTGAAAAAATTCGGTTTTGGGGCAGGGGTCAATTCGTTTTTGCCGTATTTCCCCTGAAGCTTTTTTGCTTCCAAAGCAGTTAAACCTTGTAACGCCGTAGTTTGTTTTGTCATAGCACTTGCCTCCGTTATAGTTGTGTTATGGCACTTCATATATTACAGCATTATCTTTCCAAAAATGTATAAAAAAACACATCATATGGAACATACTACTGTCCCACAGATGTGTTAAGCTTCATCTGCTGCCACCTAAGGCGGCCCGGCCCCACGAACCCTGTAGAGGGTCCATCGCCTGCTCAGTTTGTACTGTAGATTTATATGCAGTGCAAAGAGACTATGATTATATAATAATATATGCTTAAAAGTTTGTCAAGTGAACTATTAATTTTTAAAAAGTCAAATCTAGAAATAAAAATTTTTAAAAAAGATGTTTAATAACCGCACCGCATGTTGTGGACCCTGTATATCCAGGCGCGGTTGATGAAATAGTGAACCTGGGCGACCATTGGAACCAAAAATATCTTAAAGAACATAAAGAGGAAATAAAGAGCCTGACCAAGGAAATTTCTCTTAGCTTTGGCAAGGCTTATAATAAGCTGGCAGAGGCTCAAAAAATAAGGAAGGAAACATTTGAGGAGCTAAAAAAAGATACTGATGAAAAAGAGCTTGCAACTTTGGCGGATGGTTTGGTAAAGGAAATCTTTTGCGGCAGCCTGCCTCAGGTAAGGCACTTTTTTGCTACAGCCGTAACACCTATGGGTTGGATGGGTTATGCCCAGGAATTATCTGTGAAATGCCCGGTGCGTTACTTGCTTAAGGGTGGTAAAGCTGATGCGGCTTCCGTAATTTTGGCGGAGGTGGCAGAGTCTGCGCTTGAGCGCGGCCATAATGTGGATATTTTTCATCACACCATGGAGCCAACCGCTGTGGAAATGGTTATTCTGCCTGCCTTAGGTGTGGCTTTGGCCGATGCCGAATGTGTTGATATAACAGAGCTTGCGCATGACCGTATCATAAATATAGCTATGAAAGCGGAAGCAGCGGAAGCAGCGGAAGCAGCAGAAGCAGCAGAAGCAGCAGAAGCAGGCACAGATACATTACCTGTAAAAGAGGCTTGGCGGGAATTGGTGGCAGAAGCTGCGCTTAGCATAGCGGAAGCTAAGGAAACCCACAATAAGCTGGAATCGTATTACATACAGGCTATGGATTTTGAAGCTGTGGACAAAATAGCCAAGGAGATTTTTGGTAAGATTTGGGCCATGGCAGCCTTGAAAGAGAAAAAGGCATAACAGTTGTCATATTTTTAGTACTCCCTAAATATATTATGAAAAGAAAGCAAAAAAACGAAACGGTAATGCCTCATAATTAACGGGAGGGATAAATAATGGCTGAAACGAGAGTTCCTGAAAAGGTGGTTTTGCCTTTAACTCATACTATTTTTATGGCAAGGGATACACCGCCTTTGGGCGAAATACGGGATATATCCGTAGCAACCGCCCTAATGAATATCGAACAAGAGGAAGAGGCTGTATCTTGCCGCGGTGAGCTGGCGGTGGATGTTGCCTACCACAGCAAAGCAGGCGAGGGTGAACTACATCATGCCCAAATAAATGTACCCATGACGGAGACCTTACCTGAGGCCTGGGCGAGTGTTAACGCCAATACCAGCCATATCACTACAGAAAATTTAAGCTGGCAGGTGCTTACCACCCATGCTTTGGAATTGGTGGGTACGCTGGTATTAACACCTGCGGAAAATAAACAGCGGGAAACAAGCAAAACGGTTTTGCCAATCGCCGCTGATGAATTTGATGAACTGGCGGAGCCGCCCGATGACTTTAAGCTTAATTATGTTAAGCCAAAGCTGAACAGCCCTATGATTTCAGAAACCTCCATTTTGGCGGAATTGGCAGATGATGTGCAAATCATGGCGGAGCTTGATGATACGGTTATGCCCGATGAAAATAACGGCAAGCGTGAAGAATTAATCCATGAAGTAAGTGCCGAATTAGCTGATGATATAATGGATGGCGATTTGGCTTATTTGGAAGAACCTGCTTCAGCATTACAGGAGGCGGAATCCAAACCGGAACCCATACTTGAAACTGAGGATACCATGAATTATGTTTTAGAAGAACCTGCTTCAGCATTACAGGAAACGGAACCCAAACCGGAACCTATACTTGAAACTGAGGATACCATGAATTATGTTTTTGACGAACCTAAGCCGATTAGCACTGTTTCAGAGCGTCCGTATGCGGTTACAGAAAGTGTGGGTAATGAATACAGGCTTAAGTTTTATTTGCCGAAAAAAAGTGAAAGCTTGGAGGCTGTAGCCGCAAAGCCCTCTTTAAGCCAGGCAGCCCCGCAGGCTGCAGATGAAACGGCAGATGAACTGGAAAACGAACTGTTTTTGGATATACCGGAAGAAAATGCTTGAGCCTTTATTTTCAAGCTTGCCCTTAAAGGTGCGGGAAATAAGCCTTTTAAAAAAGGACGTTTATAAAATAGAGGCTGAAGAAGGCACTTTTATCTTAAAAAAAATCAATAAACCCTTAAACAAAATGAAGTTTGTTTGGGGGGCTGTAAACTATTTGCCCACGCATGGTTTTTCTGCTTTACCTGCTTTGATAAGTGTGAACGGAAGTGATATCCCCCTTGCTTGGCAGGGGGATATTTATTTCATCTGCCGCTTTTTGGAGGGCGAAAGGGCTGATTTTAGCAAAATAGAGGATTTGCAGGCAGCTTTTAGCTGTTTGGCAGACTTTCATGCCGCTGCCCATGGTTTAACGCTTACGGGAGCCAAACAAAGCTACTTTAATAAGCAAGCAGAACTTAAAAGCATGGTTTGTAATCTGCATTCTTGGGAAGCATTGGCCAAAAAAACAGGCGGTGAGTTTGCAACACTATATATTAAGCTTTTACCCATTTATCTGGCAAGGGCCGAAACAGCTTTTGCTCTGCTTGAAAAGGCTTGCTATAACGAACAGGCGGCCAAAGCCGAAGCCGCAAAAACTTTTATTCACGGCGACGTGGCGGCCCGCAATTTTATTATCAGGGAAGGCAAAGGTGCCCTAATCGATTTTGATTACAGCCGTTATGACCTGCATCAGGCAGACACGGCACGTTTATTGGAGCGCAGTTTGGGGTTTTGGTATTATGATGCGGCGGTTTTTCACGAATGCTTGGCAGCTTATACAGAAAGGCTTTTTTTAAGCAGGGAGGAAATGGTTTTGATCATAGCCTTTTTAAGCTTTCCCAGGCGTTTTTGGCGTTTGGGCAAGCGTTATTTTATAGATGGTATAAAAAATAAAAGCCTGTTTAAGCTAAAAAAATTACAAGCTGTATTGCCTGAGGAAAGCGCACTTTTAGATTATTTACAGGCAAAGTATACTTAAAGGGGTGAACTATGACAGGCACTGAAAAAGTTTTTACGGGAAAAATAGGTATAGATGCCAGGGCAGCGGTTTGGTATAGGGGTACGGGTATAGGTACATATACATACAGGCTTTTGCATCATTTAAAGCAAAGGGAGGAAGCGGATGATTACCGCCTGTTTTGGCAAGGTGATGAAATACGCGGGCTGGATATAGCCAATAGGGTGGATTTTCAAAGGCTGGAAATGAATTGTAATTATTGGCGAGAGGTATATTTGCCCGAAGCTATAGCTAAAGAGCAGATTTTGCTTTATCATGTGCCACAGAACGGGATCGGCTTGCCTTGTCCCAAGAGTTGCTTGCAAGTAGTAACCATCCATGATTTGATACCCTACCTTTACCCGGAAACTGTGGGCAAAGGTTATTTGCAGGAATTTTTAAGCCATAT
>ENA-UOOR01004605-UOOR01004605.1-fermentation-metagenome-genome-assembly--contig:-NODE-4605-length-10845-cov-2.724930_pt1 | contig 10845 bp, 7 predicted proteins | sample MGYA00245780_ERZ724029 | MGnify/ENA primary metagenome ERZ724029 (study PRJEB28704, sample SAMN03018315) | fermentation metagenome | biome: anthropogenic terrestrial biome; feature: soil; material... | reverse complement strand
ATTTTGTTAGTAAAGTTTTAACTATCAATTTAAAAGAAGATAAAGATAAGGGAAAAGTTTTATTACAAACTAAAAACATTGTAAATAAATTTGAACCAAATGTAAAAGTTTTGGAAAAGAATAGAAGCAATAATATAGAAAATGAAGATAACTCTGAAGGCTTTGAAAATAAAAGAAAGATAATAAGAATTATTGCTGGTTCAATTGCTGTTATTACAGCTGGATTTTTAAAGAATAATCCACAACTGCAGCTTTCAATATATCTTCTAAGTTATATTTTAATAGGTGGAGATGTTATATTAAGAGCCCTGAAAAACATAGGAAAAGGTGAAATTTTTGATGAAAATTTTCCTATGGTCATAGCAACTATTGGAGCTTTTGCTATTAAACAATATCCAGAGGCAGTATCAGTTATGCTTTTTTATCAAATAGGAGAGTTATTTCAGGATTATGCAGTAAATCGTTCAAGAAAATCCATATCATCTTTAATGGATATTAAACCTGAATTTGCAAATGTTCAGAGGGAAAATCATATAGTAAAATTATCACCAGAAGATGTAGTGGTAGGAGATATAATAATAGTAAAACCAGGTGAAAGAGTACCTCTTGATGGAAAAGTTATAAAAGGGGAAACTTTTGTAGATACTTCCGCTTTAACAGGGGAATCAGTACAGAGAAAGTTAAAAGAGGGTAGTGAAATACTATCAGGTTTTATAAATAACACATCTTTAATTAATGTAGAAGTAACTAAAAGTTATGAACAATCAACAGTAACTAAAATATTAGATTTAGTTGAAAATGCTAGCAGCAGGAAAGCACCCACAGAGAACTTTATAACAAAGTTTGCAAAGTATTATACACCTGTAGTGGTATTTGCAGCAGTAGCTTTGGCAATTATACCACCACTTGTAATAGAAGGGGCTGTTTTTTCAGATTGGCTTTATAGAGCTTTGATATTCTTGGTAATATCTTGTCCTTGTGCCCTGGTTATATCTGTACCTTTAGGATTCTTTGGGGGGATAGGTGCAGCCTCTAAAAAAGGTATATTAGTTAAAGGAGGAAACTATCTGGAAGCTTTAAATAGTGTGGATACAGTTGTATTCGACAAAACAGGCACTTTAACTAAAGGAGTCTTTAATGTCACTGAAATAGTATCCATGGAGGGTGTCAATAAAGATGAATTATTAGAAATAGCAGCTCTAGGTGAAAGTTTTTCTAATCATCCAATTGCACTATCAATTCTTCAGTATTATGGAAAAGCTGTAGAGAAAGATGCTATAAAGAATTATGAAGAAATTTCAGGCTATGGTATTAGAGCCACGGTTAAAGATAGACAACTACTCTTGGGAAATAAGAAGCTCATGGGAAAAGAAAATATAAAGTATAGAGAAATAGACAGCTATGGCACAGTAGTACATGTAGCAGTAGATAATGAATACTGGGGATATTTAATTATTTCTGATGAAATCAAAGAAGATTCAAAGGAAGCTATAGAAGAATTAAAGAAAATTGGAGTAAATAAAGTAGTAATGCTTACTGGGGACAGTAAATTTGTAGCAGATAAGGTAGGAAAGGAACTTCAGATAGATGAAATATATTCAGAATTGCTTCCTGTGGATAAGGTAAATAAATTTGAAGAACTATACAAAAACAAAATAGGAAATTTACTATTTGTAGGGGATGGCATAAATGATGCACCAGTTTTAGGAAGAGCAGATATTGGTGTTGCAATGGGGGGACTGGGTTCTGATGCAGCCATTGAAGCTTCTGATGTGGTAATTATGACAGATGAACCTTCAAAAATTGTAACAGCAATTAGTGTAGCTAAAAGAACTAGAAAAATTGTTATGGAAAATATAATATTTGCTTTAGGGGTTAAGTTTTTAGTCCTTATATTAGGCGCTTTAGGAATGGCTAATATGTGGGAAGCAGTATTTGCTGATGTAGGAGTATCGCTAATTGCTGTAGTCAATTCTATGAGAACACTTAAAGAATAGATAATAGATAATAAATAATAAATAATAGGTAATAGATATTGAGGAAATTCCTTTAGGGGAATTTCTTTTAATTTATAAAATGATTTTTACAGAAAAAAATCATTTCAATATTTATTATTTATACTTTATTATTTTGTTATTTGCTTTTGAATGAGGGCTTTGTAATTTTTTTGTAATGAATATTTTGGGCTGGAATGATAAAATATAATTTGAGACTTTAAATTTTTGCATTGAAGGCGGGGAGAATTTATATGAATAAAATATTGATTGTGGAAGATGAAATGAGCATTAGGAGCTTTTTAAAAATAAATTTTGAAAGAAATAATTTTATTGTTATAGAAGCAGAATCAGGGGAAGAGGGAATAAGAAAAGCTAAACTGGAAAAACCTGAAATAGCCATATTAGATGTTATGCTGCCGGGTATAGATGGATTTAAAGTTTGTGAAGTATTAAGAGGGGAATTCCAATCCATGGGTATAATAATGCTTACTGCTAGATCACAGGACATGGATAAGATAATGGGATTAGAGTTTGGTGCGGATGATTATGTAGTAAAGCCTTTTAATCCATCAGAATTAATACTTAGAGTAAAGGCTCTTCTTCGTAGGATGGAACCTTTAGAAAATGAAAAAGACAATAGTATACATAGTGGACCCTTTAAAATTGATACATACTCGCAAAAAGTGTACAAAGATAATGAAGAGATTGATGTAACCCCAAGGGAATATTTACTGATGAAGATATTTGTTGAAAATGAAGATAAGGCTTTTAGCAGAGATGAACTCTTAGATCTTGTATGGGGATATAATTTTGTAGGGGATTCTAAAATAGTAGATGTAAATATTCGTAGGTTAAGGGCAAAAATAGAGAATGACCCATCTAATCCAACTTATATAGAAACTATATGGGGAAAAGGATATAGATGGAGAAAGTCTTAATTTTTAGATGGGAGCAGTCATGAAAAGTATAAAGAAAAGATTATCAAAAAATTTTATGCTCATTATAGTAATCAGTGTAATGGCTTTTGAATTTATATTAATAAATTTTATTACAAAGTATTATTATAGCAATATTGAAGAAGTATTAACAAATCAAATAATGATTTCAGCAGATTTTTATTCTAGATACTTTTCTAACAATTCCTTAGAAGAAAATGTAATGGACAGTGTAGATGTGTTTTGGAAACAAACTCAGGCTCAAGTACAAATAATCAATAAGGATGGGAAAGTATTAATGGATTCCATTGGTATAAAGCCTAAAGGCAATATTGAAACAAGCGATGTTAAAAAAGCCTTAAAGGGACAAAAGGGAAAATGGATTGGCAACGTAGACTATGATGATGCAAAGGTCATTGCTATAGCATATCCATTAAAAAGTAATGGGAAAATTGTAGGAGCATTAAGGTACATAAGTTCATTAAAGAAAATAGACAGAGCTATTTATAGGGTTGCATTAATGTTTTTAAGTATAGGAATTATTGTAATAGCAGTGGTAGGTGTATTTAGTACTTTTCTTGCAAAGAGCATAATAGAACCTATAGAAAAATTAACTAAAACAGCAGAAAAAATGGCTAATGGAGATCTATTAGTTAGAAATAATGAAAAATTTGATGATGAAATAGATAAGCTTTCAGATGCATTAAATTATATGGCAGAGGAAATATTAAAAAAAGATCAGCTGAAAAATGAGTTTATATCTTCAGTATCTCATGAACTTAGAACCCCTCTTACTGCCATTAAAGGCTGGGCTATTACCTTAAATACTGAAGAGTTGCCGGAGGAGGCTTTAATTAGAGATGGACTTAAGATAATAGAAAATGAAAGTGAAAGACTTTCTTCTATGGTAGAGGAACTATTAGATTTTTCTAAGCTAATTTCAGGAAAGGTTACAATAAAAAAAGAAAAAGCAAATTTATATGATGTTGTAGCATATGTAGAAAAATATTTAGGACCTCGTGCAGCAAGAGAAAAAATAAATTTCATTGTGGATTACGATTGTAATATACCTGAACTATACATAGATAGTAATAGAATGAAACAGGTCTTTATAAATATTTTGGATAATGCTTTTAAGTTTGTTAAAGATGAAGGCGAAAGAAAAGTTATATTAAAAGCTAGATTGGAAAAAGATTATATAGTTATTACAATTGAGGATAATGGAATTGGGATTAGTAAGGAAGAACTGCCTAAGATTAAGGAAAAGTTTTATAAAGGTAAAAGCAGTAAATCACAAAATGGTATAGGGTTATCAATATGTGATGAAATAATAAAAATGCATAATGGCACTCTTTATATAGAAAGTGAAGTCAATGTGGGTACAACTGTTTATATTAAATTGCCTAATGTATAGAAATTAATAGGAGATAAAATATGAAAAAAACAAGAATAAAATTTATTGTATTTTTTTTCATTGTGATTATAATCCCTATAATACTTTTTCAAGGATGTTCAATGAAAGGTTTTGGTATAAGAGACAAGATAGTAGCACCTAAAAATAAACTAATACCTATAACAGGAGAATGGCAAGTAGAGAAGTATAAAATACTCAACTCCAGTGAAAAAAAATATCAAGAGCCACAGGTTAAACCAGGCAGTATAGTAGGACAAAAGGCTGCTTTTGATACTGAATATGCAGTGTTTGGACAAGAAACTTGTGAAAATCCACAATATAAAATAAAGGAAGTAGATGCTAAAAATTATTTTTTTTATACTTATAAAGTAAATTCTAAAGATTTTGATGTAACTACAAAGAACCTAGAGGTAATCTCTATTACCTCAGATGGAAGGTTATTCTATGATTTAATAAAGTTAAGCGACAAGGAAATATTGGTATACTCTGATGATGCATTTTATTATTTAAAAAAAATTTCAGAGGAAAGCGAGAATATATTAAATAAAGATAATGTAAAAAAACTAGAAGACAATAAAAAAAAGGATCTTTCTAAAAATAAAGGAACTTTAAGATCTGGAGTTTTAATTGGCTTAAGATCACCAATACCTTTAGAGTACAATGGTGTCACTGGGGAAGCCTATGAAAACAAGTCCATATTTTATAGAACATTATGGATTTCCACAAAAAATAGGGAACCCAATTCAATAATAGAGACACCTAATCTATTTTTCCCTAGGATAAGTGGATTTTGGTGGGCAGGAATAAACAGGACAAATAACAATCCAAAATATCCAAAGGATAGTCTATTTGCTTATCCTGCAGGAAACAGTAAAGAAAATACTAAGCTAAATGAAAATAATTATTCAAAGGATGATGTATTGAGGAGGATATTGTTTATTGGAAATGATTATGTAGCTACAGAATATAAAAAAGCTTCAAGTTTTTCCGATGATGAAGGGAAAAGTATTCTGCAGGTATTACCTATAGATAATGTAGGAGATATGAAGGGAATAAAGATTTCAGATGTAGCTGGAGAACGTGGAAGGGCTGCTTTAAAAAATTCTGCTGAGGCTTTTTTAGCTTCTCAAGACAAAGATATTGCTAAAAGATTAGAAAAATCACCTAGGGAAGAAAGTTTTACTTTGATTAGAAGAAACGGGCACTGGATTATGAGTGGAAGATTAAATAGTAATAGTGCGGAAGATGTTGCTTATGGAGATTTTAATATCAATATTGTACCTCCAACTAAATTACTAAATTATGATGATTTTCATATTTCTTGGAATGATATCAAGGGAACAGTACCAGATGCTGTGGATGCTTATACTTCACCTAATAAAGATATTGCCATAATTGTCAGCAAAAATTTCATATATGTATATAGCATAGAAAATGGCCAATTATCAAATAAGCAGCTAGAGAAGATACCAATACATGAAGGTGAAAGCGTAGTAATGGCAGAATGGGCTACGGGAGATTATGTGGAAAGATGGGAAAAGGCATTAAAAAGCAATAAAGTTTTACGTTAGACTGAAAAAATTACAATGTGGTTTTTAAATAATAAATAATAGATAATAAAGAACAAATAAGGACAATTTTCTCCGCTAACATTACGAAAAGTTTTTAATTTAAACTTTTCTGTAATGCTAACGGAAGAAAAGTATCCATAACTGCCAATTGTCATCTATCAACTAATAAAAGTGCTCTGTACTTTTACTCAGTAGCGTAATTATCAAAGTAGCCTTGTACTAAAACAATAGGAGTTCCTTTATCTCCACTGCCACTGGTTAAATCACAAAGACTGCCTAAAAGATCAGTTAATTGTCTTGGAGTGGTTCCTTGAGTTTCCATAGTACCTACTAAATTTGAAGACTTGTTTTTGATTTTTTTCCTCATGGCTTCTATAGCTTTTTCACCATTTAAATCCTTTAAATCATTGTCAGCTAAATATTTAAGCTTAAGTTCATTTGGTGTTCCATGCAATCCTGAAGTAAAACCTGGGGAAACCACTGGGTCTGCAAGTTCCCAAATTTTGCCTACAGGATCTTTAAATGCCCCATCTCCGTAAATCATAACTTCTACGTTTTTTCCTGTTAAGGCTTTTAATTTTCTCTGTATTTCATCAACTACAGGCTGACAATCCCTTGGGAAAAGTTTTACTTTTTCTTCAGTGGATTTGTTAGAGCCTAATAAGCCATAATTAGGATTATAGCCGCTTCCATCTATAGAAACTGTGCAGATATCATCTAAACCATATACTACTTCAGCACCAGCATTTTTTAATAACCTTTTAGTCCTCTGTCTAGTATGAATATCAGCGACCAATACTTCCTTTGTATATTTAAGTATAACTCTAGGATCATTAGCAAGATAAACTGATATATTATCATTTACTCCTAAAGACTTGTACATTTTTATATAATCAATGCCTGTAAATTTATGTTTTACTTCTTCTCCAAAAAGTCTTCTGTAATCTGATTCTGTTAATACATCTTTATAGGGATCTATATTAAGTTCATCCATTTTATCTATGTCCATAAGGTGATTTCCAACTTCATCAGCAGGATAACTTAATAAAAGATGTATTTTTCTGCCGCTTTTTGCAATAGCTTTTAATATGATGGAAAACCTATTTCTACTTAATATAGGGAATACTAATCCAATATCCCCTTTAAATTTATTGCTTATATCAAAAGCAATTTGATCCACTGTTACATAGTTTCCCTGTGCTCTTGCTACTAAGGATTCAGTGACTCCAATAACATCCATATCTTTTAGTGAATAACCTTCTTCTTTTGTAGAATTCATTATAGAATTAACTACCACATCTACTATATTGTCACCTTCTTTTACTATGGGTGCTCTTACGCCTCTAACCTGTGTTCCAATAGTTCTAGCCATTTTTATTACCCCCGATTTAAAGTAAATTTAATCACCTTACTATTTTACTACAATTGAGGGAAAAATTCATTATTGTTGCAAATATATTATAATATAATATATAATAATAATATTATTAACGAAAAATAAGTTGAGAAATTTTGGAGGAATACTTATGAAAAATATTATATTATATACATTAGCAGGCATGGGAATAGCAGCCATATGGGGATATTTTGCTGACTTAAGTAAGGGAAATGTAGCTGGATTTATATCAAAAATATTCTTTGTATCAACTTTTATTTTTGCAATGCAATATTCTATTTATAGATCTAAAAAGAAGTATAAAAAGAATAATAACCAAACAAATAATGTAAAGCCAAATACTAAAAGCAAAAAATCAAACAAAAGGAAATAGTTTCAAAAAGATTATAGATTAAGGTAATTTAAAAGGGAGATCGGTTGAACTAGGGTCTCTTTTTTACGTATAACACTTGGAGTTAGTTGAGAATTGAGAGTTGAGGACAGTTTTTATTAAGGGGGAAAAGCAATGGCAAATAAAAAGATTCTTATAATAGAAGACGAAACTGCTATATCAGATTTTATGTGTTATTCTTTGAATAAGGAAGGATATATAGTTAAGGCTTTTGAAAATGGTGAAGATGGAATTAAGGCATTGGAAAGTTTTAAACCTAATCTTATTATTTTAGATTTAATGCTTCCAGATGTAAGTGGGTTTGATATATGCAAAAAGGTAACCAATACCTTTAATATACCTATAATTATAATCACTGCAAAATGTGATATAACAGATAAATTATTGGGAATGGAGTTGGGGGCAGATGATTATATAACTAAACCCTTTGATATGAGAGAAGTGCTGGTAAGGATAAAAACTATTTTTAGAAGAATTGAGCTTACTAAAGAAATAGTTAATAATGAAGAAAATGAGTTAATTATTCAAAAATATATAGAAATATATAAGGATGAAAGAAAGGTTTTAAAAGATGGACAGCCAGTAGAATTAACTCCAAAAGAATTTGATCTGCTTTTATTTTTAGCTGAAAATGCAGGTAAGGTTTTTTCAAGGGCTCAGTTATTAGACAAGGTGTGGGGCTTTGAATATATTGGTGATACTAGGACTGTGGACATACATGTACAAAGAATAAGAAAAAAATTAGATAAAATGAAGAATTATTCAATTATAGAAACGGTTTTTGGTGTAGGATACAAATTAAACTTTAGTTGACATATAAAAAATTACTTTGTAATTTTTTAAGGGGGTTAGCAGTTGAAGTTATCCATAAGATATAAAATACTTATAAGTTTTTCTTTTGTGTTTTTAATAGGTATTTCTGTACTTATTTATACAACGGAAAGGATAATAAATAATAATAACGAATTTATTATAAAAAATGAAATGATTCAGGGAAGAAAAGATATAGATATATATTTAAAACAGTATTTTGTTTTGAATAATGTGGAGCCCAGCAAGTCAATATTCAAGATAGATGGCAAGAATATTATAGAAGAATTGAGTTTTAGAGTAGGGCAGGATGTTACACTTTATTCCAACAAGGGAGAGCTTTTGTGGACAACTTCTAATAATGAAATAAATAAGGAGAAAAAGGATTTGCAATTAGCCATGCAAGGTAAGACTGCTTATACAATTAGTAAAGTGAAGGATAAAGTTATTGTAAACCTTTCCTATCCTGTATATTTTAAAAATGATGCTTTAGGAATTATCAGCTATAGCAAAGAATATACGGAGCTTTATAAGAAAAGTAATCACATAATCAACATAATTAAAATTATAGGATTAGCCTTATTTTTATTAATACTTATAATATCTTTTATAATATCAAAACGCATAACAAAACCAATAATTAAGTTGACAGAAGCTTCCAAAGAAATTACCAAGGGAAATTTTGATGTAGAATTTAAACATGATTCTTCAGATGAAACAGGTGAATTAGCATTAAGTTTTAAAAACATGGTAGAGAGGATTAAAAATCAAATATTAACCATAGAAAAGGATAGGGATACATTAAAGAATTTAGAAATGAGTAGAAAATTGTTTTTTGATAATGTTACCCATGAACTGAAAACTCCTATAACCACAATACTTGGCTATGCAGAAATAATAGAGAGAAATGGCTTTACAGATGAAGAATTTTTCAAAAAGGGAATGGGGCATATAATTGGAGAAAGCAAAAGGTTAAATAGAATGGTTATTGAGCTATTGGAGCTTTCAAAAAATACCACTGGAGATTTTAATTATAGCTTTTCTAAAGTAAACCTATCAAATTTACTAAAGGTTACATGTGAAGAAATGGCTATTAGGGCCAAAAGGTACAATATACAGATAGATGATATTATAGAAGACGGGTTATTTGTAAAGGGTGATGAAGATAAGTTAAAGGAGATATTTGTTAATTTATTAGATAATAGCATAAAGTATGGCTATGTAAATTCCATAATACAGGTGAAAGTTTTCAAAAATGATAATAAAGCTTTTATAAGTATGGAAGATAGAGGAGAAGGCATACCAAAGGAGGAACTAGAGAATATTTTCCAACCTTTTTATAGGATAAATAAAAAGTTATCTAGAAAAAAAGGGGGAAATGGATTAGGTCTTCCCATAGTCAAAGCTATAGTTGAAAAACATGGAGGAAATATATGTATAGAAAGTGAATTAAAACAGGGAACTATTGTCACTATAGAAATTCCATGTATTTAGTTTTTACAATTTAGATACAACTATTGTAATTTTAGAAACAACCATAGTTTAAAATTAAAGTAAAGCACTTGAGGTGAATTTTAGTGAAAATGCCAACAAAGAATACAATCATTACTTCACTCCTCATTGTAGTAATCTTTTTCATATTTATTTTTAGTCATGAAAGCAGAGGAGGATATGATAAAGTATTTGTGCTAGATAATTCAAATTTTAATGATGATATATTAAGCAATGAGGAAGAGAAAAAGATGACTTTAGAAAATGTACAAAAGGTTCCTTTCAATGGGAATTGCGATTCCTGTGACTTTTTTGATAAGGATAATATTATTTATTCTAAGAGAAATGGTCAAGGAAGTTTTTTAGATGTAAATAATGAAAGACTGAATTACTATGGAATAAACATATTAAACTTAAAAACAAATAGGGAAGAAAAACTGATTCCTGTAGAAAATAAAAGTCAACGTTTTATAATTCCTTCTCCAGATAAAAAAAGAATTTTCTATAGTGAAGGGGAAGAAATATTAGAAAAGGATGCTAAATATAAGGAAGAAGAAAATAAAAGCTATATATACAATGTTAAAAGCAAGGAAAAAATAAACATCCCCTATAAAACTTTTATAAAGTGGATGCCAGACAGTAGTGGATATATTGGAATAAAAGATTCTCTTTTTCTACAAGATTTTAATAAGGGCATAAGTAAAGAAATACTAGATTACAAACAATTAAAAAAAATAGAAAATATACAGGAGATATCCATAGCTAAGGATTGCCAGAATATATTTATTCAAGGCTTTAAATCAGATGAGGATTTTATTCAATTTATTGGGGAAGTTCAAA
>ENA-UOOR01004604-UOOR01004604.1-fermentation-metagenome-genome-assembly--contig:-NODE-4604-length-10845-cov-2.843373_pt1 | contig 10845 bp, 10 predicted proteins | sample MGYA00245780_ERZ724029 | MGnify/ENA primary metagenome ERZ724029 (study PRJEB28704, sample SAMN03018315) | fermentation metagenome | biome: anthropogenic terrestrial biome; feature: soil; material... | reverse complement strand
TAGCCATAGCCTATGTGCCTTTTTTTACGCGCAAAAACAGGCACATTGGCTATGGCTACGGCAAGCAATATACTCAGTTGCCCAGGCCCTAATAAGGTAACGGCGATAAGGGCTAGAAGAATCGAAGGCAGTGCATACAGCCCATCAGCAAAACGCATGATAGTCTCCTCTAGCCAGCCCCTATAGTAACCGGCCATAGCTCCCAGCCAAGTCCCCACGCTCAGGCCGAGAATGACACCAACAAACCCCGCTTCAAAAGCAGGGCGGCCTCCCACCATAATACGGCTAAGAATATCGCGGCCATAATTGTCAGTACCCAGCGGGAAATCGCCACTAGGAGGTTGTAGCTGCTGCTCAATGTCCATCTTGTTAGGTTGTGCCGGAGTAAACACAAGACCTACCAGTGTTAGTAGCACCATCAATCCCACCAGGACAGCACCTGACCACAGGTTATATTTCTGCAATTTCCACCACCTCATCAAACGTGTACACGCGGATCGAGCAACGGGTAAAGGCTGTCAAAGAGCAAGTTAGCCAGCAGAATGAGCAATGCGCCCGCAAAAACAGCTCCTTGTACTAATGGCAAATCTCGCAGCAATACTGCAGACAGCATCAGCCGTCCTAACCCGGGTAAGGAGAATACCTGCTCAACCACAATTGTCCCGGCTAGCAGTTGAATCAACTGAATACCTGTAACGGTGCTGATCGACACCAAAGCATTGCGTAAGGCATGTTGATAAACAACTACCTTTTCGGGTAGCCCCTTGCTACGAGCCGTACGAATATAGTCTTCCCGAATAGTATCCAGGAGAGCCGAGCGTACCGTCCTCGTTAAAACAGCAGCCCGTGGTAAAGCCAAAGTGATAATCGGCAAGACCAATGATAGCGCTGCACCCTGAGGATCTGTGCTCCAGGCAGGCATACCACTGGGAGGCAACCAGCCGCGCCGAATGGCAAAGAACTGAATGAGCAAAATACCCAGCCAGAAAGCTGGCAACGACAGGGAAATCTGCGACAGGTATTGCACTATAAAAGACTTACCGCCCCGCTCAGTAGCCGCCACAGTGCCAAAGAGCACCCCAATCAGCAAGGCCACTCCGACAGATAGCAGCGCCAACGGTATGGTAACCGGCAAAGCACCCAGCACCAATTGTGCCACTGAGTAGCCGCGACTGAAAGTAATGGAGTTGCCCAAGTCGCCCCGCAAAAGTCCCCTCAGCCAAGCTACAAACTGCACCGCTGTGGGTTGATCTAGCCCTAATTGCGCGCGTACTAGCTGCAAAGCCTCAGGATCAGCCTCGGTCCCCAGAATGAGCGCAGCTGGATCACCTGGGATCAGGTAGAGGGCGAAAAACGTGGCCATCGTCACTAATCCCAGGGTAACCAGCATTGCAGCTAGTTTCTTCAGCCAGTACATACTACTTAGCTCTCTGCAAAGGTGCTAGATCGAGAACGTAGACAGGGTAATTCTGCCAACCGGTTACATTCTTTTGCATCACAGCCAACTGGCTAGGGTCCATGATATACACATTCGACGCCTTTTCGGCCAAAATAGTCTGCAGTCGATGATAGATAGCCTTACGGGCCTCGGGATTGGTTTCCCGCAACCCTTGCATCAGCAACTGGTCATATTCCTGGTCGTTGAAATTAGCAAAGTTGCGGCTAGAAGTGCTTTGATAGCGTCCTAAGACGGTATGGGGGTCTAGGCGACCATCAAAACCGATAACTGTTAACTCGAAGTCACGGTTGGAATATACCTTCTCTAGCCAGGTGGCCCACTCGATTACTTGGATATCGAGATTAATACCTACGGCCGCCAGCTGATCAGCACAGATTTCCCCCGCGCTTCGATGCAACGGATAAGGCGCCGGTAGATATAGGGTGGCAGAGAAACCATCGGGATAACCAGCCTGGGCCAGGAGTTGCTTGGCCTTAGCGGGGTCATATTCGTAGTAGCCGGTTAAATCTTGATACCAGGTGCCCATAGCCGGAGACAGATTGCTACCGATAGGTTGACCTTTGCCCCAAGCCGCTCCCTGAATGATCTGCTCTCTGTTAATGGCATAGTTGATCGCTTGTCGCACCCGCAGATCATCAAATGGCGCTCGAGCATTATTAATAGCCAGCAATTGTACCAAGGCCATCGGGCTATCGATTATCTTAAGCTTGGCGTTACCTTCAACCTGCTGTAAATACTCAGCCTCTAGCCTCGGGATAAGGTCAACGTGCCCAGTTAACAAGTTGCTTACGGCAGTTGCTGCTTCGGGGATTATCTGCAGTGTGACCTGATTCAGTTTGGGCAACTCTTTATTCCAATAGTCGGCAAAACGCTCTAGCACTAATTTGCTATTGGGCTGCCAACTAGTCAGAACAAAAGGCCCCGTACCAACGGGTTTGGTAGATAGCTGGTCCTCGGCTTCTTTGGGATAGATAGCAGCGCCGAACTCAGTTAAGGCAGCCAGCAAGGCGGCGTCGGGTTGATCCAGACGAATGATAACTGTATTACCCTCACTAGTGATCGACTTAATATGACTATAATCTCTAGCCTTGGCCACTACCTCTGGATCGCGCAGCCGATTCAGGCAGTAGATTACATCCTCGGGAGTTAGCTCGCGGCCATTATGAAACTTAACCCCTTCGCGCAACACAAATGAATACAGTAAGCCATCCTCTTCAATTTTCCATTCGCTAGCTAAGGCAGGAATCATCGACCCATCGGGCGCTGCTTTTACTAAACCTTCGTAAATGTTGAAGGCAATCTCCGATGTGGCTGCTGCTATCGATTGATGCGGATGAAAACTATCGGGGTCAGTGGGGATAGCTACTACTAGGCTATCGTTAGGACGAGCCTTAGAAGTGCAGCCTCCCATTAAAACGATTGCTAAGATCAAACCAAAAGCCAGTGTTCTACGCATTACTAGTACCCCTTTCGCGACCTGAGTCCTTGCTCTAAGATAGATAAAACTGAGTCAATGAAGGCTTCATGGGCACCGGCATTGACATCCTGCTCGAGGAAATTATCAATCAGTGCCTTACCGACAGCATGATAGACAAACCAAGCCGCTGCTTGATCTACATCGGTGTCAATTACCCCAATTCTGCTGCCATGCTGCAATAAGTCGACAAACTCCATACTACGGATCTGCTTTTCTCGCAATATCTCTGCTCGCAACGCCTCATCTCTACTATCCCAAAAATTCGCTGTTACCTTGTGATACTCTGGGAACTGCTTAGCATAGCGCCACGATTGGCGATAATACAAGGAGACTAGCGAAAAAAACTCCACACGATCTGTCATATCCCAAACTGACTGCAAGAATGAACGCTTATGTTGATAGACGGTCTGCACCACGTACTTATAGAGGTCTTTTTTGTCTTCAAAATACTGATACATACTGCCTTTAGCGATATCGGCGATGTTGACGATTTCTGTCAAAGAGGCCTGCTCGTAGGGATGACGCGCAAACTCCTGCAGAGCACAGTTAAATATGTGCTGCCGCTTCTCAACCGGTAGGTTCAAGAAAGTAGATTTTGGCACTCATTCACCTCCCATGTGACCAGGCAGTCACATCATTCCGAGAGGATTATATCACTCAGGGAAACGCCTGACAACAGCAAAAAAACGGTTACAGACTATTATCTTAACTCCCGTTTCTGACTCCGTAGTATGAGTAATCAATTAGCTGAGCCGAGGCGTAAGTCGCTTACCTATAAGAAAGTCTTACTGTTAATATAACGCAGCATATAGTATAGTAGGATAGGTATTTACTGTAGTTTGCTTCGGGAGGTAACTGAGTTGAAAACGTTTCATGATTTAAGAGATAAGAGTCTACAAGAGCTTCTGGATGGTCGTAAGCAAGGGTTACGCGTGGTCGGGACATATTGCGCTTACTGCCCAAAAGAGTTAATCTTGGCCGCCGGTGCTGTTCCTGTAAGTCTCTGTGGCACACGGGAAGAACCTATTCCTGCCGCAGAAGAGGAATTGCCTCGTAATCTATGCCCGATGATAAAGTCGTCTTATGGCTTTGCCATTACCGATACTTGCCCCTACTTTGCTCTGTCCGAGCTAATCGTGGCTGAAACGACCTGCGATGGCAAGAAGAAGATGTTTGAGTTGATGGATAAGAAAAAGCCGGTGCACGTGATGCAATTGCCAAACGTGCAAGATAGCGAAGCTGCCCTTAAAATGTGGGCCGGCGAGATCCAGCGCTTACGTTTGCGACTGGAAGAGCAATTGCAAGTAACCATTACCGACGAGGCTATCTGGGAAGCTATTCGTCTTGTTAACGAGGAACGGCAAGCGCTCAAAGCAGTCCACGATCTTAATCAAGGGAACCCACCCCTTTTGCCAGGTCTTAATCTGTTAACTGCCAGTTGGACAGTCAAATTCGCCAGCGATCAGCGGGAAGTTATTCGTTTAGCTAATCAGTTAGTAGCAGAAAAACGGGCACAGGCACCACAGGCGAAGTCAGGCAAGCCACGCGTATTGCTAACTGGCTGCCCTGTTGGTATAGGCAGTGAAAAAGTAGTGCGTTTACTCGACGAACTAGGTGCCGACATGGTTGCTATGGAGAATTGCAGTGGTTATAAGACGCTGGACATCGTAGCTAGCGAGGAACATAAAGACCCAATTATGGCTTTAGCCGAGAAGTATCTCAAGATTCCCTGTTCGTGCATGAGCCCTAACCCGCATCGTTTGGAACTACTGAAGAGCATGCTGCACGACTTTCAGGTGGATGCCGTAATCGACCTCACTTGGCAAGCGTGCCACACATATAACATTGAGGCTTATGATGTGGAGCGCTTGGTGAAAGCAGCAAGCCTGCCTTTCCTACATCTCGAGAGCGATTACTCTACTTCAGACATTGAGTCACTTAAGGTACGTATTGAAGCTCTACTGGAGATGACTGATAAATGATCACGCTTGGCCTAGACATTGGATCAGTAGCCGCTAAAGGCGTGCTGCTAGCCCCAAACGATAAGTGGCAAGTAGTCGTGCCAACCGGCTGGAGCCCGCGCGATGCCGGCCAACAGATCATAGCTGAACTAACACGATCGGCAAGCCTAGAACGTCTCCAAATTGATGCTATTGTGGCAACTGGCTATGGACGTATCTCGGTGCCTGATGCAAATAAATCCATTACCGAGATCACCTGTCATGCAAAAGGTCTGACTTCTTTGCTCCCAGAAGTGCGCACCATTATCGATATTGGCGGCCAGGACAGCAAGGTAATCAAGCTAAATGAGTCTGGTCGTGTGATCGACTTTGCCATGAACGACAAGTGTGCCGCCGGAACCGGCCGCTTCCTGCAAGTAATGGCGCAGGTGTTGGGTATGGATGTATCGGACTTGGCGGATGCGGAGGATCCCAGCGAAACGGTTAGTATTAACAGTATGTGTACCGTTTTCGCAGAATCAGAGATTATTGGGCACTTAGCTCAAGGCATGAGTCGCGGAGGGCTAATCGCTGGCTTGCACCAATCAGTGGCCAAACGGGTTGCCGGCATGGCAGCGCGGGTTGGGGTGGTGGGGCCAGTAGCTTTCACCGGCGGTGTGGCTAAGAACACGGGCATTCGCCGGGCCTTAGAAGAGGAGCTCAAGGCGCCTCTTCTCACTCCTGAGGAATGCCAGTTTACCGGTGCTCTCGGTGCAGCCCTACTGGCGCGTAATCTCTAGCAACTAAAATTGATGACGGTCTTGCTAACTTCTTCATCAACAACAGGTAGCCCCTTGGCTACCTGTTTTGCTATGTAAGCTAATAAGTATGTGATAAAATAGTTTTTGAGAAAGGATGAGCTGGATGCGCATTGGCATCATTTCAGATACCCATATGCCGCGACGCGGCAATACTTTGCCCCAGTTCGTACTGGAGGCCTTCAGTAACGTAGACATGATTCTGCACGCCGGCGATATCAATGACTGGTCAGTACTGCGGGAGCTGAACGAGCTGGCACCAACGACTGCTATCGCCGGTAATACCGATTCACCGGCTATGGCAGATATTTTGGGGCAGAAAATCACCTTGGAGCTGGATGGCTTTCAAGTAGGCTTGACTCACGGGCACCTTGGTCGAGGTAAGACTACGCCAGAGCGAGCCTTACATACCTTTCCTGATGCGGACGTGATTGTTTTCGGGCATAGTCATCAGCCCTATAATAAAGATCATAATGGCCAGCTATTATTAAACCCCGGCTCGGCCACTGACCCGCGGGGAGAACCCCGCCCTTCGGTGGCTATCTTAACTCTTACCGATGCGGGCGCAAGCGCTGAAATAGTGTATAGGTGAAGAGAGACAGGGGGACGTTCAGTTTGTCTCAACGAGTGAGACAAACTGAACGTCCCCCTGTCTCATGCATTCTACTAACCGATGTAGCCTGCCTTCTTCAGGATCTCAACTACTGCCTCGAAGTCCTCTTTAGCGGTCAGGATAACCGGACCGGTGCAACCCATGCCGGTGGCGGCATAGATGCCGGCTTTCCAGATAGCCTGCTGGGCATCTTCTAGTTCCAGAATATCGATACCGTGAATCTCTTCGGTAGTCACTTTTACCGGTGGTGCGGTAACTGCTTCGGCTTCAGCTGCAGCTGGTTTGGCCTCTTTCCTAAAAAGATCTTGCAAGCCGGCTTTATGAGCGGCCGCAAATTCCTTAGCGACTGCCTGAAGCAGCTGTCCCTTGGCTACCTCAGCAGCATATTTCAAGGCGTTAGCCACTACCGGAGCGCCAGAAGCGCGTGAAACAATGAGAATGATCTTATCGTAGCCCTCGCCGATACCGGGGCCGTAACCAAAGCCGGTAGTCTCATAATCTCCCCCGCTCGTGTAAGCGGCGAACACCTTCATGAGCACATTGCCGGTTAGGGTATCGGTAACCATAACGTCGGGCGTTCCAACCAAAAGATCATTGCCACGCATAACGCAACCACCATCGGCGCGAACACTCTCGGCAAAATTAATATTGTAACCGTTTTGCACTAGCCTTTCTAAAGCACGCTCAACCGAACGGGCTGCATCAACGTTTAGAATGCCCACCTTTGGGTTGGCAATGCCCTGGGCTTTAGCGGTGGCAATTCCATAAATTGCGTTCTTGACCATTGCCTCTACGCGGTCCATAGCGGACGTCCCCGTAGTGGTAGCAAGGAGCATCTCCCGCCCACGACCTGGCGTAATAACACGGCCAACGGTAGAAACGCCTATGGGGAAGCTATAGTGCATGGTAACACATGCAGCTAGATCGCCACTTTCCAAGGCTTTTTCCATGGCCTTATGCTGTTCTTTCTCATTCTCAGCAGGAATGCGAGCTAGGTTGCTATCTACTTCGGGACCGACGAGTACTACCTCAATATCAGGGTTAGCCGCTTGGGCTATTTCAGCTCCGCGCACAATCTCATCAATGCCATGTTCGCTACCCATAACGGTAACACCAACACGTGTCCGTTCCCCGTACACACCTGTCTCCAGCGCGTCAGCTATTTGATTAAAGGCCTGGGCCAACAGTTTCTTTGCTGTATCTGGCAATTGTGTCACCTCCTCGAAAAGGTCTGTAGAGGCGACATAGGATGTCGCCCGGGCGAGACATATCTATATGTCTACGTCCCTATGCTAGTGTCTGTGCCAGCTCACGCATAGCTTCTGCGATCAAACGACGTACTTCATCGGCAGAAACGCCACCAACCTGCTCAGCCTCCAAGCCAGGATTCTTCTCAACGACGATGGAAATGCCATCAAACAGGTTAGTCAAGCGAGCAAGGAATAGTGAACCTTTACCGATAAGCATGAAGTTCTTGATAGATCCTTCGAGAATCATATCGCGACCGGCACCCAAGAAGGGAACACCAGACGGAATATGGCCTTGTGTCGGAGCATAGCCAGGCATACCATGCTCAGCTACGAAACTGAGCAGTTCCTTGCGCTCCAAATCGCCGCGTTTGACACCAAGAGCTGCGATCATCTTATAGTTGGCTTCAGGTACGTTGCCTGCACCCGCAGGAACCGTAATTTCAGGATTCTGTAGTTCAGGTGCGAAACGATCGATATCCTTCAGGCTAATACCAACACGGTCGAGCGGGTTGGTAACAATAGCGGTCATGACAGCCTGAGGCGATGCGCCTGAGCCGATAGTATGACGACCAATAACGTCTGTACGAACTATGGGATTAACGCCATCGTTTTCGCTGACTAAGACCGCAAAAGCACCCAATGTATCCTCTAGCACAGGCATATCCTTGTTTACGTGGTCGCGGCCGTTCATGCCTAACTTGGCGGTTGCGCCACCGGCTATTACGGCTACGTTCTTATAGATGCCTGCCTTAACCAAAGCAGAGGCATAAACAAGAGCATGGGACGGACCGGCACAGAAGCTACGCACGTCACTGCCTGTTGCATTGGTAAGACCACACATTTCACCGATGGCCTTGGCGAAGTTGCCGCCACCGCGCTGGTTCATATCGCCGGCTGTTTCTTCGGAGCACTCGACGATATACTCGATTTCCGTCGGATCGATGCCGCTGTTCTTGACTAAATGACGCAGCACCAACGTTGCCGATGCCTTGGCAGCTAAGTTTTCATACATAATGTGAGCGGTCAAAGATACGTCGCTATCATGGGCCTGAGAAACTGCGCCAACTAGGCGATCGCCGACTCGCATTGCCTCTGCCGTATGAGCGTTAACAACTTTCTCAATTTCGCCGAGGTCTATACCTGTCCCGATTTTAGCAAAATCACTCGCGTTGAACATAGGGTGGTCAGCTAATTTGACCTTGATCTCTTCCACAAAAGACTTCTCAAGTCTGACCAAATCAAATGCGTCAACGATTTTCATGAGGGCATAGAATTCGTCCTCAGGCATAATCTCACCATAAGGTGTGAAACGCGAGGCGTTCTCAACATTATGCTGGTACCATGGCTGTGGCACCTTGGCTAAATCGTCAGGACGCATTGCCCCCAGGTAGGTCTGGTTGGGCGGGTAGGCCACCACTTCTTCAAAGGAACGTAAGTGCGCTGGCAGTTTCTTCAGATACTCGGATTCTGGATTCTTGGCTCTCTCCATGCTCTGGGTAGTGCCATGCTCTAACAAAATGGTTGGAGCATGAACCAGTGCATATGCAGATGCCTTGATGACAGGAAAGTTCATGACTTCACCTCCTAGTATGCTGCACCGCTACCGGTGCTGTCTCTCCCTGCGCCAGCAGCGTAGCCAGAGACAGCATCGGTCCTGCGGGCATGGGTAACGGCGCAGGCGCCGAACCATAAAGGCAGGGGATGGGTAATGACTACAAAATCACTACCCATCTCCTCGCGCAAAAAACCACTACTTCTCAAACACCGTCTGCTCTTCGACTGGAGTTTCCAGAGCACGGAGTGCCTTTTCAACTAACTTACGTCGAAGTTCCTTCTCGTCGGCTGCACTCATAACAGGGTTGCCGAGAGGATGCGGGATCGCCACGGTTGGAACAATGCGGTTAGCACCAACTGTAAGAGAGATAGGTACTACTGTGCACATGTGCACGACCGGAAGTCCAGTCCGTTCGATTTCTTTAACCATCGTTGCACCGCAACGCGTGCAAGTGCCTCAAGTACTGGTGAGTATAACAGCCTCTACACCATCAGCTACCAGCTCAGCCGCAATTTCTTTTGCGAACTTAGCTGCGTTAGCAACGGAAGTACCGTTACCAACAGTGGTATAAAAGTAACGATGTAGCTCACCAATCTTGCCGTCTGCTTCCATTTCGCGCAACACGTCAACCGGCAGAACACGGTCGGCGTCGGCATTGGCGTAAGTTGGGTCATACCCACCATGTGCCGTTTCATGTGTCTCGTCAGTGAGATTAGATACTCCGGCAATGTCGTACTTACCAAACTTACTAGCACTGGAAGACTCTATGTGATCAGGATTATGCTTAGGCACAATACCGCCTGAAGTAACCAAAGCGATCTTGACCTTGCTGACATCGGCAACAGCCTTGCCCGGATCAACACGGTCGAAGGAAGGCATCGGATATTCAGTAGCGAAGGGCTGGTCATTTAGCTTAGCTACAAGCATTTCGACTGCACGCATTGAACCGCGTTTGTCGAGGAAGATGTTCCTGCGAACACCGCGCTCCATGTAGCCTTCTTCTTCTGCCGTACCCATAGGTTCGCCTTTGCCCAGCTTCACAACCAGCTTAGCAATCTTCGGGATTGCCTGCCGCATGGTAGCAGCTGAGTTGCCGGTTTCTACGATGTAAGCAAACTTGCGGTACATGTCGACGCCAGGGTTCTCCGGATACATACCCGATACAACCGGGATGCCAATCTCCTCTGTAATTGCCTTAGCGACGGCACCACAAGCCACACCATAACGGCCTGCGTTGAAAGCAGGGCCGGCAACAACTACGTCAGGGTTATGTTTCTTAATCATCTCGATGACGGTCTTGCTAGCCTCTTCGATATTCTCATTGAAGTAGCTATCACCACAGATAACAGTGGCAACCACTTCGGCGTCCTTGGCTAAAGCAGCCTTTAACGCCATACCAGGGCCCACTACGCCCTCCCGCTCTGATGGTGGTACATCGGCTTTCTCTTCACCACCGATACCTGCATAGAATTGGTTGATGTAATGGACTACCCGTAACTTCTTGTCGCTCATGTTCTTCCCCCCTTTGGAAAAGGTAGTGAAACCTTATTTGTACTGGGAGTACTGCTCGCGAATGGAGCTCATTTCGGAGATGATCTCGTCAACATCGAGGACCATTTCCATCATGCTAATTTGCTCATCCCAGATAGCTTCGTCAATTTGATCTTTCAGGTCGAAAATGCGATAGACTGCGAGTCCCAACGAGACTCCTGCCAAAGGACCAGCGTAAGTCG
>ENA-UOOR01004602-UOOR01004602.1-fermentation-metagenome-genome-assembly--contig:-NODE-4602-length-10849-cov-3.240411_pt1 | contig 10849 bp, 8 predicted proteins | sample MGYA00245780_ERZ724029 | MGnify/ENA primary metagenome ERZ724029 (study PRJEB28704, sample SAMN03018315) | fermentation metagenome | biome: anthropogenic terrestrial biome; feature: soil; material... | reverse complement strand
GAGATCCGTTTGCTGCATTAGGCAGCGGAGTATCTATTCACAAAATGTTGACTACGACAAGAAACAGGGAAACTTTATTTGGAAAGTACATATTTAATTACAATCCTATATATAAAGGAACAAAATTATTTTATGATCGAACCGAGGATTATTCTCTTGAAGGCGGAGATATTCTAGTGCTGAACAAGGAAACTATAGCAGTGGGTATTTCACAAAGAACTAATCCAAATGCAATTGAAAAGTTTGCAAACATAATATTGACAGAAGAAAGCTCATTTAAAAAGGTGCTAGCCATAGACATACCTAAAACAAGAGCTTTTATGCATTTGGATACAGTATTTACCATGGTTGATTATGACAAATTCACAATACATCCTAATATTAAATCTGATATAGTTGTCTATGTTCTTAAAAAAATTGATGGAAAAATGGATATTACTGAAGAAAGAGGCTCTCTTGAACAGGTGTTGGAAAAAGAATTAAATATTGATAGGATTAAATTAATTAAATGCGGCGGCGACAGTGTTATTGATGCCTCTCGGGAGCAATGGAATGACGGCTCCAATACATTATGCATTTCACCGGGTGAAGTCATAGTTTATTCAAGAAATTACGTTACTAATGAAATACTTCAGGAAGAAGGCATTAAGACTCATATAATGCCAAGCTCAGAGCTATCAAGGGGCAGGGGCGGCCCAAGATGTATGAGTATGCCGTTAATCAGGGAAAACCTATGATAAATTGTAAAAATAACTTCCAGAGTTAGAAGTCATCAAAAAAATGTATCGTTGTGATTGTCTTCAATATGGGGCTTCTGGTTTGACTGCATTGTGTCACAGTAAAAGATACGGAGTTTCGTATTACCAAGTTGATCCAATTCAGAGTGTTGATACTTTTCGGAATTCTGCCCTCGGTCTTTCTTATGCCAAATTCAGCATAAGACAGACCATGCCGAAGAAAATACTATACGTAACCGAATTGAGTAAAGAAATCCTCTTCTAGCGAAGGGGATTTTTTTTGTATATACCCAAACACCGTACGTTTATCAGTAAAAAACATGTATGAAATGCCGTGATGAGTTGAAATTTCATGCAATACGTTATAATATCCATTTGAATTCTCATGCTTGTTAAAATATGCCCATACAATATTACCTGTTGCATCATCAACCACAATATGTTTTATTTAGTAGCATTTTTGATATTTTTAATCCTTGAACCTCCCTTCTTTTAGTTTTAAGTCTAGCTTACTATATCTTTTTGATTTGGGACATAATCAAATATGGCTACGATAGGACATTATCATAGAACCACCAGAATAAAAAAATAAAAAAGGATTGTTAAATAAATGTTGACAATAACGCTTTCAATTGGTATACTTGAGTAAATGAATACATGTATACATAAAAAAAGAAGGGAGGTTAGTACGTTTTTTGTTTATAAATTTGTTTTTAGTTGTTACAAAACGAATTAGATATTATCACTTGCGGTGTGATAGTAATTGATTAAGTTATTTTTAATTAGGGGAAGTGTAAAGAAATAAGTAGAATTATTAACAATGTTATAATTAAAGTGACTAGTGGAAAAAACTTTAATGTTAGGAGTGTTAGCAAATGGGAAAGACATTCAAAGAAAAATTAAAAAACGCAGAAAAAACTATAGGTATTTTTTTAAAGACATTTGATGAACCTGACATAGCAAAGCTAATAAAAAATTGTGGCTTTGATTTTTTTGTGCTTGATAATGAGCATGGTTTTTTTGATTACAACAGAATGAAAAATCTAATGCTCTATGCAAAAGCAATTGATATGTTTTCAATGGTAAGAATACCTGAAGTTAGCAGAGAAGTTGTTTTGAAATGTATGGAAATGGGTGCAGGTGGCTTGATACTTCCTAATACTGAGTCAGTTAAGCAAGCTCAGGATTTAGTTCGATATTCCAAGTATTCTCCAATGGGTGATAGGGGAGTTAGTCTCTTTGGTGTTCATTCACACTATGAATCTATAAATAATGTAGAGTATATGAAAAAAGCAAATTATGAAACAGTCCTTTGCGTACAAATAGAATCTCCTCTTGGACTTGAAAACCTTCCTGATATTATGTCGATTGATGGTATAGATTTTGCTTTCGTTGGACCTGCAGACTATACTCAAAGCATGGGAATACCAGGTAAGGTTGATGATCCAGAGTTTTTAAATCATATGGAAAGATTGATTGAGATATGTAAGAATGCTGGAAAAGTTGCCGGTATTCATGGAGGTACTGTTGAGGCAATAACGGAATGGTATAATCGTGGAATGACTGTAAATACAGGCCAAAGTGAGGTAGGTTACTTCTTGAATGCTGCAAAAGGATTTGTAGAACAAACAAAAGCTAAATTCTAAAAAGTAAATTCAAATTTGTGCGAATGTGATTTAAGGTTAGAGCTAGTATATAATCTTATGCTAGGAGTTAATAAAGATTTCAAGCTAATATTGAAATATATAAATATTTAGGAGATGAAATTATGTTAATGACTATTGAAGAAAAACTAGAATTTTTAAGTGAATGTGAAACAGGGTATGTGACCGACGCTTTAAACTTGCTTGGAATACAAAACTGTTGGATTGAAAACGTTTTGCCTTTGAAGTCCAGGAAGGCAATTGTTGGGCAAGCATTTACTGCACAACTCATAAGGATTAGAGGAGATGAAAAATGTTATACTCTATATGAGGTAGCTGAAGAATGTCCAGCAAATAGGATATTAGTTTATTCAGGTACAGAAGGATATGCTTTACTTGGAGAAAATATTTCAACAAATATGTGTAATAAGGGTATAAAAGCCGTAGTTTTGGATGGAAAATGCAGGGATATTGACGGCATCACAGAGCTTACAATGCCGGTATTCTGTCAGGGAGCTACTACTCGTCTTACGCCTAAGGACTTACAGATTACTAAAATTGATGTGCCCATCTTTATTGGAGGAGCAAAAGTAAATTCGGGGGATATCGTTGTTGGAGATTCAGATGGTGTAGTTATTATACCTTTAGAAAGATTGGACGATGTTTTAAAACAAATTGAGTGGGTAGCAAAAGTTGAGCATGAAGCAGCAGAAGCGCTTAAGAATAAGGTCAGTATCGAAGAATTTAAAAAGATCATAGCGAAAAAGAAAAAACCTTGCGTTTAAGAATAATGAGGAACCTTTAGAAATTATGTAGAATCTATTAAAATTAGAATAGATTAAGAATTAACAATTATATGGAGGTATTAAAATGAAAAAACCGACAAGTATTATTCTGGTTATTGTTATGTTGGCTGTTATGATTACTGGTTGTACGGCACCTGCAAGTAATGCAACAGAACCAGAGAAAGAGACTGAAACAGAAGAAACTCAGCAAACGGAAGAAGCGCCTAAAACAGTAGCTGATGATTATCCAAAAAACCCAATAACGATTACTGTAGCTGCAACTGCTGGAGGCTCCACTGATACAGCATTTCGCCTTCTTACTCCGTATTTGGAAAAGGAGCTTGGAGCAACTATAAACATAATCAATTCTCCTACTGCTGGTGGTTGGGTCAGTTGGAAAGAGTGTGCAGCTTCTGATCCAGATGGCTACTTGCTTGCAAATGTAGTTTTTCCACTATTTTTCAGTTGTTACAATCCTGAATTGAAACAAGAACTAAGAATTGACGATTTTCAACTTATTGCAAATCTTGTAACAGACCCTAATGTAATTATTACTCCTAAGGATAGCAATATAACGACACTTGAAGAATTTTTAGATTATGTCTCCACTACAAAAGATCTTGTATGTGGTGTTACCGGAATGGCTGGTGATGACCATGTTGCTTTATTAAAAGTTATGGAAGCTTATCCTGCTATGAACGAAAATGTAACACCTCTTATAACAAGCGGTGTTACGGAAGTAATAACAAACCTTTTGGGTGGTAATATTGATTTTGCTGTTTGTAATGTAGGTGATTTGAAATCCCTTCTTGCTGATGATTCGGTAAATGTTATTTGTGTCCTAAATGAAGAGAGAGTGGATCTTGTACCGGATATTCCTACATTTAATGAACTTGCAAAAGAATTGGGGATTGAAGCAGAAGTTATTAACGGCTCCAGCCGTGGAGTAATGATGAAAAAGGGTGGAGACCCTGCTCTTGTGGAAAAAATAATTACTGCATTTAAGAATGCATTGAATGATGAGAATCTTAAAAATGAATATGAAAATATGTATTACACTTGGCATGGTATAACAGGGGAAGAATACACTACATATATTCAAAATCAGGATGAAAGTTTTAAAAGTATTATGTATTTGTTTGGATGGTAATATCTATCATTAGTATGTGGAAAATTCAATAATTTAGCAATTTAAACGTATTGAATACTTATGTCTTCACACTTTTTCTTGACTATATAATAGCTGATTAGGGATTGAATGAAATAAGTGTGAAGACTACCATGTTTTGATTAAATACATTAAATACTAATAATCATTTAATTATGTTTAGCATAAGAAAGGAATGGTGATAACGATATGGAAAACGATAAAATGGAGAATAATAGATTTATAAGTAACGATATTTTTCTTGGGATATTCTTAGCGGTATAATTTTTACAATACAAGCAACAAATTTTCCAGCTGAAAGTTCTTATTTGCCAATTTTGTCTGGGGCATTATTAACTGCATTTAGTATAGTGGTATTGAGTTTTGGAATTTCAAAAACAGTAAAGGTAAGACAAGGGAAAGCGGATTATACTAAACAGGAAATTAAGAAGTTGCCCTTTATAGTTTGGCTAACGATTTTATTATATGTTTTTGCAGTAGATAAAATTGGTTTCTTCGTATCATCAGCTGTTTTTTTGCCATTGGAGTCTATGCTGTTTAAGCAAAGGAAGGTTTTACCGATTGCCTTGACAACAGTTATTATATTAGGGTTTTTGTATTGGATGTTTGTTATTCAATTGAAGGTAAGTATGCCTAATGGAATTTTGTTCTGAAGAAAGGAGAATTAATAAATGGATATAATTATTGAATCTTTTAAAAGTCTATTAACAATGGATGTTTTTATTGCACTAATGGTTGGTGTTATAGGCGGCATGGTAATTGGAGCTTTGCCAGGTTTTACTGCTTCAATGGGTGTTACACTATTGCTTCCTGTTACATTCGGTATGGAGGCCATACCAGCTTTAGTAATGCTAACTGCACTTTATACCAGTGCGATTTATGGCGGTAGTATTACTGCCATTCTAATTCATACACCAGGCACGCCTTCTTCAGCTGCAACTGCAGATGATGGATTTGCTCTTACACAGCAGGGGCATGGCCTTCAAGCTTTGGGAGTTTCAACAATTTGTTCTGGTCTTGGTGGATTTGCAAGTGGTATTATGCTATTGTTAATTGCACCGCCTTTAGCTAAACTTTCATTGATGTTTGGGCCTGCAGAGTATTTCTTGGTGGCTATATTCGGACTTACCGTTATTGGTAGTCTTTGTACTGGCGGAGTTTCTAAAGGATTACTTTCAGCTGCTATAGGATTATGTATAAGTTGTATAGGTATGGATGAACAGATGGGATTTCCAAGATATACATTTGGTAATGTTAATCTTATTGGAGGATTAGCTTCTATTCCTGTTTTAATTGGCCTTTTTTCCATTTCACAGGTGATGATAATGGCAGAGGATGTTAAAGATGCTGATACGAAATTGGTTAATGAAGCTATTAATAATTTAAAAGGTAAGATACTTTTACCTGCTAAAGAAATGGCAGCGTTAATAATTCCAACATTAAGATCATCCATAATAGGTATTATAGTAGGTATTTTACCTGGTGCAGGAGGAGATATAGGTTCTTATGTATCTTATAACGTGGGTAAGCAAACTTCCAAGCATCCGGAACTTTATGGTAAGGGTTCTTATGAAGGAATAGCATGCTCAGAAGCAGCGAATAATGCTGTCACAGGAGGATCATTGATTCCATTGATAACATTAAGCGTTCCAAGAAGTGCGACAGCAGCAATTCTTCTTGGAGGATTTTTAATGCATGGTCTTGTTCCTGGAAACTTAATGTTTACTGAACAGGCAGGAATTACTTATCCTATCATTATAGGGTTTACTATTTCAAATATACTATTGGCTATCTTAGGGCTTTTCATAGCAAGATATGTTGCAAAGATTACTACTATTTCAATAAGTTTGCTTGCTCCAACGATTGTTGTACTAGGTGTATTAGGCTCATACGCAGTAAATCTAAGTATGTTCGATGTATTTGTTATGGCATTTTTCGGGTTCTTTGGATACATAATGCGTAAAACTGATCCGACTGTAGCTCCAATTGTACTTGCTATCATATTAGGACCAATAGCAGAGAAAAATCTAGTTCGTTCATTTGTTGTCGCAAAATCTATGCCAATAGTTAGTTACTATTTAAGTCGTCCTATTAACAAAATATTGCTTGTTCTAATAGCTATATCTATAGTAATTCCTATAATTAATAATTACAGATACAAAAATAAGGCTCTCAAATTAAGTGAAGCAAATAGTAGTTGTGAGGCAGACCTTGATTAGATACCATTAATGGTATGCGCTATTTACAGAAAATATATAGGTATACAAAATATACTCTAGAAGGAGGATAAACTTATTATGAAAATTTTAATTTCTGAACCTATTGCAGAGTCAGGTAAAAAGTATCTTGTTGAACGAGGATATGAAATATATGAGGGAACTGGGTATACAAAAGAGAGTATGATACAGGATATAAGGGGTTGTGAAGGTATGATAATCCGTATCAACCCATGTGACAAAGATGTATTGGAAGCGGCGTTAAATCTGAAGGTTATTGCTAAACATGGGGTAGGTGTTGATAATATTGATATGAAGTATTGTGATAAACATAATATTCAGGTAACCTTTACTCCTTTAGCTAACGGTCAAGCAGTTGCTGAGCACGCATTGTATCTTATGTTCGCATGTTCCAGAAATGTAAATATCATAAACAAGTATTTTCGTGAAGGAAGAGACTTTCAGGTACGTAATAGATATAACAGCGTAGAGCTTCAAGGAAAGACAGTTGGTATATTTGGTCTAGGTCGAATTGGACGTGCTTTAGCTCGTATGTGTAATGGTATAGGGATGGAGGTTATAGGTTATGATCCCTATATGTTGCAAAACCAACTGAGTTCAGACATTGAATTGATTAAGGAAAAGGATGAGGTTCTAAAGAGATCAGATTACATTAGCATACATTTACCATGCAGTGATGAAACAAGGGGACTAATTGGATTTAGAGAATTTGAATTAATGAAAAAGAGTGCGTTCCTTGTCAATACATCACGAGGGGGCGTTGTAGTAGAGAAAGATTTGATTGAAGCACTTGAAAAGGAAATGATTAGGGGTGCTGGCATTGATGTATTTGAAATAGAGCCTGTAGAAGCTTCCAATCCTCTATTTGAAATGGAAAATGTTATTGTAACACCTCATCTGGCTGGCGGGTCAGAAGAGGCTATATATAAGATGTCTCTTCATGCTGCTATGGGAATAGATGAATTTTTTTCAGGAAAGCCCTTGTCATGGCCGGTAAATAAGATTTCATTTTAAAATATTAAGGATAAACTTGATTTATTAAAAATACTAACATGAACTAATAACTTTAGTAAGTAATGGTATTTCAATGATCTATAATATATACAATAAGGAAATTAGTAACGATTCCCGGACACACTACCACAGTAAGAAGAGGGTAGCAGTAAAACTGTAATATCTATTATAAAAGAACTATATTTTTTTAAATATAATTGTATCCATATATAAAATAGAAAATAGGGGGGATTACAATAATTTCATGTAATACAAGATTAGAATCCATGCCATTTGGTGGAGTATATGAAATATATGCCAAAGCGAATAAGTTAGAGGAACAAGGGAAAAGAATTATACACATGGAAATTGGCAGACCTGATTTTGATTCTCCGGATTTTGCTAAAGAAGCTGTTAAATTAGCATTAGATAAAAGTCAGGTTCACTATACTGATGCAAATGGAATTGAAACATTAAGAAAAGCGATTGTTGAAAAAGAAGAAAGACGTTTTGGTTTGAAATATGATTATGAAACAGAAATCAGCATAATGTGTGGTGCTGCAGAAGTTATAGGGGTGATAATGTTAACAATGATGAATCCCGGCGATGAAATTATTTGCCCTAGTCCATACTTTTCAGCATATAAAGAACAAGCACTTATCTCCGGAGTTAAGTTAGTGGAAGTACCTACCCTAATGTCTGAAAGTTGGCAGCTAAATGTTGAAAAGATAAGAAATAAGATAACTTCAAAAACTAAAATGCTTTTAATTAATTCACCAAACAATCCGACTGGCTATATACTAAGTGAAGAAAATCTACAACAAATTGCGAATATTGCAAAAGAAAAAGATTTAATAGTACTATCTGATGAATGTTATGATGAGTTTATCTATGGGGAAAAACATATTTCAATTTCTACTTTAGAAGATATGAGGGACAGAACTTTAATAGTAAAATCTGCTTCAAAATCATTCTCTATGACAGGTTGGAGAATAGGTTATGTACTTGGACCTTCTAATGCAATTAAATATATTAATAGAGTCCATCAAAACTTCTCAACATGTACAACTTCTTTCGCGCAATGGGGTGCTGTTGAAGCTTTCAGGCATGGTGATGAGTTTATAAATAATATGGTTAGAGAATTTAAAAGAAGATGCGATTATTTGTATGAGGCACTTACAAAAATAGAAGGACTAAAAATGATTAAACCAAAAGGAGCATTTTATGCTTTTCCTGATATTAAGTCATTTGGTATGTCTGAAAATGAAATTTGTAATTATTTATTGGAGGAAGCAGGAGTAGTTGTAGTTGCAGGTCCAAATTTTGGAGACTTCGGTAAAGGTCATATAAGATTAGCATATTGTCGTTCATATGAAAATATAGTTGAAGCGTGTGATAAAATAAAAGTTGCTTTAGGTAAATTATAATAATTGGTGGTAAATTAAATGACATTTAATAAAGAAAAAATGAAAAATTTGATTGAACAAAACTTACTAAACTATGTTGGTATGAGAAGCGATACTAATTCGGGATTAGAAAATAATATTGAGAACTTTTTTAATAATTGGTTTTCTAAAGTAGAATATTACAAAAACAATCCTGAAAAGTGTGGTTTTTTTGAAATACCTGATGATTATTTAAAAAGAAAAGTTCCTTGGTGCATATTAAAGGGTCAGGGAAACGATACTGTTGTTTTTATTCATCATTATGATTGTGTTGAAACTAAAGTTTATGGTGTTTTTGAACCTCTTAGCTTAAAACCATACGAATTGGAAGAAGCATTCAAGGATAACAGCTCTCAACTACCTACAAAAATACAAGAAGATTTATATAGCAACGAATGGATTTTTGGACGTGGTGTATGTGATATGAAGGGTGGCGGAGCTATTCAGCTTTCATTAATAGAAGAATACAGTAAAAATGAATATTTTAAAGGTAACATAGTTTTAGTTTCTGTTTCGGATGAAGAAAACATATCAGCAGGAATGAGAGCAGCAGTTTTAAAATTAAAAGAATTAAAGGATAAATATGAACTTGAATATAAGTTAATGTTGAATTCAGAACCACATGAGCGTGATGATGCTTCTAAGCCAAAAATTTATGACGGTTCAATAGGAAAGGTATTGTCTGCTGTATATGTACGTGGCAAATTAGCACATATTGGACAGGTGTATTCCGGATTAAATCCAATTAATATTTTATCCGAAATAATTAGAAGAACTGAATTAAATGCTGATTTCATTGAAAAAAAAGGCAATACAACAAGTCCTCCGCCAACATGGTTATACCATAAAGATAGAAAGACAATTTACGATGTATCCTTACCAATTGCCACCTGTGGATGTATGAGTATACTTCCGTTGGAAAGTACACCAATGAGTTTAATGGAAGACCTAAAAAAGATATGTATTGATTCATTTGAAAAGGTAGTAGAAGAACTAAATGAAAGCTACAAGAAATATGCTGCTATTGCGGGAATTGAATTTGAAAAAATTATCTTTGAACCAAAGGTTAGTTTATACTCAGAATTATACGAAGAAGCTTTAAAGGATTCAGATAATAAGTTTGAAAAGGTATATAAAAGTATTATATCTGAAGTTAAAGAAAAGTTTAATAAAAATGAATTATCAATTATTGATGCTTCTAATTTAATTGTAGAAAATACGCTAAAGTATGTAAATGATTTATCACCTTGTATAATATTAGCTCTTATACCTCCTTATTATCCAAGTGTCAATAACATGATGTTAGAAGAAAAAGCTGAAAATATAAATAATTCTATAAAAAATTTAAAAGAATATTTAATGGATAAATATAATGAAGAGTATGTTGTCCAAAACTATTTTTGGGGTATATCTGATTTAAGTTACGCAATGAATACTTTAAATCAAGGTAATATTGATTATATTGAAACCAACATGCTAATGTGGAAAGACATTTATTATATTCCATTAGAAAAGATTAAAGAAATATCAATGCCAGTTTTAAATATAGGTCCTTGGGGTAAAGACATACATAAGTACACTGAAAGAGTATATAAAGAAGATTTGTTCTATAGAATACCTGAGTTAATTGATTTGTTTTTAATAAGATTGTTTAATATATGAATTGAGTAATACACTTTAGAAGGATGCACGGAATAGAAAAATTTTTGTGATTCAAGCTAAAGAAGATAAACTGAATAGAATATTTAGATTATAAAAAAACTACATACTTTAAGGAGGAACATTAGATGAAATTATTTGGTAAGCTGGAAGAATATGATTATGAACAATTAGTGTTTTGC
>ENA-UOOR01004597-UOOR01004597.1-fermentation-metagenome-genome-assembly--contig:-NODE-4597-length-10867-cov-3.834628_pt1 | contig 10867 bp, 9 predicted proteins | sample MGYA00245780_ERZ724029 | MGnify/ENA primary metagenome ERZ724029 (study PRJEB28704, sample SAMN03018315) | fermentation metagenome | biome: anthropogenic terrestrial biome; feature: soil; material... | reverse complement strand
CTGTGGGTCAGCGCGAACAAGGCCGCAATGCGCGAAAAGCTCGAACGAAAACGCCCCTGAAACGCAAAAACAGCCCCGCACCGCTGACGGATTGTCGCGATGCGGGGCTATTTTTTGCACCCGAGAAGCTTTACGCCATCATCTGCACGCGCACGATGATCTTGTCGGATCGGCCTTGGTCGCCGACGCAGGCACGTCCGCGCCCGCCGCCGCCGCGATGGCCATCAGCTCCGCCTTGGTCCTCGCCATGTCAGCTCACCTTGATCGTGAGCGATTCGAGCTTCGCCGAGACCGCGTCGCCCACCGCCTTGGCCACCGCGTCGGGGTCGGCCCCCTGCGACGAGGCCAGCGTCTTGACCGCCTCGGTGAGGGCGGCAACCTCGACCATGAGCTTCTTCACGCCCTCCCAGCTCCATTCGACCGCGTTGTAGATGTTCTCCCCGTTCGCGACGTCGTCGTCGCCGTAGACGTACTCTGCGACCGCCCGCGCCGTCCGAGCGGGGAGCTGGAAGAAAATCTCGTTGAAGGGCGTGTCCGACCCCTCGTACTGGTAGCTCCAAACCGCCGCCGCAATCTCTTCTGCCGTTGGCATGTCCTCATCGTCTCCCTCCCACCGCAGGACCCAGTCCCACGGATGGTCGTAGTAGTCTCCATCATGCACCTCGCGTCCGGACGAGTCGCCCTGCGCGCCGTCGTAGTTCCAACTGGCCTCGACGATCCGACCGTCTCCGGTGTAGAGCGCCGTGTGCTCTCCCTCGGCCAGCAGCACGTCTCCGCGCACGAGGTCGCCGGGCTTGTCGAGGTCGCCAGCCGGGATGGCCGCGAAGCCGTGGGCGGTGAAGTCGTCGCGCATGGACCCGGTCCAGTTGTCGCGGCTCACGCCGAAACCGGCCTCGGCGAACGCGTTGCTCACCAGCGAGGAGCAGTCGTAGTCCGGCCCCTGCCGGTCGTCCATGCTGTATCCGTGCGAGTCGTCGTGCGCGGTTGACTCCGCCCACTCGACCGCATCATCGACGCTGGGCATGTCAGCCGTCCAGCTCGGGCAGGCCGCCGATGCTCGTCAGCAGCGACAGCACCCCGGCGAGCGCCGCCGTGGAGGCCACCACCGCCCAGTCCACCCCGGTCAGCATGGCCGTGGTCCCGATGGCCGCGACAGCCGCCTGCGCCATGGTCTTGGCCGCGCGGATGCCTGCCGCCTTCCACCACTTCTTCGTAGTTTCGCTCATTTCGTGTCCTTCCTCTCGATTACTTGCAGTTGCCCTTCTCTACCATTTTAAACACCCCATAATCGCTTGGAAACGGGTCGCAAAACGACCCTAGTCCGTGCCCTCTCCTCCGATGCCGTGGTTCGCGATGTGCTCGTCGTGCATCGTCGCGATGATGCGCCCGTGCTCGTCGAGCCGGTGATTGAGCGCGTCGTCGGATGCCTCTAGCTGGATGATGCGGCGCTCGTGGTCGCTCACGTCGCCCTTGACGCTCCGCATCTCCGACTTGATGTCCGCCACGTCGGAGCGCGTCTCGGACGTGTTCGCCTCGATGCGCACGATGCGCTCGCGTTCGTCGCCCACCGAGGAGCGTCCCGTCCGGGTCATGGCCACGATGGACGTCGCTATCGCCGTGATTCCGATGAGCACCCATATGAGGTCGTGCACCGTTATGCCTAGCTCCATCATCTCCGTCAGACCCCCCACAGGACGATTGCGAACGTTTCGGCGCCCGGATCGCCCTGATAGTTCTTCGACACGTCGAACCTGACGCTCGTGGCCGTCCATGACGCATAAGCGGACACGGATAGCGTGTACAGCCCACCGCTGGAACCGATGCCAGATAGCGGAGCGTGCAAAAACACGCCGCCTGGCACGGGGATCACGACCTGCTGGAACCAGGTCTGGTTGAAGTTACCGGACAGGGTAAAGCTCTTCCAGGTGCCGGTTCCGTACGCGACCTTCAGGCCACCGAACGGGAGGACCTTCCACGTTATCTCGTTGGCATACGTGCTCTCGGCGGACGTGTATCCGTCCACGAAGCCGTTGATGACCACGTCGTCCCCTGACACCATCGCCGTCTCGACCCCTGCGGAGCTGCGCGAGATGCCGACCCCGAAATCGCTCCCGGCGGTCACGCCGTCGGTGCTCTGCAGGACTGCACCGTTGTCGCCGGCTATGGTTATCTGGTTAGTCTGCCGGATGCTGCCGACCCCGCCGCACATCTTTATGACGGCGCTCGTGGAGTTCTTTCCGAGCTCGATGAGCGCGGCGGCGATCGTCGAGAGCACCGTGGCGCCGTTTCTGATGTCCACGCTGTCCGAATCCACGTAGACGTTGCCGCCGCTCGGGTTGCCAATGGTGGCCTCCGACCCGTAGAGCGGCGTGTTGCACACCTGCCAGTATGTGCCGTCGTAGACCATCTGCACGGTCGCGCCTGCCGCCCAGTAGACGCTGTCAGCTCCGTTGAGGCGGATGGCCTTAGCTCCAGTGGAGTTAACGTTCAAGGTCGGTGCATCGGAGCTGTTGGCATAGGTGAACTTTATGGCCACGGAGGCACCGACTGCGAGCGAGAATCCTGCTATTGTCGATGCCGGTACCTTGGCGGCAGTGGCCGAGGCGGTATTGCATGCTCCGTAAAGCATCTGCCCGTCCGTACCATCAGCACCATCAGTTATGTTGGTGAAGGTGATATCTCCCTGGGCTTTTACAGTCATCCGCGATCACTTATCCCTCAAGCTTGAAGTGGTAGACGGCGATAGAATTGACATCAGCTGCGTGGACGGTGATAGATGATCCTGTGGCGGCAACCGTAGTCGAACTTCCGATATACCAATTAATAGTGCCTGCTGCTGTTAGAGCTGAACCCGTAAGCTCTGTGGTTCCTTGGAAGACGTGCGCCGTCGCCACAGCAGTACCGCTTCCATTTTTAAAGACTGTCCCCACGTCGGTAGTTGCCACGATGGATAGGGCGGCGGCTCCGGTAGCCCCCATCATGCCGACAGAGTAACTGGTTGATGTCGTTGAATCGGTGTAGGAAATCTGTGTCCTAGTCCAAAGGTACTGGCTCTCCGAAACCGAAGGAATCGTAGAGAGCCATGTTCCCGTTGGTGCTGTGGTGCCACTAGAAGATGCTTGATATGTGATGACAGGGTTTCCAGAGATTCCTTTACCAGTATTCCCTGTAGCACCCATCATGCCGACGCTGTATGCAGTGGTACTAGTGGAGTCGGTGTACGTTGTTACCACCCGAGTCCACAGATACTGGCTTGCACTGACGGTGGGGATCGTAGATGACCAGGTGCCTGTCGGGACAGTCGTTCCGGAGCTACTTGCTTGATAGGTTACGACAGGATCTCCAGAAATGCCCTTCCCTGTCGCGCCGGTTAGTGCAACCGTGAACCCGAATACCAGATCGAAGGTCATATCTCCGTCAACCGTGACAGGAATGGTAATAGTTCCGCCTGTCGTTACCGCTGTTGTTACAGCGATAGTGAGGGTGGGCGCGGTGGAGTCGTTGTCACTCGTGACCGTCACTCCTGTTGGTGGTGTTATATTTGCCACATTAACCACTGCTGTCACTTGCGTGGCACCCTTGAGCGCCACTACCTGCGTGGTGGTAGACCCGGCTTTAGCTGTGGTAGTAGTCCCCGGAAATGCGTGCGCTGGGTGTGTCAGCATCACTGTGTACGCATCGCTTAGATCAGTGAACGTTATTTCTCCTGTTGCCTTTACTGCCATTTTTTTCTCCTAAAATTCAACATTGCATTTGAAAATAAGCCTGTTGTGCACGTCAGCAGCTGTGACTGCCAATTTGAACCCAGCATCTGATATACGGGAGTCATCTGATGCCAATGGAGTAAACGCCTCGTCCGTGTCACTTTTTTCGTTCCATACGAGCTTTGCGGAAGAACCGAATTCAGATCGCAATGATGTGATGTTTGATATCTCTGCAGTTCCGTGCCAAACCGTTACTTCTGCATTTGAGCCTGCCAATCCGTTTTTGAATGTCGCTCCGTTGTCGGAAGTTAGTTGGACGGTTATCGCGTCATCGCCGGATGATCCTGTTATGCATGCTGATCCAGATACTGTTGATGTTCCGTCGCTAAGCGTTGTGACGGTCTTGCTCCATAGATATTTCCCTGATTGCCAACCTGGATAGTTTGTCGTCCACTCCCCACCGATAAGTTCGGTCGTGGAATCTGACAGATAGTAATAGATATCGACCGAATCAATTCCGCCTCCCGTATTGCCAGTAACGCAAACAGCTTGCGAGGTTGATTGGGTGCCATCACCCTTTGTGATCAACGAACGTGTCCATATCCACTGACCAGATGCCCATTCTGGCCGATCGTACGACCATTCCCCACCAGTTGGTTCATCGGAAGACGTTGATAGATAGTATTGTTCCTGCCGCATTAGCAGTGTTAAGTGCTGTTATGGCCGTCTCTTTAGACGCTGCACTTATCGCGTTAACTTTTTCGATTGCATTAAGTTGTTCCGTGCGCTGTGTCGCTTCACTCAAAACGTTCGAGCTGGTGAGCGTCGGCAACGTTGCCCCGAGCGTGTATTTCGTATTCGTCGGATCGTTTATGTCTATTGCGATTTTCAGACACAAAATCGATTCATCAACGTTATGCGGTGGCGATATGACCTTGACCCATTCGAGCAGCGATATCGTCCCGATGGTTGGATCGATATGCGATAAATCAGCTGCCGATATGGATAGCGATTGCGTTGCGTCCGATAAATCGGTCAGATCATCACAGCAGGCGGACACTAACCCATCGAGCGTGGCGCAATCATCGTATGAGACTTTCTTACAGATGATGCCATACTTGGTCACGCCCGGTTCATACATGATCATGTCGCCATGTTTCGAGCATCCATCATGACCCGGTACAGGGCCGTCTGTGTAACCCTCGACCCCAAAAGCGGTTGAGTTATTGCCCGACGTTTTGCCTATCGGAATAATCGCGGTATAAAGGCTCGTGAGGTCGCGAGATGTTGAATAATCTAATAGGTTTTCGCCAAACTCGATTGATTGCGCGCAGTCCGCGCCACCGTCCGTGAGAAAGTCAACGTAGCGCGTCCCATCCTGCCAATACGCCACGATGTAGCACCCAAGGTCGGTGAGCACCTTGTCTTTGATTTCGGATAGCGTCGTTGGATACTCGGTGCTGCTCCTCGTAATGGATGTGTCGGGCAATTGGTTGCGCCCGATTGCAAATTGCTTTGTCGCATCGGTCTGCTTATTGTGCTGCGCTATCAACCACTCTGCGTATTCGTGCGCGTTCCCCGGCGCGATGGTCGTCCATTCTGCTGGCGTATTGGTTGTGTCTGCATAGGTGCCATATGGCCGCACGATTGAATCTGCAAGATAAGCTAGCTGCCCCTCGCACGTGATGTCCGTGCGGGTCTTGATGTCTTCGCCGTCTTCGGTGATTCTCCCGCGAAATACCTCGGATGTGATGGTTCCATCTGAATCTGCTTGATACAGCACCATCTCATGTGAGGTATCCATCGTGGCCATAAGTCCGTATAGCGGGTGATTAGGTGCCATCGTAAATTCAAGGCTACCGGAAGTATTGGCTTCGAGACTACATGAGGCATCCGTGACGCGCTCGATTTCCGTCCGCACGTCATGGACGAGTTTCCCATCATATTCGATTATATACATGGATTCTCCTACGCTGTACGCTCCCACATATAGACGGCTTTATACGGTGGCATGTTGTTATGGGCAGCTCCGCCACCTGCAGATTCGGTAAATCGATCTTGATTCTCATCAGCAGAAACCGTGCTGCAATTGCCATTGCTACCACCGGGGATAGCGTATGCACCAGAATTCGCTCCATTTGAAACTATATACGTATACATATGCGGCTTATGAGAATGAGCAGGCATCTCAGCAGTTGCGAGGGTATGCGTTGCCTCACCACCAGTAGTCCCAGCCGGATAGTCGGCACCAGCACCAATGAGCATTCGCCCGGTTAATGCCGTCCACGTGCCGCCGATGAATGTTGATGGATTGGTATTCTTGGTCGATTGATAAATGGTTCCGACTGGGTAAAGCGCGTCGATGAGGGCAAAGTTTGCAGCAAGTGCCGTAATAGTGTCCTCAACCTTGTCGTTTACGTCCGGTTCGATAAGCTTCATGGTTGCCGATGTCGTGCTCATGAGTGCTCCTTAGATGTCTTGGTAGTCGTATTGGATGTAGGCCGCATATTCGTCGCCCGTCTCGGCTCCATGGGTTAGCTCAATCCATCGCTTTATGCCGATTGATTTCCACATGATCCCTGTGTGATCGCTCCATAGATCTGATGCTTGCGGTGGAGTGCTGCCTGCTGCAACCTCACTCCACAGCTTTTGGGAGATTGACGACCATAGCGCGGTATTGCCGATGTCTACCCATTTTGCGATTGAGTATTCCGGATACGTGTTAATCGTGATGACGTTATCGCCATAGGTAAGCCAGAGGTCGCGAATCTTCGATGCGCCAGCTTCGAGTACCCACGTCTTGCCGTTATGCGTTACAAGCGTTCTGCGCTGCACCTCAATGGTGGGACACGCCCGCTTGCGACCAACAGGCAAGGTTATTTCTATGCCACCTGCTGCGTTGACTAGCCAGGTAAAAGGCGAATCGATGCGGGTTTTATAGGGTTCGGCGGTAATCTTTAGCGGCCATTGCCAGACCGATGTTCCGGCCGTGTGCTCTGACGTTCCAAGCACAAACCGCCCGGTATAGACCCATCCAGAATCGACTCCAAGCATAAACGCTTTCTTACGCCCTTGGATAAGCCGCGCTAGAGACGTTTGGAGCACCTGCGCCGTTCGTGCATTCAGCCCACTCTTGCAAAGCGTTAACGTTTGCGTTCGCTGTCCGTAAGCAACATCTCCCCCGTATTCCGTAAGGTCGATCACGCCATCAGAACCCGGAACATCGATCGTATACGTCTTAGGCTCTGGCTCGGGCAATTCATAGCCATCAAGCACCACAAGGCCGAATTCATCTCCGATGTCGGTTCCGTCGATGACAAGGTTATTCCGCTGGATCATCGCTTACTCCTTGCCTGTATGGTGCCTAATCTAACGTTCATCGCATCCGCTGTTGCCCCTACAAACTTATTCTCATTGACATATATACCCATGTTTGAGATTGCCTCATGGACTTCGGCGGCAACGGCCTTGCCTACGGCTCGCGCATCAAGCGTCGCGGATACGGTCGAAGCCGTGGGTTGTTGGTTTTGCTTGGCTGTAACTGATTCCATCTGCTCGGCCACCGCATGGGCGAAGGGCGTGACATAACGCTTGTTCGTGAGCGGGATGATCGCCTCCGCGCCTGCCTCCCCCACGAGGTTGTGGGGATCGATCATGTGCGGCTTCGTGGCTATGTACCCATCCGCATGCTCCTGTATGCCACCTGCTGCGTTGAGCTTGATACCGCCTGATGCGTTTCCGTTGCCGCTGAATATTCCGCTGATGGTCAGAACGGCGTTCGCCACCCAGCTGGTGAATCCGTTGGCATTCCAGTTATCCCGTTTCGAGATGGCATCATCCACGCTGCTCGCATCTATGGCCGCATAACCGGACTGGAACACGAGCGATGATCTGTTCCACGTGTCCATATCTCCCTGAGCGCCGGTAAGACTTCCGTCATCGACCGACGCGGCGGCGGATTGCGGCGTAAGGCTGCTGCCATTCCACGTCACGAGGTTTCCCTGCGCGTCGGTGAGCGACGTGTCGTCCACGACGGCGTTACCGTCCTTGTCGATCACCTGCGAGCCGTTCCACGTGTAGACGTTTCCCTGTGCATCGGTGAGGCTTACGTCGTTGACGGTGACGTTCCCGTCCTTATCGACAATGGGAGTCGAGTCGTAACCTTTTAACTTTTCGATAAGCGCATCTATGTCACCGCCGGACTGGCTGTACATGTCCGCGAAGGCACCGTTGGCTATGGCCGTCTGGGTCTGCGTGGTAACTCCCGCATCAGAGAGCTTCCGGCTAAGGTCGTCGGCTGAAAGTCCGATGTCATCGAGGTCGAGCTTCCCGCTGTCCGAAAGTCTCGATATGCTGGACGACATCCCGGCGACGGTTGCGTTCGTCTGTGCGGCGGTCGCGTCGAAGCCGTCGACCATGCCGGATAGCGAGTCGATGATGCTCTGGGTCGTCCCATCGTAGTTCTGACCGAGCTTGATGAGGTCTTCCTGCGTAAGGCTGTTCAGCTGGTCGGTGGAGACTCCCGTCTCGGACAGCTGCGTCTTGAAATCGCTGATGCTTCCGCCGGACTGTTGGATGTTGGTCTGCAGTATCTGAGATGAATCCACGAATGACTGGACGGATCCGGAGGCATCTTTCGTCGCGTCGGTCGCCGCTCCGATCTGATCGGTGTAGTTCTTCATAGCGGTGGAGTCGTCGTTTACGGATCCTGTCGCCTTGTCGTAGTTTTGCTGCGCGGTGTCGAGTTCGACGTTTGCATCGTTCAGTTCATATGCGAGTGCGCTGGTCCCGATAGCGGCCATCTCGCGCGAGGTCTTGGCATTGTCCATCGCCTCGTTGTATCGTTCCTGAAGTCCGGCCTGCTTCTCGGTCGCTTCCTGCAGATCGGAATAGGCTTGCGCCTGACTCTGGATATCTGACACGTAGGCGGCATAGGAGTCTTTGTAATCCTGTTCGAGAGCGTCGAGACGGAGCGCCTCCTTCTTGGCATCGATGTATCCGTCGATCGATGTCGTGGTGTCCTGAACCGCTCCGTTCTCATCTAAGATGACGCCGTTCACATTGTCTATCAGCGTGTACTGGGTGCCGCACTGGTCGTTGACGGTCTGTATCGCATTTTTCAGCTCACCCTGCTGCGCGGTGGAGAGACCGGTCTTGTTCGCGTATTCGTCTATGACGTCTTTCGCGGAGTTGAGAAGTCCGATGTTGGTCTGAGCGGTGGAGTCGGTGCTGTTGACGTTATCTGCGAGCGTCTGCTGGCTCTTTGTCAACGTGTCGATCGAGAACGATGCCTTGTCGGCCCCGTCTACGACGGTCTTATATGACGATGCGGAAGTCGAGAGTGCGGAAGCGGAGTGATCCGTAGCATCCTTCGCACTGTTGATGGCATCGGTGAGATCGTCCTGTGACTTGGTAGCCTCCTGCTGTTTCTGGGTATAGCTCATTATCTGGTTGATGACGAGTCCGATACCGGCAGCGGCCAGAGCGATCGCGGAGAGCTTGAGCGCGCCCATCGCGACAGATGATGCCTTGACGGCTCTGGTCTGGGCATTAACCGCCGTGGTCTCACCCTTTGCGGATACCGCTGCCGCATCGGTCTCGGCAGCCGCGATCTGAGCCGCGCCGCCCATCTTCGCGAGAAACGTGGCAGTTGACGACAGGGCACCGCCCACGTTCTTGATGTTCTTTATCAGCCCGCCCACGATCGAGGTACCGGGACCTATCGCGGCAACGATCCCCGCAATAGTGAGCACCATCCGCTGGCCGTTGGAGTCGAGGTTCGAGAACGCCGACGCGGCATCCCCCACAACGTTCGCCGCATCGGTGACGATAGGGGCGAACGTCTCGCCGATCGTGATGCCGGCTGTCTCGATAGCGCCCTTCATATTCTCGATTGCACTCTGTCCCTCGCCGAGCTGGGCGTTTGCCATTGTCTGCGCTGCGGTTTGGTCGGACGTCGCCTGCTCGTATTCGTTGAGCACGGCAGAACCGTCGTTGTACAGGACGGTAGCCGCACGGGTGGCATCCGAGCCGAATATGGTGTTGAGCGCGGCGTTGCGCTGTTCATTGGAAAGCCCGGAGAGCGATGACCGCAAGTTATCTGCAACTTCGCCGACAGATTTCATGGAATCATCGGAGTTGTAAAGACTGATTCCGTATTCTTCCATTGCATCGGCTGCAGTACTTGATGGCCCTTCGAGCGATAGCAACATGGTTTTCAGCGATGTTCCAGCATCCGAGCCTGTGATCCCGGCGTCTGCGAATGCGGCCAGTGTCGCGGTCGTGTCGGACACGCTCCACCCCGCGCTGTAGGCCACGGCGGACACCTGTGAGAGTGCCTCCATGAGGTCGGATACGTCGGCAGATGAGGCGTTGGCCCCACCGGCTAGCGCATTCACAGCGGTATTGGCATCGGCTGCGGAAAGATGGAACGCTCCCATGACCTGCACGACGTCGGTAGCGGCGGTCGTGAGATCCACTGACCCGGATGCGGCGAGGTCCATGGTGGACGCGAGCGCCCCGCCCGCTATGTCGGCCTCGGTCATGCCGCCATTGGCGAGCTCCACCATGGCGCCACCGGCTTCGGAAGCCGAATAGATGGTGTCCTGCCCGGTCTGGATGGCGAGCTGTCGCAGATTCTCGATACTGTCAACAGGCACGCCCAAGGCACCGGCGAGCTGCGACATGGACGTATCGAAATTGAGCGCGAGGTTGGTAGCCGCTGCGGCTATCCCTGCCTCTCCTGCGGTGACGAGAGACATCTTCGAGCCGACAGAAGACAGGTGATTCCCTACGTTTTCGTACTTAGTCCCTACATTGGTCAGCTTTGTCCCGAGGCTCCCAAGCGCGCTAGATTCGGCGGCGTACTTTACCTGCGCATCCTCTAATTGCTTCGTATAGCTTTTAAGCCTAGCTTCGGTTGTGGCTATCGAGGTTGTTAGCTGGTCGTATTGCCGTTGTTCCTTTGCGGTAAGGGTACCGTTCTCCGCTTGCCTGTCTTTCAGCGTTTCGAGTGCGCCGTTGTACGATTCCAGCTTGCTTTTCGTAGTGGCTACTTTGACGGCCAATGCTTCTTGCTGCTGGGCTAAAAGCTTCGTGTTGCCTGGGTCGAGTTTAAGCGCAGACTGAACCTGCTTTAATTGCGTCTGGGCGGTATTGGCCTC
>ENA-UOOR01004596-UOOR01004596.1-fermentation-metagenome-genome-assembly--contig:-NODE-4596-length-10873-cov-2.789887_pt1 | contig 10873 bp, 9 predicted proteins | sample MGYA00245780_ERZ724029 | MGnify/ENA primary metagenome ERZ724029 (study PRJEB28704, sample SAMN03018315) | fermentation metagenome | biome: anthropogenic terrestrial biome; feature: soil; material... | reverse complement strand
GCGCCGTATGTGTAATAAAAATGCTCTCATCCTTGCCAAAAAACATAACTTCGTGGCGTCCGACTTCCGAACCTCCCCTTATGCTAAAAACTCCTACATCCTTAGTATCTCTTTTGCCCATGCCTTGCCTGCCGTACACAAAGTTTGCGTTTGGGCGTATTTCCTTTATTGTGTTTGCAAGTTTTTTGGCTGTACCACTGGGACTGTCTTCCTTTAAATTGTGGTGAGTTTCTACTATTTCCACATCAAAATCCTTTAGTTTAGGTAAAATTACCTTCAACGCCATATCCAAAATATTAACGCCAATGCTGAAATTTGCGCTCCTTAAAACAGCAACTTTTTTTGATAACTCTTCCACCGCTTTTTCCGTATTTTCATCATACCCCGTTGTAGCCAAAACCGCAGGTGTCGAGGAAGCAACACAAAATTCTTTTATCATATCAAAGTTGTCTTTATGCGAAAAATCAATTAGACAATGAACTTTTTCTCTTATATCATACAAGCTTTTTTTACTGTCGCTCAGATTTTGCCCCACAACTCCCACGACAGAAAAACCCATTTTTTCTGCAAGGTTTTTTACAGCACAACCCATCGCCCCATCGCCTACTATTATTATTTTCATACATTCACCTCTATTTTTAATCTGTTAATTTCCTCAAACAACAATTTAGCCGCGCCCTCACTCATATTATACAGCGGCAAACGGCATTGACCCACATCAGCACCCAAATAATTTAATGCAGCCTTTACGGGGATTGGGTTTGTTTCCTTAAACAGCAAATTAATTAAATTTAGGTATTTAAGCTGAATCTCCAAAGCCTTTTGTGTTTCGCCCTCAAAAAACAAGCGCACCAAACTAGCACATTGACGGGGCATTATATTTGCCCAAACGGAAATTACCCCTAAAGCACCAATGCTCAGCATTGGCACTATTATATCGTCGTTGCCGCTGTACATACAAAAGCTGTCACAAAGCAGAGTGGCAATTTTTAGTGAATAACTTATGTCGCCGCTTGCTTCCTTAATAGCGCAAATGTTTTTGTGCTCTTTTAATTGCGCCATCGCTTCGTATTGGATATTTATTCCCGTACGGCTGGGTACATTATACATAATAATAGGTTTGCTAACAGCATCGGCAATAGTGGAAAAATGCTTAATCATACCTTGCGTATTTGTTTTGTTGTAATAAGGAGTAATAACAAGCAAAGCGTCACACGTTTTTTCAAACTTTTTGCTCTGAAGGACAGCGTGAGAAGTATCATTGCTTCCGCTACCCACAATATAAAATGTGCGTTTGTTTATTTTTTCTGCCGCAAAGTTCACAAGCTGCTCTTTTTCTTTTTCGCTTATTGTGGGACTTTCACCTGTTGTACCCAGTATTACAATGCCGTCAGTACCCTCATTAATATGCCATTCTATAAGCTGCTCTAATTTTTTATAATCTATATTATTGTAAGTATCAAAAGGCGTTACAAGCGCTACAATGCTGCCTTGCGGTAGAATGCCGTTAAAATTAATGTTTTTCATTACTCCTCCTTAAATCTTCCTTCAAAAACAAAATTAGCTCCCCCTGTAAGAAAAACCTTTTCGCCAATAATTTCTGCAAGCAAATTACCTTGTTCAAAACAAACATCCATTGTCTTTTCTGTATAACCTAACTTATAACACACCGCGGCGCTTGCAGCGGCACCTGTACCGCATGCCTTTGTCCAACCCACTCCCCGCTCGTATGTTTTTAATGCTATATTTTTTTTATCTCTCAAAGTAACAAAATCCACGTTAGTTTTTTCTTTAAACAGCGGGTGACTACAAATTTCTTCCGCATAATCCGTTAAGCCATTGTCATTTATTAAAACTGCGTGAGGCACACCCAACTTAACAAACCAAATACAAGCTTTTATATTTTTTAAAGCTAACTGCTGTCCCCAAAAGGATATTTCGCCTTTAAGCCCTATATTTAAGCCGTATGTAACAACGTCGCCTGCAAAAAAGGTGCACAAAAAGGGATTTTCGTCTTTTACTATTACTTCTTTTGCCCCGTCCTCCGCCAAGACCATAAACTGTTTTTCCTTTTTGCCCTTTAAGCCACAATAAGCCGCTAAGCACCTTATGCCGTTTCCGCACAAAACAGCACAACTCCCGTCTGCATTGAAATAATGCATTTTGGGACTTATAACAGCGTCCTCTACCGCTATCAATCCGTCAGCGCCAATGCCGGTATGCCTATTGCACAATTTTTTGCTTAATGCGCAGTAGTCTATCCCCTCTAAGTAATCGACTAAAACAAAATCATTACCCAACGCCTCATATTTGCAAAAAGAAATCATATTTTACCCCTTTCTTCGTTTGAATATCAATATAAGAAAAGCGTTAAGATATACTTTTGAATTGAAAAGAATGCCCTCATCGCTCTCCTTAATATGTTATGCCGGATATCGCCTATATTAAACTATTAACAAAAAAATTCAATGAAATATGAGTAAGAATTGACCGTTTTTAATAAAGCCAAATTTACTTACATAATAATAATTATTTTCAAATACAAAAAAGTACCGCTTTTTGTGCGATACTTTGTTGTTGTTTAACGGTTTTTGTGTAAATACTATTTTTGTGTCGAATGGGCTATAAAGGTCAAGTGGTCGGCAGCACGCTCAAGGTTGCTAACAAGGTTAATAAACACTCCGCTGCTGTCTGGTTGGCACACGCCTTGATTAAGCCTGCAAATATGCCCCTCAATAAGTTGCTTTTTGTTGAGGTCTATTTTTTCCTCAATTTCGTCCACTTTTCGAATAATTTCTCTGTCCGCTTTAAACAATGCTTTTATGCTATATGTGTAAAGCTCCTTTATGTTAGTAAACATTTCCGCCAACTGTTTTTTGACATCGTCGCTAAAAACCAAATTTTCATTTATGGATTTTTCGGTATATTTGACTATGTTGTCTGCAAAAGAATTTATACGCAGAATATCGTTTATATTGTGATGCATATTATTTACCGTTTCTTCTTCTGCAATGCTAATGTTTTTTGCGCTTATTTTAACAAGATAATCTACCATTCTGTTGCCTAATTTTTCCACTTCATCAGTGATGCTATTAACTTTCTCAAAATGGTCCGATTCCAACTCTATAAAACCGTCAAAAGCTAATGAAAGATTGCCAAAAGCGTGATCCGCCATTACCTTAGCTTCCTTATTTATTTGCGCTAAAGCAATAGAAGGAGTTTTAAGCAACCTTTCGTCAATAAAGCCCGTTTGCTTAGCGGCAACTTTATCCTTAACTAAAAGTGTAGAAAGTTTTACAAATACCTTAATAAAGGGTACAAATAACATAGCGCACACAACATTAAAGAAGGTATGGAACATTGCGATTTGTGTACCAGGTAAGCCGGCAAACCATTTTACGAAAGTCTGCTCATAAAAGCCTCTCCAACAAAGCAACAAAATCATAAAGAACATCGCGCCAAAAACGTTAAACATAAGGTGAATTAAACTGGCACGTTTAGCGTTTGCCGAAGCACCTATAGCACTTATTAACGCCGTTACGCAAGTACCGATATTTGTGCCTAAAATAACATACAAAACGCTGTTGCCCCCGTTACCTATTATTAATCCCGCAGCCGCCATTGATATAACAATACTGGTAATTGCGCTGCTACTTTGAACAATTGCTGTGGCAAGCACGCCTAATAATAAAAGCAAAAAGGGGTTATTAATACTCTGCAAAGCTGTAGTTACTACGCCACTTTCCTTAAATATATCCATACTGCCTTGCATAAATTGCATACCAATAAATACAAGACCCAATCCGCCTAAAGCTAAACCTAAAGTCTTTACCTTATCTTTTTTTCCAAACAACGCCATTGCCGCACCTACAAAAGTGAGCAGCATTAAAGGCTTCATAATATCGATGCTTTGCAATGCCGCTATTTGAGCGGTTATTGTAGTACCTATATTACTACCCATTATTACTGCCGCTGCTTGTGTCAGGTTCATTATGTTTGCGTTTACAAAGCCAACCACCATAACGGTAACTATGCCGCTTGCTTGTAATATTGCTGTAGACATAGCTCCTACACCCACGCCTACCAAAGGCTTATCAGTAGTTTTAGCAAAAAGCCTTTTTAATCCTCTGTTGGCTAATTTGCTCATTCCATCCGATAATAATTTAAATCCTAATAAAAACGCGCCTAACCCCGCCAATAATTCGGCTATGGCATAAAAAATATCCATAATTTTTTTCTTATTTCTCCTTTCTCTTCGTAATGTATAATATATATTTCTCGTTAGCGGGTACTCACTCCTGCCACGTTGTTGTAGTTATTATGCTTTTTATTTCAATTAAAAAGCGGAAATAAACGAAATCTAATAGCTCTTCGCTTAAATTCCCTTTATGTTCCGCTGCTGCCAAATCCGCCCTCTCCCCGTGTTGTCTGAGTCAGTTCCTCTGCTCCCTCAAAATTTGCTTTTACGACGGGGGTAATAACAAGCTGAGCAATTCGTTGTCCGTTAGATATTTTTTGGCTTGTATCTGAATGATTAAACAAAGCTACCATTATCTCGCCTCGATAATCGCTGTCAATTACTCCCACTTTGTTTGCAGGCGCTAAACCGTTTTTGCACGCCAGTCCGCTACGGGCGTAAATTAAACCCACATAACCGTCAGGTATTTCGATACTAATACCAGTATGCACAAACGCCGTATTAAACGGAGGTATTATTATATCCTTTTCGCTTAAACAAAACAAATCCGCCCCCGCACTAAAATTGGTAGAATAAAGGGGGATTATTGCGTCCTTATGAAGTTTTTTTGTTTTTATTATCAATTATATATACTCCTATTTTTTGGACAGAATTGTTATATCAACAATAACAGCAAAGGTATTGTCACTACGCAAATTAAAGTAGAAAGCAATACACAGTTTGCCGCCGATTTCTGTCCTTTGCCGTACATTTCGGAAAGGTTAGATACCACCGTTGCCGACGGGCAACAACTTAGTATAAATATAGCCGACTTAACCTCTGTGCCGATAGGCAAAAACCAAAGTAAAGCCAAAGTAAACAGCGGCAATATTATCAATTTTACGCCAGAAGATAAGTAATTCCGCCAATCGCAGAAAAGTTCTTTTGGCTTTACTAAAGCCAGCCGCATACCTAATATTATCATGCTCATAGGCGTTGTCATCTTGCCCAGTAGCGTTACTATTTCCTCTATCTCTATAGGAAGCTTTGTGACGGTAAAAAACAGCGGCAAAGCAATCAGCAGCGTAAGTATCGGCGGATTTAGTACTAATTTTTTTAGAGAAAAAAATTTTTTGTCCCCTGTCAACACAAAACTGCCTAAAGTCCACGCCAACAAGTTTAAACTTATGATAAATACCGCCGAATAAGCCAACACATCGGGACTGTTGGGCAGGAGTTTTTCTAACAACGGCACGCCGAAAAACCCAACGTTGCCAAATACCGCCGCTATTGATGCAACTCTATATCCTACGTTGTCAAAGTGTTTTTTAAGAAAAAGCCATAAGAAAAATATCAATATTACTTGTACGCTTATGCTTATGGCAAACACTATACCCATATTTTTAAAAAGTAAAGGTGTATATGTTGCTTTGTTAAAGCTGTACAGCGACAAGCAAGGTTGAAAAACAAACAAAAGAAGCTTAGCAAAGGAAGCTATGCCCTCCTCCTTAACGGCTTTTGTTTTAATTAACAAATATCCCGGTAAGGCATAAATGAGCATTGTAATGACAGCAATAGTCGTTGTGGTAAAATCCATTTATAGTCCCTCTTTAACAAGCTCGCCGTCATCTTTTGACAGTAGATAAGACTTGTTTTTGCCTATGCTTTTGTTAAACTTCCCCTCAACAAAGACAAGTGCACTGTTGTTACTAATAGCATAAGCGTAAGGATAATCACTTTTTAAAAACGCCTCATCAAATTCTGCACGGTTGTCATAATGAGGACAAGCCAAACCGTCTAAAATATTTAAACCCTGCATAAATTTATATTCGCCGCTTTCTCCGCTAATTATATCAAAGTCACTGTAAACATCTTTAAACCAGCATATAGCCCCCGCGGATAAACCGGTTAGCACAACTCCTCTATTGTACGCATCAATTATAAGGTTTATTATGCCGCTTTTATGCCACGTTTCTATCATAAACTTTGTGTCTCCGCCGCCTACGTAAAGGAAATCGGCTTTTTTAAATTTTTCCGCTATATGCAAATAATCCATTTCGCCGTAAACGGTAAGAGCCACATCAGCTTTTATATCAAATACCGAGGTATAAGTCTTTCGGAAACTGTTGAAGTAAGGCATACTGTCATGACTTGCTGTGCCTAAAAACAATCCGCAAGGACGCCTCTCTCCTGTACGGCTTTTTATTAACTCTGCTATATATCTGTCAATCTCTAACGTTTCTTTTGTTTTTATTTCACCGCCGCCAATTGCGACAATAATCTTTTCCATACGTAGTTCATTTTATCAAAAAGGTGACGTTAAAGCAAATAAAAATGCAACAAAACAGTAAATGTGTTATAATAAATTAGGAGGGAAATATGACAACAGAACAAATTTTAAATAGTCAACGAGCATTTTTTAAAAAAGGCGAAACTTTTGACGTGGATTTTAGACTCACCCAACTAAAAAAACTCAAGCAATCTATTTGCGAAAATATGCGTCCTTTGGTGCAAGCGTTTAAAGAAGATTATAACAAATGCGAGTTTGACGTGTACAGTACCGAAGTAGGCATGGTGATGCACGAACTTAACTATATGATAAGAAACATAAAAAAATTTGCCCGTCCACGCTATGTCTCCACCAGTCTAATTAATCTTTTTAGCCGAGCAAAAATTGTAAGCGTGCCTTTAGGTGCTGTTCTTATTGTTTCCCCGTGGAATTATCCTTTTCAGCTAACAATGTGTCCTGTAATTGGAGCAATGGCAGGAGGCAATACGCTTATTATTAAGCCGAGCAGCAAGACGCCGCGAGTGAGCGAGGTTATAGCAAAAATAATGTCGGTATTTGACACAGAGTACGCTTATGTCAATTGTAACAGAGATGAGGGATTGTTTGATTTAAAATTTGATTTTATGTTTTATACCGGCGGCAGTGAGTTTGCAAAAAAGATAAGGGAAAAACAAGCAAAATATCTAACACCTTGTATTTTAGAATTAGGAGGCAAGTCCCCTTGCATAGTTGATATTGACGCAGACATAGACTTAGCGGCAAAAAGGATAGCTTGGGGCAAATTTTTAAATGCAGGTCAAACTTGTGTCGCTCCTGATTATTGCGTCCTTCACGAAGATATAAAAAAAGATTTTGTTGAAAAGCTATTTTATTACATTAAAAAGTTTTATTATGATGGCGAAGCGTTAAGTGATGACTTCCCTTATGTCATAACAAAACAAAAAATTGATGAGATAACAAAACTGATAGAAGGCGAAAAAATCTTGTTTGGTGGCAAAATTGACGGGCGCAAAATGGAACCTACGGTATTAGGCGACATAACCTTTGACAGCGCTATTATGCAAGAGGAGATTTTTGCACCGGTATTGCCTATTTTAGAGTTTAATAAACTTACTGACCTTTTAATGCAGCTTGAGGAAAGGGAAAAGCCCTTAGCCTTCTATTATTTTAGCAAAAGCACCGCAGCGGGCAAGTATATAGCGCAAAACACAATAAGCGGCGGAGCTTGTATAAATGATACCTTAATGCATCTGACGGAAATTAATTTGCCTTTTGGCGGCGTGGGGGAAAGCGGATACGGTAGTTATCACGGCAAAAAAAGTTATGACGCTTTTGTTCATTAGTTAAGGGAGATAGGGAAATAGAATTAAAATATCCGCCTTACAATAAAAGCAAACTTACCTTTATCAAAAATTATTTTAAAATAGACGATAGATAAAATATGCTTTTTTAACCAATGCGCTATTAGTTATTAACTGGAGGCGCATTTTTTAGTGAAATTTTTTTGAAAAAAAATAATAGCAGTTAATAAAATATTGACAAGATAAAAATAAAAATTTATAATAATTTTTGTTAGCTATCTAACAACTTTTGAAATATTAATAATCGGGAGAAAAATGGAAAACCAAATAGGGATAAAGATAAAAAAACTATCTAACCTCATGCGAAGACGTATGGTTAACAGTCCAGTATTAAAGGAGATTAATTCTATTACGGGGATGCACGGTTGGATTATAGGACATATTGCTAATCACGGCAAAGTTTATCAGCGTGATTTAGAGCGGCAATTTAATATAAGACGAAGCACCGTCACCAAATTTCTTCAAGCGATGGAAAACAATGGTTTGATAAAGCGTGTTAAAGTGCAGGAAGACGCGCGATTAAAACTTATTGAGTTGACAGACAAAGCAAGGGACATTCATAAGCGCATACAGGAGCAAATTGCACAAACAGAAAATGTTTTGCGAAAGGGATTGACACAAGAGGAAATAAACACACTTAATGTATTGTTTGAAAAATTGTCAAAAAATCTTATTGAAGACAGCGGGGAGGATACTGTTAAATGTTAAAACTTATCAGCCGTTTTAGACTTAAGGAATGGCTCGGAGTGTTGTTGTGTGCCCTACTTATTGTAGGCAGTGTATATTTTGACTTAAGGATTCCCGAATATACCAAAGAAATATCTCGGCTTGTGCAGTCGGAGGGACACACAGTAAATGAGATTTGGGCAGTGGGTGCAAAAATGCTACTATTAGGGTTAGCGTCTTTAGGTGTGGCAATTATTACCGGATTACTGTCCGCTTTGATTGCTGCAAATTTTTCTAAACGAATACGAAATAGTTTATTTGACAAAGTTCAATCCTTCAGTTTGGAGGAAATAAAAAAGTTTTCTACAGCAAGTTTAATAACACGCAGTACCAACGACGTAACACAAATTGCTATGGTTATTGCTATGGGATTGCATGTCTTGATAAAAGCGCCCGTAATGGCAGTATGGGCAATGGCGAAAATCAGCGTTAAAAATGTAGGATGGACTACAGCAACAGCAGTTGCTTTGGTTTTTATGATATTTTCTATAGTAATAATTATGATTATCGCCGCACCAAGGTTTAGAAAAATGCAGCGATTGATTGACGACGTAAACCGTGATTTGAGAGAAAATCTGACAGGATTAAAAGTTGTACGGGCATATAACGCCGAAAATTTTCAAGAACAAAAATTTGAACAAAGCAACAGTAATCTTACTAAAAACTCATTGGGAGCTTTTAGGGCAGTAGTATTTATGAATCCTTTAATTAATATGGTGCAAAACGGATTGACACTTGCTATTTATTGGTTGGGGGCATCTATAATAAATTCGGCGGCTGATGCGCTGTCAAAGATAGGATTGTTTGGTGATATGATAACTTTTAGCGCTTATTCGACGCAAGTTATTATGTCTTTTCTGATGATGACCTTTATTTTTATGTTTATGCCTCGTGCCAACGCTTCGGCGGTAAGAATAAACGAAGTACTTAATACCCAAACAAAAATAAGCGACGGCATTTTAACGCAAGGAGCGGAAAAAAACGGAGAAGAAATAACAGGAGAAGTGGAATTTAAAAACGTATCCTTTAAGTATCCCGATGCTCAGGAATGCGTTTTAGAAAACATTAGTTTTGTAGCTGACAAAGGCGAAACAGTTGCCTTTATAGGAAGTACAGGCAGCGGAAAAAGCACACTTATAAATTTGGTGCCTCGTTTTTACGATGCAACAGAGGGCGAAGTATTAATTGACGGCGGAAACGTTAAGCATTACACACAAGAGGCTTTGCGCAATAAATTAGGATATGTACCGCAGCAGGCTGTCCTTTACGGCGGAACGGTTAACGACAATATTGCTTTTGGTGACAACGGACAGGAAAATCCCACAGAGGAAGAAATTTTGCAAGCAGCTAAAGTTGCCAAATGTGCAGACTTTATTCAAAAAATGCCTGACGGTTTCAACAGTCATATAGCGCAAAACGGAGCAAATTTAAGCGGCGGACAAAAACAGCGTATATCTATAGCAAGAGCAATTGCCCGCAAGCCAGAAATTTACATTTTTGATGATAGTTTTAGTGCTTTGGACTTTAAAACAGATAAGGAATTACGGAACGCATTAAAAAAACATACGGTAGGAGCGACGCTCTTGATTGTAGCGCAGCGTGTTGGCACAATAATGGATGCTGACAAAATAGTCGTTTTGGAGCAAGGCAAAATGGTAGGGATAGGGACGCACCAACAATTATATAAAACATGCGAGATTTACACACAAATAGTCAATTCGCAGTTGTCGATGGAGGAAACTTATGAAAGAAAATCAAACAAATAAAATTCCCTCTTCATCAACTGGAAGACCTGTTCGTCCTCCTATGAGAGGACCTATGCGCGGCGGCGTAGGAATGGCAGAAAAGCCAAAAGACTTTAAAAAAGCAATTGCACGCTTGTCGACGTTTAGCAAAAAATATATCGCTGTTTTGCTTTTAGCTACTCTTTTAGCAATAATAAGCGTTATTATGATAATTTTAGGACCACAAAGAGTACAAAAAATAACAGAACTTATTGATATGGGAATAAAAAGCGGAAGCATAGACTTAGTACAGATATCGAGGTTGTGTATTACTTTAATTATCCTTTATTCAATAAGTTTGGTGACTCATATTATCCAGGAGCAAATATTTGTCAACGTCACACAAAAAATAACAAAAAGCTTGCGCAGCAAAATTTCCGGCAAAATAAACAGACTGCCTTTAAGTTATTTTGATACTACCACTTTTGGAGACGTATTGAGCAGAGTTACAAACGATGTGGATACTATAGGGCAAACATTTCAAAACAGCTTACCCGTATTTGTCCGCCAGAGTGTTTTCTTTGTTGGGTCACTC
>ENA-UOOR01004595-UOOR01004595.1-fermentation-metagenome-genome-assembly--contig:-NODE-4595-length-10874-cov-17.748868_pt1 | contig 10874 bp, 19 predicted proteins | sample MGYA00245780_ERZ724029 | MGnify/ENA primary metagenome ERZ724029 (study PRJEB28704, sample SAMN03018315) | fermentation metagenome | biome: anthropogenic terrestrial biome; feature: soil... | reverse complement strand
TCTCGGCGTAGCAATTATTGCAACCGAGAGAGATTTTCGAACAACCGGTTACTGGAGACCACGTTTTCTCAGCCCACTCAATTTTGGTATTACCCACTTACTCCGCCTCCCTTGATTATTTCCCTCACCAATTGGAGTTTCTTCTCCGCCCGCTCGCATCTCTTCTGCCAATACACCGCCAATATCTCCATCGCCCGCTTCGTTTCTGCTTCACTCGCTTGCTCGGCGAGGATTTTGCGGATGTCGATGTTAGGCATCACTTTCACCCCTGACTGCATCCGCCAATCCTTCCGTGGCAAGTTCAGCAATCTGTTTGTAGTGGGCAAGTTCTTGACGGAGATGGGCGTTTTCTTTTTCCAGCGTTTCGCACCTAGCCACCACCGGAACCGCCTGTTCGATGTCAGTCAAGGCCCGGTCACATAAGCCGATGATCTCCGGATTTTCCGTCAGCGCTTTAATGCGCAGAAACTCATCTCGCCATAAGTCGGCCTTGTCGGTCAGCTCGGATTTTAGTATTCGAAGTCGCTCTATCTCGTCTAGTGCTTCGGGTAGGGCGTTTGCAGCCGCCACAATGTAATCAATATGAGCCAATGCGTTATTAAGATTCTTACTTTGAGCAGCCACCACTGGGCGCATTCCTTCGTATGTCCAAGCAGCTAAACCGTTTTCATTCTTATACAGCCGTCCAAATCCCGCTTTGTTTTGTTTCTCACGCAGTTTCTTAATATCAAGCATCTTTACACCTCATCATCCCATTCGGATTTGATTTTCTCGCCTTTTTCGTTCCAAACGATTACATCTCCCGAATGCTCTAGCCGTTCATATTCCCCGGCCAACTTGCGCTGGGGATCGGCCTCTTCTTTGCTTACCAGGGACACTTCCCCGATGCTTTTTCTAATTCCGAAACACTGATTAGCTAGGGCGAAGAACCTGCTCTTCCAATCCTCGCTTGGAGTATATAGTCTCGCTACCCCGAATTCATAATTAATCGTGTATTTCATGCCCACCCCTCCATACCCCTTGGGGGTATATGTTATGCCACATAGACCGGCTTTCCGGTCAACTCTTGGATCTCTCTTTTAAATTGATCCGCATCGCTATTGCCATCCGACAAATGAATCAACCATATCTCCTGCACCCTCGAAAGATCGTTTGCCTCGAGGAACGCCTTCACGTTCTCCAGCGAGAAATGAGACCGGATCAACCTGTTTTTCATCGCCACCGGCAGGAGTCCGGCTTCAGTGTTCCGCCTTAGTATCTCGTAGCTGTGGTTGCACTCGATCATGATGTGGGTTAGCCCCAGGAACTTGTACCGGCAGTAATAACTGTCTGTGATATACAAGAGCTTGTCTTTAGACCGGTTGGCCAGAAGGAAGCCTAATGGCTCTGTTGCATCGTGTTGCACCTCAAACGGCTTCACCGTCCATGACCCTATCCCGTAGTTTATGAGTGGTGCCATCGGGCGCAGGTTGTGGGCGGATATTTGTAACGCTTTTTTGGTTCCGGCAGACGCCCAAACCTCAACCCCGGCCTTTAAAGCATCCTTGACAGCTTTGCAGTGATCCTGGTGCTCATGACTGACCAAACACCCGGCAAGCTCCGATGTTGTAAACCCGATCCCTCGCTGGATCTCTTTGAACGGAATCCCTGCCTCCAGGAGCAGGGGGCTGCTGCCGTCCGTAATGTGGTAGCAGTTGCCCCGACTCCCGGAAGCTAAGGGAGTGATTGCAATCAAAACCCTGGACCATCCTGCTGCAGCTCGGGCCCCGGCACCTCTTCGCTGGCTTCGGCCTCAATGTCAATGATTTCAGCATTCGCCTCATTGGCGATCTCTTCCGCCACGCCACTTTCCTCATTGAAGTCTCCGTCATTGGTCAAGGCGGTCATCATCTCAGTGGACAAGAAACCATAGTGAGACAAGAGCTTCCGGATTACGGTCTTTTGCGCCATCTCATCGAAGTTGGTTTTCCATGCCGAAGCCTCACTTTTGAAAGATGGACTATATCGTTTTGCGTGAGCCAACACGTCGGCGGTAGCCATATAGACCGACTTGGAAAAACCGTTCAGAAGTTCCATGTAGGCGAAATATCCCTGGGCTTTCTCGTTTTTTGGTTCGCCCTCAAAGGACAGCTCGCCGGTTAGCGCATTGTGCTTAACGCTTACTCCCTCATAGACAACCCCGGCATTTAAAAACCTATATTGGTCGGTCCGCATGGCCAGCTGGATATATCCCTTGTACCCAAGCTGGAATTGAGGGATCTGAACGTTGTTCTTTTTATACGGCACAATGTAGGCAAAGCCAAGCTGTTTATTGATTGGGAGTTTAAGGGTGGCCGCTTTGAGCGCTTCCATAACCACCTTGTTTGGGTCACACCTCTGTAAATATGTATCGCTCGAATACAAGTCGATAATCGACGCTACAAATGCGCCGGTGTTTTCTTGGAGGGCGTTTTTAAATTGTTGCTGTACGCTCTCGGCATTTAACACCGCTTTCAGTTTTTGAATTGGGTTAACCATCACTTGGTTATTAGCCATTATTCGCATACCTCCACATCAAGTTTTTTATGTTCTGCACTTACTTCGAGCCCGATAACCTGCGCTTTCATTTCTGGAAGCTGGGTCACGCTCTCGCGGTTATCAATCCAGATCGGGGCGCAGAAGTTGTAATGCTCTGACAGAGTGTTGATAATATCCAGCCCAACGATGATCTTGTGGCCGGAGTTAAGCCCGGTCCCATACGGCACGCCGCCATAGATAGTCTCGCAGCATTCCCCGATCCCACCATTGACCAGTTGATTAAACATCTTGAACCTTGCAAACTTAAATTCGCAATTAACCTTTTCGTCAAGCATCGCGACTTTTGCCCGGGTAAATTCTTCGCAAAGGAATGTATCTGCCTCGATGTTCTCGAATTCCTTAGCCAGTTGTTTCTGCTGAGTCTCCAGTTCGGCAATCCTGGCTTGGCCTCGCTTATGGTCCGCCACTCTTTGTTGGGATTCAAGCAGGGCGGACAGGGTGGTTTCGTAGTCATTGATTTCAGCTTCGAGCTTGCCGACGATTTCCTGGCTACCTGACTTTAGGTCTGCGATAGCCTTTTCGATCTCGGCCTTCTCTTTAGCCTTAGCTGCATATTCAGGGGTGTCTGATACAAAACTGTTTTTCAATCCGTCGATTTTGGCGTGGATTTCGCCGATCTGTTTCTCCAGCCCGGAGATTTGTCCAATGACTTCCTCTGCTTTTTTGCTGCGCTCGGCGTTTTCGGTTTTGGCTTCCTCAAGCCGGTCTTTCTGCCGCTTACCTTCGGCAGTGATTCGCTCGAGCTTTTCCGCTTTTTGCCGATTGAAATTAGCCAGGGCTTCCTCGACCATATTTTCAGGCAGGTCCTGGCCACAGGTTGGGCAAGTGTCGGAGCCGTCGCATTCTTGGGCGTTGACTTTCTGCCATTCATCGCGCAGAGCTTGGATTTGTCCTTCCATGCCTAACGTATCTACATTTTCCGGGCGGCATTGCGGCAGAAGCCCCCGCTTCTTTTCCTGCAGCTCGTCAATCTTTTTTTGCTCCTCAAGCACTTGTTCATTAATTCTTTCCCCGAATTCCGCCCGAATTTTGAACAGTTCCGCCTCCGCTTCCCGCAGCTGCTTAACTTTCTCCGCAATCTCCCCGCCATTTTCAATCCGGGCCAGCTCGGACTGTTTGTCGCTGATGCTCTTTTTGACTAGTCCGATGTCCGCTTCCAGAGAATCCGGTTTAATATCGCCGATGTCCGGTAGCCCCATCGTGGCCTCATCAATCCGCACTGGTATTTTGGATAGCTCCTCGTTGATCTTCTTGCGCTTCCCGGCCATGATTGCTTGATAATCGTCCAGCTTACGATCTTTAAGTATCTCGCCCAGCTTCTTGAGTTTAGGGCTGGCGGCGATCACTTCTTCATCCGCCAAGTCGCCACAGGCATCAAGTACAATCTCGCGCCGTTTCGTCCAATGGAGCTGCTCGTTAAAACAACTGGGGCTGGTCAGCAGTTTGAATAATTCCTCGTCGATCAGCTCGTCGATTTTGGCTTTGTAATCCTTTGCCTGGACCGGTACTCCATTAATAAAGTGGCTGGTTGTATGGCCGGTAAACTCTGCCGTAGCTTGTCCGCGCTTTCGAGTCCACTTCTCGGCAAACACCTTCCGCAAGGTCAAAGGCCCACCATCCACCAACAGCGTCCCCTCTACCTCGGTTTCGAGGTTATGTATCGGGTTGTTGTCTTTATCCAGCGGTTTCAGGGCAAAGTCTGTTTTGCCCTGGCTGTCCTTGCCAAACAGGAGCCAGTTCCATGCGTTGTTGACCGTAGTCTTTCCCGTCCCGTTGTCCCCCCGAATAATGGCGTTCTTTCCGTTCGGCTCAAACGCCAGCTCCGGAATCCCCTGGAAGTTTTTTAAAGTTAGTTTTAGCAGTCTAATTTCCACCGCTCACCCTCCCCATCTCAATATTGCGCTCAAACAAACACATCCACCCCGTTCCTACAATCGTAACACCGGCCCTCGCTATCGACCGGGGCATCCAGCGGAATCAATCTGCCGCAGTGTGTACAAAGCTCTTTCCGGTATTCGTCCTTGGGCCCGTCGTCGTATACCAAGTAGTAAAAGCCGATTACTATCAAAAACAAGAAGACCGCCAGCGTTGCCGCCATGCCCATGATGACGAAAAACAGTTCAAACGCTTCTTTCATGATTTCACCTTCCTGACCGGCAGTTTCCCGGCGTCAAGCTTTTCTTTCAATTCCCGTGCAGTCATCATGATACAGATCACGACATCCCCTCCCGTAAGTGATATAATAATTTGGGTTGTTTTGTTGTTGCCTCATGAGAGGCTTTTTGTTTACCGCCGATGCCACCAAGGGCAATACATCCCTCGCCCCCCTCACTTCATTAATGCCCTAACGCTCATCCCGGCTAAAAACAGGTGCCAGACCACTTTAGCCGGGTTGCCCTGAAACCCGTAACACACCGCCGTGATGGTGTTTGTGACAAGTAAGATCACGATTAAGACCCTCATCCAACATCCCCCAAATCCATCTTTGCCACCGGGTCCAAGACCATCCTCGCCGCCTGCCGGTACTCATCCAGATTTTCCTCCACCCGGCGGAGGATCTTGGGTTCAGCCTTATACCTGCGCGGCCTCCTGTTGTACACCTTCTCTGTTGCCCGGTTGGGATGTCGCCACCTGCCGGACATTTCGTTCAACTCCTTTCCCTAAATAAATGAAGTTTAACAGTTCCAGATCTTCCCGCTTAAAACCATCCTTTTCGCATACCCGCCTTTTAATCTCGTCCATAAGTGATAGATCCACTTTTCTATTAGTTGTGATTTCGCGACTCAAGATAGATATTATGGAACCCCTGTTGTGCAAAAATACTGCTATGTATTGGTGCAAACGCCGCCTAAACAATTAATCACCTCCTTAAAATAATGCATCTTGCTCCGGTTCATCGGGCTGCGCGAACAAACTTAATTGTCGCCTTTCCTTTTCAAACCTCGCGCACCCCTGGTCGAAATACTCCTGGTCAATCTCACACCCCCAATAATCAAACCCCATCTTCCATGCAGCAATTCGGGAGGATTGACTCCCCATGTGGGTGTCGAGGATCTTGTCGCCGGGCTTGGCGTAGTTGTCTAGGAGCCAGATGTAAAGGGCAACGGGCTTTTGAGTGGGGTGGATTTTGCCCCCGTCCATATTCATGGGTCGCATTCTGAAAATCCTAGCCACCGAGCCGATGCTCGACGAAGCGAGTTCGCAATCAGCGAAGTCCCGCCCATCGTTTTGTTTGTCCCACACAATGAAGTGTTTGCATGGCCATTCCGTGAAATAGTTGCCTCCCCAAATAATGCGGTTTTTTGATACCCTTTTTAGCTCTTTGAAATATTCGGGGCTGGGTGGGTGGCTGTCCCACGATTTACCGCCCATACCCCTCGAAGTGGCCAACCGGTTAGAGTTCGTTATTCCTATCCCATACGGCGGATCAATTATCGCCAAGTCGAAATGCTTGTCCGGGAATTGCTTCATAAAATCCATGCAATCACAGCATTTAACCTCGGAGATTGGCATCAGAAACACTCCTCGAATTCTCAATAATCACCCAAACCACATCCACAAAATCCACTCCAGCTTGTCCGGCGGTCAGCTTCGTCAGATATGCCGCTGTTTTCTCCGGAAACCGTTCCGCATTCTCGCGCCAGAGCTTCATGATTTCCTGGGTTTTCTCGGCGCTAAGGCCATGCTTGTGCAATGGTATCACCTCCCTGCTTGTCCACTCGGGCTATGCCCGTATTTTGTTTTTTAGCTCCGTGATCTCGGCGCGAAGGGCGGAGAGCTCTTGGGCGACATCGCTGTTTTCCGACCGAAGACCCATCTTGACTAAAAAGCGGTGGGTCGGAATCCAGGCCTTCCCGTCACCGGGGATTGTCGGAATCACGCCGTTTTCGAAAAGTCGATTAAACTCGTCCCAACTCCGTTTCATAATCGCACGGGCTTGGGCTTTGGTTAGTGTCGGCGGTAGTTTGTTTAGGTCAATTTCTGATATTTTTTGCGACATTTCGGCACATCCTAAAGCTCCCGGATCGCCAGCTCTTTGACGATCGTCGTGTAGATTTCTTTGATCCGCGGGTCTGCTTCGATTACATCCAAATAGTTGACGTTGTTAATCTTGGTCTGCGTCTCACCCCGAAGCTCAAGCCTCGCCCGAAGGTTCCGCAGCCGCGTCGCCAGATCGCAATGTGCGCGGTCCTCAAGGATGTCGTAACTCTGGGTTTTGATATTGCTATACTCTTGTCCGCCGCCGCGTTTATAAGCGATCCTGTTGAGCTTTAGGTTGATATCCCGTCGCCAGTCCTCGTCAACCTCGATCAGCGTTTCTTTGATGGTCTGGATCTGCTCGCCCTGGGCGGCAACTTCGGCTTTGAGCTGTTTCATTGATTGGGCTTGCATGATGATTAGATCTTCGATTGATTGGGCTTGCGATATGTATGTGCCAGTCTTACGAATTTGCGGTAACACTTCGGACGTCACCCATTTTTTGAAGCGTTTAGCTTCTGGCAAATTGCTAGTAAGTACCAAAGTATACAGCCCGGATTCGCTAACCACCGTCATTTCCTGCAACCCCCCAGGGGTGTAAACTTTACTTACCCCCTTTTCGTCATCGTCAAGCCTATCAACAGCTACGCGGGAATTAGTGTGTTTCAAAATATCACAAACATCTCTCGCCACAAACCAAGGCTCCCCGTTCTTAATGACCACCCTAACCTTGCTCTCACCATATTCAAAGACATTTTGTAAGCTATCCAACACTTACACCTCCTTCATTCTTGTGCTTGTTTAGCGCAACCAAAGGCAAAAAAAGATACTCCACGGTAGTGCCTAGAGCTTGGGCGATAAGCAAACCGGCTGTTAAGGACGGTATTCGCCCTTTTTCCGCCCAAGCCAACGTAGACCGATTGACCCCGGCCAGTTCGGCAAGCTCTTCCTGCGTGAGCTTGTACTTTAGCCGGAGTGTTTTCAGTCTTACATTTTCCTGTAGCATATTGTAACCCCCCTTTAGCATATGATGGTAATTTGTGCTTGTTGTTTTAATTATAGGTTGCATTTCAGCACAAGTCAAGACAAATTTAATAAATTATATGTTGATTTTGCGCACATATTGTTATATAATATGGTCGAATTGTTACGAGGTGGTGGTTTTAATGGCTTTCGGGGAGAGATTAAAAAGACTTCGGGTCGAAAAAGATCTAAGCCAACAAGAGCTTGCAGATATTTTAAAAGTCAACAGGGCTACCCTGGGCAACTGGGAGATCGACAGAACGTCGCCGGGCTATACTACTTTGTGTAAAATAGCCAAATATTTTAATGTAACAGTTGATTACTTGCTGAACGGCGAACCGCTCAAGGTCAGCGAAGACGGCGTCCCCTATATTGTCATGTCGCCAGAAGACATCGAGCTGTTCGCTGAAATCAAACAACTCTCGGAAGAAGATAAAGCGATGGTCAACTCCCTGGTTGAACACCTGCGGAGAAAAAAGGGGGTAAATGAAGAGGCAGCAGGAAACGACAACATCCGCCCTTTCCGCCACCGGGGTTAAGGGGGTGGTTAAAGGTTTACAGAGCTAAACAGCACAATCAGCAGATTGGTTCCTCGAATGGAGTCAATTTTTGTTAATGGAGATAATGTCGAAAATCAACGGATTTAGCAGTATAGGAAATAGCCCTAAAGTCCACTTTCCATAATGACGATAAACATTGTGAAAATATAAACTTTAGGAGGTAATTTTATGAAAAAATCTTGCATAATATTATTATCCTTGCTGCTTGTTTTCCTGGTGTCGGCCACCTCTATGGCCAAGTACGAAAAGGGCGACTACAAGGTCTTTTCTCTCGGCGACACCAAAGAAACGATTAAGGAAAAGGCAAGCTACCTGGTTATTACGGGCGAGATAATCAAGGGAAATGGCGATTACTTCGTCACCAAAATAGCCGGAGAAACCTTTACTGGGCATTTTTCTTACTACCAAGACCAACTGTATCAAATATCCTTTTACTCCGAGGGGTATAACGCCATGCGGTACGACACGTATTTAAAAGACTTGATGCTGGACAAGATAAAGCCGATGTTTTCCAGCTCTTACGGGGAGCCCGTCAATGACTATGGTTATCCGAGCTTTTTCAATCTTAAAGATGGGTATACCCGCTTTATATCCCGATGGAGGGACGGCGACAAAGAAATTATAATAGGGGTATCGTCGGGAGATTTTACTTACGAGGGTGCGATTTTGATTGTAGATACTGCGCTGGAAAAACAAAAAGAGAAAGATGAGGAAGACGCCAAAAAGGCGCAGACCCAACAATCGGCAAGCGATTTTTAAACCAAAAGCCCGTTATGGGCTTTCTTTTTAATATAATTTTAGGGAGGTGATGTCATGCGCGGTTCCAAACGTCTCCGGGGATTAACGTGGGAATTCACAGTTACCATCGGGCGGGACAAGGACGGCAAGCCGATCCGGGAATACGGCTCAGCCCCTCCCGTCAACGGTAAAGCCCTCGGCGTCCGGGCGGCTGATGCCGAGCTGGCAAAATTCGTTGCGGAGGTTTCGGGGCGGCTGATTACTGATGGCAACAACCTGACCGTCGGACAATATCTTGACCGCTGGATGACCGAATTCGTTGAGCGCAAGCGCAAACCAGACACCATCAAGGACTACAAGATGGTATGCCGGTTGTATCTGGACGACATCAGCCACATTAAGCTAAGGCAGCTCCGCCCGCTCGATATTCAGAAGGCGATCAACAAAGTCGAGGATGAGGTTTCGGCATTTACGGCTCGCAAGACCCACCGAACGCTAAAGGCCGCCCTGTCCATGGCCGTACAATGGGAACTGATCTCGGTCAACCCGGCTCAAAAGATTTCGGCACCCACTAAGCCCGAAGTCGAGCAGTCTGTTTTATCCAGCGAAGGGATCGCCTATTTTCTGGCCGAAGCGGACAATCTATCTGCGCCCTATCCAACGCTATTTCTCATGGCGCTCCATACTGGCATGAGGTCCGGAGAGATCGCCGGGTTGCGTTGGAAAGATGTTGATCTCAAGGCCGGCAAAATCTCGGTAGTCCAAGCATTGCAAAAAGCCGGGACGAAGCCGGAATTTAAGTCGGTCAAAAGCAAAAAAGCCAAGCGGATCGTCCCGATTACCGACCGGCTCAACCGCTTACTCCTGGCCTGGCGAACGGAGCAGAAAAAGCAAAGACTGCAAGCCGGGGAGTTGTGGACAGACTACGGTCTGGTTTTTACGGTCTGGAACGGTAATCCGCTTGATATGACCAACGTGTACTATCGCCAACTAAAAAAACTGGTCAAAGCAGCCCGAGAAACTTTCGAGAAGGACAACGGATCGGCAAATGTGGACGAGCACATTCCGGCAGATCTGCGGCTCCACGATCTGCGGCACACATTTGCCACCGATTTGATCCACCGAGGAGTCCCGCTGAAAACTATCCAGGAACTTCTTGGCCATTCGTCGATCTCGATCACTGCCGATATTTACGGTCATGTCACCGGACCACAAAAAGAGGCCGCCGCCGTGCTGATGAACGAGATCGGTTCTGCCGATCAATTGCCGATCAAAAATCGATCAACCGCGCAAAACTAGGGACAAGCCCAAAAGCAAAACCCCGATTTAGCGGGGTTTTTTGTGTGTCGTTATTCCTAGTTAACCATACTCAACTGACTTCTAATCAGTAGGTCGTAGGTTCGATTCCTACCAGACGCGCCAGTAATGATAAGGGTTCCCGGCTACACAAAGCCGGGAATTTTGTTTGTCTGCCGATCAATTGCCGATCAAAAACAGACTGTTTATATTATCGGCAGATTGGTGGATTTGATTAATAAAAAAAGACCGGCTTTCACCGGCCTAGTTCCCTTATGCTTGCCACCGTCCACCCACGATACCAGGCAGCGAGTAGCGGTGTCTTTTCTTTGCGATTTTCCAACAGCCCTCGGAACTGACGGTCGTAAAATGGGATTCTAATTCCATTCTCAAAAGCCTGTTTTCCGAGGTCATATGCTTGGGTTTCCATTGGATATCTCCTTTCTGCCGGATCGGTTCCGGCTAGGCTAATTCCTCAATAGCTTTTTCCAAGACCGCCAAAGCGCTATCGGGCAGTTCGGCATCCACGGCTTGAGTGTGGAGTATGTCGATCGCTTCGGCAAGATCTTCCACGGATTTAATCACGATAGTTGTCCCTTCTGTTCCGACATAATAATTAATTGGCATTTTCGGTACCTCCTTTCTCCCCGGCCTTGTGACCGGCACCCCTTCGGGTGGGGCATTACCGGGGCCGAAGCGGGG
>ENA-UOOR01004594-UOOR01004594.1-fermentation-metagenome-genome-assembly--contig:-NODE-4594-length-10880-cov-4.891085_pt1 | contig 10880 bp, 2 predicted proteins | sample MGYA00245780_ERZ724029 | MGnify/ENA primary metagenome ERZ724029 (study PRJEB28704, sample SAMN03018315) | fermentation metagenome | biome: anthropogenic terrestrial biome; feature: soil; material... | reverse complement strand
ATTGAAATTTAAATTAATAAACCATGTCTGAGAATTTTTCTCCGGACAGCAATGAATTTTTTGAAATAATCTATAAAGAGATGAAATACAATATTCACATAAAAAAGCCAACCATGAAAGGAATCCTTCAAAATTGCATCTCACTCCTGATGGTTTTTAATGTAATAAGCTGTTTATCAGTCGTATAAAAAAAACAAAAACAAATGTTGATTCTACCATTAAAATTATTTTTGACAAGGAAAACTCTAATTTAGCGTTGTCCAGTTAATGGGAGGGGATCAGAGACGGATATGGGAAATGATATCGATGATGCAAAAAGGGGTAGCTTACACTGGCAGCTAAAGGCTGATTTTTGCCTTACCGACAGTCGGATCCATCTACACACTCATGTTCCTCTCAACATAAATGCCAAAACTATTAGTAACAATATCATAATTCAAAGTAATATAAATTAAAATAGCTGTATTTTTGTTGAAATAAAATGAGCATATATTGTTTCATTCAACTACGTTAATTTTTTTTTTAAAATAACCTTTAATGACATATTCTTCATATAGCTGCAATTATATTTTCAATTTTCAATAATTAAAAATGCCTATTATATGATTAATTATATTTTTTTAATTTATTTTTTTCAAATTACTAAATCTAAATACTATTCCAATTACTTCTAATAAAAATATCATGAAAAAAAGATCAACTCTTTCTTTATATATTATTATTTAATGCATTAAAATAATGTCAGTTCTATCTTATATCTATCAATAATTTTAATAAATAACTTTAATGACTATGCATTTACTAAAAAAAATTTCATGCCTTTTGATTACTATTAGTTTGGTACAAACTATAATAGTAAGTAATTCAGTGTTTGGTATGACTGAAGTTATTAACGAACTTCAGCAAGATACCAGAACAATTACAGGTCGTGTTGAGAGTTCAGATGGAGAATCATTACCTGGTGTTACTGTAGTTTTACCAGGAACTTCACAAGGAACAATAACTGATGCGGAAGGTAATTTCACATTAATAGTACCATCAAATGCACTAACACTACATTTTTCGTTTATTGGAATGATAGCACAAGATGTTAACATTTCAGGCAGGAATTCAATTAATGTAGTCATGAATGAAGATACAATTGGATTAGATGAAGTTGTAGCTGTAGGATATGGCTCACTTCAAAGAAACAAGGTTTCCACATCAATTGTCTCAATTGCACCTGAAGACATTAAAGATCAGCTAACCAATTCTTTGGAGAATTCTTTAGAAGGCAAAATTGCTGGTGTCAGCATTCAACAGGGTTCTGGTGCCCCTGGAGGAGGATCTACCATTAAAGTAAGAGGAAGTGGCTCTATTGGAGCAGGGAGTGATCCTTTAGTGGTAGTCGACGGAATTCCCATGCAAAATATTTTTGATAAAGAAAGATCCCCACTTGCAATGTTAGATCAATCTGATATAGAATCCATTCAAATTCTCAAAGATGTTTCAGCCACAGCAATTTATGGATCTCGTGGTTCAAATGGAGTAATACTTATTTCAACAAAATCAGGAAAAACAGGAAAAACAGAAATCACATTTGATGTAAGAGGAGGTGTACAGCAAATTATACCAAAGGAAAAACTTGATTTAATGAATGCAGAGGAATTTGCAACATGGAGATTGGAGAATGCTCAAGACTATGCAAATTTTTATGGAGAAGAATTTAACATAGAAAATGTCGCGTTAGAATATCGAAATCCGGAATATTGGAGGAACAAAGGAACTGACTGGCAGGATGTAATGACACGTATAGCACCTCAACAATCATATAATTTAAGTGTGTCACATGGTACTGATAATTATGTTGGATATTTCTCTATGGGATACACTCATGATGAAGGAGCAGTTGTCGAAACCAATTTCAAACGTTTAAATTTTCGAGCTAATATGGATTATACACCTATGAAATTTCTAAAAGTTGGATTAAAACTTAATCCAACTATAAGAATGTGGGGGAATCGTGTTGGGGGCAACAGAGAAGATGTATATGGTAATGCTATAATGAGTCCACCACTTGATGGACCATTTTTAGATGATGTGCCAAACGAACAGCCTGAGTATTTCGATGGTAAGTATGATACAAATATTAATTCCAGCGGTACATTTAATTTTACAAATTCTTTATATGACTTAAAGAAACAAGTTAGAAATGACCAAAGCTTTGACTTAAGTGTACAACCATATTTGCAAATTATGCCTTTAGATGGAGTTACTATTCGATCTCAATTGAGTTTGCAATGGGCTCAAAGTTTTAATGAATATTTTAAACCATCTACAGTTAACACTGGTTGGTCTCTTCCACCAATTGAACCTTCTGGATCATATAATACTGGAAGATCATTTAATTGGATTTTTGAAAATACTCTTAATTATGAAAAAACGATTGATAAACATTCGTTTTCAGGTTTAGTTGGGTATACAATGGAACATTACAACTATTATGGGAGTTCACTGAATGGTAGTAAGTTCCCTGGTGATGAAATAAAAACTTTAAATGCAGCTGACCAATATTCGGGAAGTAGTGTAGAAACGAATTGGTCTTTGTTGTCTTCTTTATTTCGTTTATCATATGATTATAATGTTAAGTACCTAATGACGTTAACACTAAGAAGAGATGGTAGCTCTCGCTTCGGAGCTGATAGAAGGTGGGGATATTTCCCATCCGCTTCAGTTGGTTGGAACATCAGTAAAGAAGACTTTTTCCCCAGTTCTGACTGGCTAACTAATTTAAAACTAAGATCTAGTTATGGAACCAGTGGAAACAATAACATAGGAGATTATACTTGGCACTCACTGCTTGGAGCAAATAATTATTCATTGGGTGGACAAATAGCTTCTGGGCAAATTTTAACAGGGATGGAGAATCGTAATCTAAGCTGGGAAAAATCAACTGAAATAAACGCTGGACTAGATTTAATTCTTTGGTCTGGTAGACTTAATTTCATTTTTGATTTTTATAATAAAACCACAGAAGACATGCTTTGGCAAGTGCCAATTCCAATTTCTTCAGGATTTAGTTCAACTATGCAAAATATTGGAGAAATAAGAAATAGAGGTGTAGAGTTTTCAATTAATTCAGTTAATATAGCGAATAATGATTTTACCTGGTCAACAGATTTTAACATTTCATTCAATAGGAACAAAGTTTTGAATTTAGGGCCTTTAGGAGATATAAAAACTTATGTAGGTTACGAAGGTCAATGGCAGATTACCCAAGTAGGCCATCCTATGGCTATGTTTTATGGTTGGAAAAGTCTAGGAATTCTAAATGATTGGGAGGATGTTGAAAATAATGTAATCCTTCCTGGTCAATTACCTGGAACTCCACATTGGTACAATGCAGACGGAAATGACATAATTGATGAAAGAGATAGAATTATTATTGGTAACCCCCATCCAAAATTTAGAGGAGGCATGAATAATCAATTTATCTTTAAAAATTTTGATTTAAATATTTCAACAAGTTTTGCATATGATTTTGATGTCTATGCAGGATTAGAAGCTAGTGTGATAAATTTGGATGGTATTTTTAACGTTTCGAAAGAAGTAAAAGAACGTTGGCGATCACCTGAAATACCTGGGAATGGAAGAATTGCATCATCATTTCATCAATCATATATAGATCGTGAGGGTAATTCAGATTTTGTTTACAACACATCATTTTTAAAAGTACAAAATATTAGTCTTGGTTATACATTTAATAATATAAAAGATGTTAGATCATTACGACTATCACTTTCAGCACAGAACCCATTTCTATTTACAAACTATAAATACGGGAATCCAGACATAAATCTATACGGAAACAGTTCGACTATGCTTAATTATGACCGTTATGACTACCCATTGACACAGTCAATTGAAATTGGTTTAAGTTTAACTCTATAATTTTTTTATTATGAAAAGAATAATATATTTTTTAATTGTAATATCGCTTTTAGGTTGTAGTGAATTTTTAGATGAACAGCCAATAAGCAATATGAGCTTGGGTGAATTTTATGAAACAGAGGTTCATTTTGAACAAGCAATGAATGGTGCTTATAAAACTTTACATGGTGTTTATTCAGGTGAAAGTGGAAGGGGAGCTGTATCAAATTTTTCAGAGATACGTTCAGATAATTCAACTTATCAGTACAACCCAGTACATCAAGGCTGGTATGAAATATGGGATATCGATAAATTTTTAGTCGTATCATCAAACCAAGCAGTAAGATGGACTTGGAATGCAACATACCAAGGGATCGGAACCTGTAATTTAATACTTCATTTTTTAGAAGATAAAGATTTTGAAAATAAAAATAGAATTGAAGCTGAAGCAAAATTTTTACGTGCACTTTACTACTTTCATTTGGTTAAGAATTTTGGTGACATACCTTTAGTTACCACAAAAGTGGAATCCATGGAAGAAGCATTTTCACTTAATAAAAGAACCCCAAAAGAATTAGTATATGACCAAATATTATCAGATTTAAATTTTTCAAAAGAATATTTGCCACTTAATTATTCTGGTAATCTGATCGGTAAAGCAACCAGAGGAGCTGCGAAAACTTTACTCGCAAAAGTTTTAATGTGGAAAGATGATTACTCTGGAGCTGTAAAAGAATTAGAAGAAATCATTAATGAAAATCAATATAGTCTTCTTAATGAATATGAAAACGTTTTTGATATTAATAATGAGAATAATGAAGAAATTATTTTCTCAGTACAATATTTGGAGGGTCCGTATGGTTTAGCAAGTATCTTTATGTATAATTTCTTACCTTATAATATTGGCAAAGATAAACTCCCATTCCAAAATGGAGACAATTTTGGAATTAATATTCCAACAGAAGATTTAATTAATTCATTTGAGGAAAATGACCAAAGATTAAAAATGATTGATACCTCTTTCGTTTTTAAGGGTTACGAACATTTAGGAGTATATAAAGGTTCAATTGTTCCATTCAGTCTTAAATTTAATGATATGGGACATTCACAGCGCATGAATACAGGTACTAATTTTAATGTATTTCGTTACCCTCATGTATTACTTATGTTGGCTGAATGCTATTTGAGAGTAGGAGGCGGAGATCCAGTTCCTTTAGTGAATTCTGTTAGAAACCGTGCAGGTTTGGATGATCTAAATAATGTTACTCTAGATGATATTATACATGAAAGAAGAGTAGAATTTCATTGTGAAGATGATCGATGGGATGTACTTGTTAGAACTGGGAAAGTTTTTGAGATAATGAAAGCCCATGGCGAAAGAGAAAAAAATCGAAGAAGTGATTTTTCAAACGATTCTTTTGAAGAGATAAAAATTCTTCTTCCTATTCCATCCACAGTAATTGAAAGAGATCCTACAATTCAACAAAACGAAGAATATTTGTAGTAATAATAAAAGAACTTGTGTGTAATTAATTACACACAAGTTCTTTTATTATTACTACAAATATTCTTCGTTTTGTTGAATTGTAGGATCTCTTTCAATTACTGTGGATGGAATAGGAAGAAGAATTTTTATCTCTTCAAAAGAATCGTTTGAAAAATCACTTCTTCGATTTTTTTCTCTTTCGCCATGGGCTTTCATTATCTCAAAAACTTTCCCAGTTCTAACAAGTACATCCCATCGATCATCTTCACAATGAAATTCTACTCTTCTTTCATGTATAATATCATCTAGAGTAACATTATTTAGATCATCCAAACCTGCACGGTTTCTAACAGAATTCACTAAAGGAACTGGATCTCCGCCTCCTACTCTCAAATAGCATTCAGCCAACATAAGTAATACATGAGGGTAACGAAATACATTAAAATTAGTACCTGTATTCATGCGCTGTGAATGTCCCATATCATTAAATTTAAGACTGAATGGAACAATTGAACCTTTATATACTCCTAAATGTTCGTAACCCTTAAAAACGAAAGAGGTATCAATCATTTTTAATCTTTGGTCATTTTCCTCAAATGAATTAATTAAATCTTCTGTTGGAATATTAATTCCAAAATTGTCTCCATTTTGGAATGGGAGTTTATCTTTGCCAATATTATAAGGTAAGAAATTATACATAAAGATACTTGCTAAACCATACGGACCCTCCAAATATTGTACTGAGAAAATAATTTCTTCATTATTCTCATTATTAATATCAAAAACGTTTTCATATTCATTAAGAAGACTATATTGATTTTCATTAATGATTTCTTCTAATTCTTTTACAGCTCCAGAGTAATCATCTTTCCACATTAAAACTTTTGCGAGTAAAGTTTTCGCAGCTCCTCTGGTTGCTTTACCGATCAGATTACCAGAATAATTAAGTGGCAAATATTCTTTTGAAAAATTTAAATCTGATAATATTTGGTCATATACTAATTCTTTTGGGGTTCTTTTATTAAGTGAAAATGCTTCTTCCATGGATTCCACTTTTGTGGTAACTAAAGGTATGTCACCAAAATTCTTAACCAAATGAAAGTAGTAAAGTGCACGTAAAAATTTTGCTTCAGCTTCAATTCTATTTTTATTTTCAAAATCTTTATCTTCTAAAAAATGAAGTATTAAATTACAGGTTCCGATCCCTTGGTATGTTGCATTCCAAGTCCATCTTACTGCTTGGTTTGATGATACGACTAAAAATTTATCGATATCCCATATTTCATACCAGCCTTGATGTACTGGGTTGTACTGATAAGTTGAATTATCTGAACGTATCTCTGAAAAATTTGATACAGCTCCCCTTCCACTTTCACCTGAATAAACACCATGTAAAGTTTTATAAGCACCATTCATTGCTTGTTCAAAATGAACCTCTGTTTCATAAAATTCACCCAAGCTCATATTGCTTATTGGCTGTTCATCTAAAAATTCACTACAACCTAAAAGCGATATTACAATTAAAAAATATATTATTCTTTTCATAATAAAAAAATTATAGAGTTAAACTTAAACCAATTTCAATTGACTGTGTCAATGGGTAGTCATAACGGTCATAATTAAGCATAGTCGAACTGTTTCCGTATAGATTTATGTCTGGATTCCCGTATTTATAGTTTGTAAATAGAAATGGGTTCTGTGCTGAAAGTGATAGTCGTAATGATCTAACATCTTTTATATTATTAAATGTATAACCAAGACTAATATTTTGTACTTTTAAAAATGATGTGTTGTAAACAAAATCTGAATTACCCTCACGATCTATATATGATTGATGAAATGATGATGCAATTCTTCCATTCCCAGGTATTTCAGGTGATCGCCAACGTTCTTTTACTTCTTTCGAAACGTTAAAAATACCATCCAAATTTATCACACTAGCTTCTAATCCTGCATAGACATCAAAATCATATGCAAAACTTGTTGAAATATTTAAATCAAAATTTTTAAAGATAAATTGATTATTCATGCCTCCTCTAAATTTTGGATGGGGGTTACCAATAATAATTCTATCTCTTTCATCAATTATGTCATTTCCGTCTGCATTGTACCAATGTGGAGTTCCAGGTAATTGACCAGGAAGGATTACATTATTTTCAACATCCTCCCAATCATTTAGAATTCCTAGACTTTTCCAACCATAAAACATAGCCATAGGATGGCCTACTTGGGTAATCTGCCATTGACCTTCGTAACCTACATAAGTTTTTATATCTCCTAAAGGCCCTAAATTCAAAACTTTGTTCCTATTGAATGAAATGTTAAAATCTGTTGACCAGGTAAAATCATTATTCGCTATATTAACTGAATTAATTGAAAACTCTACACCTCTATTTCTTATTTCTCCAATATTTTGCATAGTTGAACTAAATCCTGAAGAAATTGGAATTGGCACTTGCCAAAGCATGTCTTCTGTGGTTTTATTATAAAAATCAAAAATGAAATTAAGTCTACCAGACCAAAGAATTAAATCTAGTCCAGCGTTTATTTCAGTTGATTTTTCCCAGCTTAGATTACGATTCTCCATCCCTGTTAAAATTTGCCCAGAAGCTATTTGTCCACCCAATGAATAATTATTTGCTCCAAGCAGTGAGTGCCAAGTATAATCTCCTATGTTATTGTTTCCACTGGTTCCATAACTAGATCTTAGTTTTAAATTAGTTAGCCAGTCAGAACTGGGGAAAAAGTCTTCTTTACTGATGTTCCAACCAACTGAAGCGGATGGGAAATATCCCCACCTTCTATCAGCTCCGAAGCGAGAGCTACCATCTCTTCTTAGTGTTAACGTCATTAGGTACTTAACATTATAATCATATGATAAACGAAATAAAGAAGACAACAAAGACCAATTCGTTTCTACACTACTTCCCGAATATTGGTCAGCTGCATTTAAAGTTTTTATTTCATCACCAGGGAACTTACTACCATTCAGTGAACTCCCATAATAGTTGTAATGTTCCATTGTATACCCAACTAAACCTGAAAACGAATGTTTATCAATCGTTTTTTCATAATTAAGAGTATTTTCAAAAATCCAATTAAATGATCTTCCAGTATTATATGATCCAGAAGGTTCAATTGGTGGAAGAGACCAACCAGTGTTAACTGTAGATGGTTTAAAATATTCATTAAAACTTTGAGCCCATTGCAAACTCAATTGAGATCGAATAGTAACTCCATCTAAAGGCATAATTTGCAAATATGGTTGTACACTTAAGTCAAAGCTTTGGTCATTTCTAACTTGTTTCTTTAAGTCATATAAAGAATTTGTAAAATTAAATGTACCGCTGGAATTAATATTTGTATCATACTTACCATCGAAATACTCAGGCTGTTCGTTTGGCACATCATCTAAAAATGGTCCATCAAGTGGTGGACTCATTATAGCATTACCATATACATCTTCTCTGTTGCCCCCAACACGATTCCCCCACATTCTTATAGTTGGATTAAGTTTTAATCCAACTTTTAGAAATTTCATAGGTGTATAATCCATATTAGCTCGAAAATTTAAACGTTTGAAATTGGTTTCGACAACTGCTCCTTCATCATGAGTGTATCCCATAGAGAAATATCCAACATAATTATCAGTACCATGTGACACACTTAAATTATATGATTGTTGAGGTGCTATACGTGTCATTACATCCTGCCAGTCAGTTCCTTTGTTCCTCCAATATTCCGGATTTCGATATTCTAACGCGACATTTTCTATGTTAAATTCTTCTCCATAAAAATTTGCATAGTCTTGAGCATTCTCCAATCTCCATGTTGCAAATTCCTCTGCATTCATTAAATCAAGTTTTTCCTTTGGTATAATTTGCTGTACACCTCCTCTTACATCAAATGTGATTTCTGTTTTTCCTGTTTTTCCTGATTTTGTTGAAATAAGTATTACTCCATTTGAACCACGAGATCCATAAATTGCTGTGGCTGAAACATCTTTGAGAATTTGAATGGATTCTATATCAGATTGATCTAACATTGCAAGTGGGGATCTTTCTTTATCAAAAATATTTTGCATGGGAATTCCGTCGACTACCACTAAAGGATCACTCCCTGCTCCAATAGAGCCACTTCCTCTTACTTTAATGGTAGATCCTCCTCCAGGGGCACCAGAACCCTGTTGAATGCTGACACCAGCAATTTTGCCTTCTAAAGAATTCTCCAAAGAATTGGTTAGCTGATCTTTAATGTCTTCAGGTGCAATTGAGACAATTGATGTGGAAACCTTGTTTCTTTGAAGTGAGCCATATCCTACAGCTACAACTTCATCTAATCCAATTGTATCTTCATTCATGACTACATTAATTGAATTCCTGCCTGAAATGTTAACATCTTGTGCTATCATTCCAATAAACGAAAAATGTAGTGTTAGTGCATTTGATGGTACTATTAATGTGAAATTACCTTCCGCATCAGTTATTGTTCCTTGTGAAGTTCCTGGTAAAACTACAGTAACACCAGGTAATGATTCTCCATCTGAACTCTCAACACGACCTGTAATTGTTCTGGTATCTTGCTGAAGTTCGTTAATAACTTCAGTCATACCAAACACTGAATTACTTACTATTATAGTTTGTACCAAACTAATAGTAATCAAAAGGCATGAAATTTTTTTTAGTAAATGCATAGTCATTAAAGTTATTTATTAAAATTATTGATAGATATAAGATAGAACTGACATTATTTTAATGCATTAAATAATAATATATAAAGAAAGAGTTGATCTTTTTTTCATGATATTTTTATTAGAAGTAATTGGAATAGTATTTAGATTTAGTAATTTGAAAAAAATAAATTAAAAAAATATAATTAATCATATAATAGGCATTTTTAATTATTGAAAATTGAAAATATAATTGCAGCTATATGAAGAATATGTCATTAAAGGTTATTTTAAAAAAAAAATTAACGTAGTTGAATGAAACAATATATGCTCATTTTATTTCAACAAAAATACAGCTATTTTAATTTATATTACTTTGAATTATGATATTGTTACTAATAGTTTTGGCATTTATGTTGAGAGGAACATGAGTGTGTAGATGGATCCGACTGTCGGTAAGGCAAAAATCAGCCTTTAGCTGCCAGTGTAAGCTACCCCTTTTTGCATCATCGATATCATTTCCCATATCCGTCTCTGATCCCCTCCCATTAACTGGACAACGCTAAATTAGAGTTTTCCTTGTCAAAAATAATTTTAATGGTAGAATCAACATTTGTTTTTGTTTTTTTTATACGACTGATAAACAGCTTATTACATTAAAAACCATCAGGAGTGAGATGCAATTTTGAAGGATTCCTTTCATGGTTGGCTTTTTTATGTGAATATTGTATTTCATCTCTTTATAGATTATTTCAAAAAATTCATTGCTGTCCGGAGAAAAATTCTCAGACATGGTTTATTAATTTAAATTTCAAT
>ENA-UOOR01004593-UOOR01004593.1-fermentation-metagenome-genome-assembly--contig:-NODE-4593-length-10880-cov-10.879815_pt1 | contig 10880 bp, 12 predicted proteins | sample MGYA00245780_ERZ724029 | MGnify/ENA primary metagenome ERZ724029 (study PRJEB28704, sample SAMN03018315) | fermentation metagenome | biome: anthropogenic terrestrial biome; feature: soil... | reverse complement strand
TACGAAAGGAGTAAGAAGTAGTTGGATGCGGATAGGATAAGGCAATTGCTGCGACGTGAAGAAAACCCAAAGCTTGATTTTAAAGCAACATTGCATTTAAGAACCGAAGGTGAGAAGAAGGAACTTACTAGGGATGTTATCGCTATTGCCAACTCACGAGGCGGAAGGGGTTATATTTTATTTGGCATTGAAGATAAAACAAAAAAACCTCTTGGCATCGAACCGAAATATTTCAACGAAGAACAAATACAGCAGATTATTTACAATCGAAGCGATCCACCTGTTTCCGTAACAGTTGAGTTTGTAGAATATGAAGGTGTAAACATAGCTGTTCTTACAATATTTAAAAGTCATCACAAACCCCACCAGATGCTTCAAACCGGTGCATTTTATATAAGACGCGGTTCAACCACTGATATTGCGAGAAGAAGTGAAATTGCTCAAATGATGCAAGAAAATGGTTTGCAAACCTACGAAACAGTTCCATTGCTAAAGGCTAAAATGGAGGATCTGGATAAAGAACTGCTGCAGGAATATTTTTCAAACCTAAAGGTTTGCGATGATACACCCAATATATTTTTAATTGAAGCACTGGGTTTTATATCTGAGATTGATAATGGTGAGTATTCTCCGACAATAGGCGGTATGCTTGTGTTCGGAAAAAACCCCTCATTGTTTCTGCCTCAATGCTATGTAAAACTTATCAGCAGTGAAGGTATTACTCATATTACAGGAAACATTTATTCAATGATGCATCAATCTCTTGAATTAATTCGAAATATAATTTCGGACGATACCTATCCATTTGATGCTGTGGAGGAGTCACTTGCAAATGCAATGCTACACAGGGATTATCTTGATGTTGCCAGGGGCATTCTGATTGATATTACGGATGATTTCATTGAAATCAGTAATCCGGGAGCTTTGGTTGCCGGCAATATAACCTTGAAATATATGCGTGATAAAAATCCCCAAAGAAGAAATCCTTGGCTATATCAAAGGCTTTTAATATTAGATTATAAAAGACATTTTATTAAGGCTGGAACCGGTATGTTGAGTATGAAAGAAGCTTTTGCGGATAGAGGGAAAGTTAAATTCATTAATCTTGGCTCAAGGAATTTGTTTAAGGTTGTTTTTCCTCGGTAACTTATCAACATTAAAGCTCTTTTGGTGCTTCTATTACCTTCTTTTAAACACAATTGACACAAGCGCCCTTAATTGAGCGCAAATTGTTCAGCGTGATAAAATACATTTAAACCAACAAACACTGGTTTTGGGCAGACAACCGCTGGATTTAACCAGTCAACCGCCTTTGGAACGCTTCTTTGATACGCTCTTACGGTATGCGCATGCATTGGAGCATAATTCGTACAAGCGCCTAATGAATATACGAGGTTTATATGAATAAAAGAGTAGAAACCCCTTTGATTGGTGCATTAGAAGATTATAGAGATAGCAGAAAAATAAAAATGCATATGCCGGGACACAAAGGCGGTCAAGGCTTTCCGCAATGGTTCGGTGAAAACCTTGCACAATATGATTTTACTGAAATTCCCGGACTCGACAATTTACATAATCCTAAAAGTGTTATAAAAAGCAGTTTAGATAAATGTGCAAAAGCTTTTGGAGCTCGAAAGTCCTTTTATCTTGTAAACGGCTCCACCTCAGGCATACATGCCATGCTTATTTCCGCTTTTAATAAAGGTGATAAGCTTCTTGTACAAAGGGATTGTCACCAATCGGTCATAAACGGATTAATTCTTTTTGGAATACAACCTATTTTTATAATGCCGGGGTATAATGTGACATGGCATGTAAAAACACCTGCAGGTATAGAAGCTTGGGAAAAAGCTCTTTCAGAAAATCCTGATGTTAAAGGTGCCATTGTTACATCGCCTGATTATTTTGGTATATGTGCTCCATTGTACGATTTGGCAGACTTGATGCATAAAAAAGGGAAAATACTTCTTGTGGATGAAGCTCATGGTGCTCATTTTGTGTGTTCATCAAGGCTTCCTCCAACAGCTTTAGAACAAGGAGCAGACTTATGCGTGCAAAGCTTTCATAAGACAATGTCAGCTCTTACCCAGGCTGCGATTTTGCATATTGGCAGTACAAGAGTTCCTGAAAACAGGATTAAGCTTGCTGTCTCAATGCTTACTACAACAAGCCCATCTTACCCGATAATGGCCTCAATGGAGTATGTGTCAGAGTTCGTACAGACGGAAGGTGGCGCAAAATATGACGAGCTTATAAGAATGCTTGATGAAATAAAAAATGACTTAGGCAGAATGAAAGATCTTAGACTCTTTCCTGATGAAATCAAAGGATTAAAAAGGGATCCTACTAGGCTTGTTATTGATACTTATAATAGTAATTTTAGTGGTTTTGAATTATACGAAAAGCTGGACAAAGAATATGGTATTGTTGCAGAAATGGCGGATGAGAACCATGTTGTTTTTATCGTAACAACGGCAGATAAAGGTGAGGATCTGGTGTGTTTAAAAGAAAGCCTTATAGATTTGGATCAAAAGATAGACTTTGATCAAGAAAAAGAATTGGATAAAAGAATAGAATTGGATAAAAGAATAGAAATGGATAAAAGAATAGAAATGGGTCAAAAAGTATACAAGAATCAAAAAGTAGACTTGGCTCAACAATCGAAATCCAAAAAGAACAACAAAAACGCCTTTTCTACGTTACCTATACCAATACAAAAAGAAGAATATTTTATACCTGAATTATCAACTTACCTTGATGGAAATATAGATGTTCCGCTTAGCTGCGCTGAAGGCCAAAAAAATGCAGGAATGATAACCCCATACCCACCCGGGATACCATATTTGTGCCCTGGAGAAACCATAACGAAGGAACATATACATGCACTGAGCAACATGGTAATGCAGAAGTGTGAAGTTCACGGGCTCATTATCCCCGAGGATGGTACTGAATCAAGAATAAGGGTATTTATCGGATGACATACATTGGTGATTTTGAAATAGATACCCGCCACCAAGCGTTTTTCAATCAGAATAGTTGAAAATACGCAAAGAGGTAGGGGACATCTGAGCCTCGTTATATAAAATTAATGCTTTCCGATATATTATTAAGAGGTGTTTTTATGGGGATAAAAATAAATGGCTCTAATAGACAAACAGGTAATGTAGCAGGTAAAATAAATAATGAAAACACTAAAATCGGAAGTAACAGCAAAAGTAGCTTTAACTCCCATCTTAAGCGTCATGCTTCCCAAAATCAGGAGGAAGCACTCCAAAACATGGCGAAGGACATAGTAAATCAAGGTGAGAGACTTTCGGATAAGGTTGATATTTCAGAGCTCAAAGCTTATAAAAGAATGATATCTGAATTTCTTGAGGAGGCTGTCCGCAGCTTTGCCAAGTTTTCCAAGGAAAGCTTTATGGACAGAAGAGGGCGTCATAGACTGTATGCCATTGTGAAAAAGGTTAACGTTGAGTTAGAGGAGTTAACAAAAGAAATATTGAATAAAGAGCAGGATCATTTAAAAATAATAGGAAAAATTGAGGATATAAGAGGCTTGATACTTGATATGCTTATATAGCGAGGCTAAGATGTCCCCCGCATAGGATGCATAGGCAAGCAGATATCACTCGGAAAGTCACTTTATATCTTTCTGATGAAAGAGGGAAACATGGATTTAGACAGGCTTATTGGGCAGCAAGCATTAGTCTCCCAACTTAAAACAATAATAGAAAAAAACATCATCGGTCATGCATATGCCTTTACAGGACCCGAGGGCATTGGAAAGCGTACTTTTGCTCTTGCTTTCGCAAAAGGATTACTCTGCAGTGCAAATAAATCCGAAAGCTGCGAATGCCTTTCATGCAGAACTTTTAAGGAAAACACAAACCCTGATTTTTACGAGGTTGTTTCAGAAAAGGCTTCTATTGGGGTTGATTCAATCCGCGAAATGCAAAATGATGTGGCAAACCGCCCTTCATATGGCAATCACAAGGTTTATTTTATTGATGGTGCAGAAAAAATGACAACACAGGCACAAAATTGTCTGTTGAAAACTCTTGAAGAACCACCTGAATATACAATAATCTTACTATCTGTCACAAGCTTTGAGGCTTTTCTTCCAACTATTCAATCAAGGAGCGTTAATCTTAGGATGAACACCTATTCCGAAGATGAAATGAAAAAAATACTATGCCCAATTTACGATATTCCGATAAACGAGCTGGAATTTATATTGAAATTTTCAAGGGGAGTACCCGGAAATGCAGTTCATATGATTGAGGAAGGTTTGGTAAGAGATCTTAGAACGAAGATTTTTAGCTTATTAGAAAAACGCGATAATATGAATGCTGCCGAAGATTTAAGAAAGAGCCTGATGGATAACAAACAGGAAGTAACTACTGCCCTTGATATTATTATTTCTGTTTTTAGAGACTGTCTCATGCAAAAACAAGGAATGGAATACAGGTTGATTAATTCAGATAAAAAGGATATTATTAAGAGTATTGCAAAGTTAAATTCCAATAGTGTTCTATTAGATAAAATTGATGCTTTGGAAAAGATGAGATATAATTTCAAATCAAATATTAATTATCAATTAGGAATTGATGTTTTACTGCTTGAAGTTCAGGAGGTTTAGATAAATGGCAAATGTTATAGGTGTCCGGTTTCGATACGCCGGAAAAGTGTATTACTTTGATCCTGTCGATATTAAGCTCGAACAGGGTGAAATGGTTATAGTTGAAACAGCTCGTGGAGTTGAATGCGGAGAAGTTGTTAATCCCGCAAGAGAGGTTGACGAAAGCGAAGTTGTGGCTCCTCTAAAGAAGGTTATGAGAAAAGCTACTGAGGAAGACTTAAATCAGGTGGAGGAAAATCGTAAAAAATCTGAAGAGGCATATCAGATATGTCTTGAAAAGATTCAGAAACACAATCTTGATATGAAGCTTATTGATGTTGAATACACATTCGATAACAATAAAATTCTGTTTTATTTTACGGCTGACGGAAGGATTGACTTTAGGGAGCTTGTTAAGGATCTTGCAGCTGTTTTCAGAACAAGAATAGAGCTTAGGCAGATAGGTGTTAGGGACGAAGCAAAAATGATGGGGGGTCTTGGAGTGTGTGGCAGGTCGTTGTGCTGCAGCACTCATTTAACAGAGTTCCACCCTGTATCTATAAAAATGGCGAAAGAGCAAAGCTTGTCGCTTAACCCAACGAAAATATCCGGAACCTGTGGCAGGCTTATGTGCTGCCTAAAGTATGAGCAGGAAGTCTATGATGATCTTTTGAGAAGGATACCCAGAGTTGGGGCATTAGTTCAAACACCTGTTGGTACGGGCAGCGTTATGTATGTTTCTCTACTAGAAGAGAAAGTGAAGGTTAAGCTTGATAACAATAATGATCCGGATTTAAAGGAATACCATGTCTCGGAGATAAAGCTAATTAAGGATGTTGAAAAAGCACCTGAACCGGAAGAAGATATTGAAATTCTTAAGGAGCTTGAGGACTGAGCAAAGGAATGCTAAAAAGTTATAAAAGCATTGACAGGGTAGGGATTATGTTGTAGGATATCTTAGGAATTCAAAAATTCTTTTATTAATTCAGGAGGTATAATAGGATGGCATATTATATTCATGATGATTGTATTAGTTGCGGCGCATGCGAGTCTGAATGCCCGGTAAGCTGTATTTCCGCTGGTGATAGCAAATATGTTATTGATCCGGAAGAATGTATCGAATGTGGTGCATGTGCAGATGTTTGCCCGGTTGATGCTCCAAAACCGGAATAATAATTTCAAGTAACTGGAAATCCACAAGCCGGACACTATTATGTCTGGCTTTTTCCATAGGTAAAACCGTCTGTATAAAGAATACACAGGCAAGAAACACCTATGCGAAGAACACATAAATGTAAATTAAACAAGAAACGATTCGCGAATATCACCAAACACAATTAACTTCTTTTCCAATTTATATAGACAAGAAATATGGTAAGGAGCACTGGTATGGAACAGCCTTTTCTCAAAGAAGGGGAACGTCTTGACGACCTTCAATTAGCAGGTCTATCTATAATACAGAAAATTGATGGTTTCCGTTTTGGAATCGATGCAGTTCTTCTTTCGAATTATGTTAAGGTGGGAAAGGGTGCCCGAATTGCTGACCTGGGTACAGGAACGGGAATAATCCCATTACTTTTGTCTGCAAAAACTAAGGCATCAAAAATAGTCGGCATAGAAATACAAAAGGAAATGGCAGAAATGGCCACAAGAAGCGTAGAATACAATAAGCTTCAAGACAGAATTGAAATAGTAGAAGGAGATTTTCTTAAGGCCATAGATAGATTTGGATATAACAGCTTTGATGCTATTGTAACAAATCCGCCATACACAAAACCCGGTGGTGGTCTTATAAACCCTAAAGATTCGAAAGCGGTTTCAAGGCATGAGATTTACTGTACTTTGGAGCAGCTAATCAGTGTGTCTTCTAAGTTATTGAAAGGAAACGGACGCTTTTTTATGATTCACAGACCGGAAAGACTGGTTGACATATTTTTTTATATGCGACAATATACAATTGAACCAAAGAGCATAAGGCTTGTTCATCCAAACACCGGAAAGCCTGCTAATATGGTATTGGTATACGGACTTAAAAACGGAAACCCGCAGGTTAATGTTGAAGAGCCATTATACTTATACAATGATTCTCTTCCTGAAAGTAATAAAATGGTTATCACACAAAAAGTCACAAAGTGACTTTCTGATGAAATTTAAGACTTCTTAAATTTCATCAGCCTTCTTGTGACAACAATAAACCCCCGGCTATGCTGGGGGAACCAGTAAGCTTTAGCTTTAAGGAAAATACCTCCTATGATAAAATGATGTGGATTTGCCAACCGCATCAAAACACAAAGGAGGTAGTCCAATGGACAATAATAGTTTAGCGCATACGAAATGGGAATGTAAGTACCATATTGTGATTGCACCAGGTTGCAGCTCGCTGCAACTTCCTGCAGTTAAACCTGCAGGAAAAAGTCGTTTCATGACTTTCCGGGGAGCAATCAAAAAATAACTTTTTTAATTAAAAAAATCCGATTTGATGTGTATTGCTATGATTACAAGATGTTGTTTCCACAATTTTCACAGAAACTTCCGTCCGGAGGGAGCAATTCACCGCACTTTCTGCAAAACTTAGGTCTGAATGCTGAAGTAGGCTGAGTAAGAGGTATACTGTTTTCTGGAACAACAGTAATTTCGGTTTCTTCTAACACATCCGGATCGATGAAGCGTTCTGTATCCAATTCTGCATTAACCATATCCATTAACGTTGAAGCATCGCCCCAGTCGTCGTCATCCCGCCAGCAAATCCAAGATGCGGCGGCATAATCCGCTTTAGCAAAGGCAGGATGTTGCTTACGTTTCGTTGATATAAACTGCAAAACCGCATCTCTGTTATCAGGGGTGCAACTGATGGTTATAACATCTTTTGTGTTGCCGCGAATAGTTATCAATCCGGCACTATCCTCTGTAACAGAGGTAATTTTATACCAAAGGATTGCGTTGCGATCCATAGGTGCCATGCGATAGTCTGTGCCGGGAACAGCCGCATAGCCTATACGAAAACCGGTAATAGCTGTTAGCGGTGCTTTCTTTGGCATGCGTCGCTCTCTTCTTACAAAAATACCCATATCATTAAGCAAATATTCTGACATTATAATGGGAAGAGAACCTGCTGTACTTGTTTGAATCATCCAGTTCATTATATCCATTAAAAAATCATTCCTTTCAAATATCTATATAAGTTTAATTAAATTTTACTTATGCTGTGACGAGCACAAATAGGCTTGTGTACAATTTTTATCATATCATTTTTTACGCTATTTTGGTATGATATAATCATAAATAAAACTTTTCCTGGATTATAGTTTTTATTCTGAAAACCAGATCCTGACTGTTTGCAGCTTTGCGGTGCTATGGTATGAGTTAATTTGTATGCTTGGAGGTTTTTCATGAAAATACATATAGCTAAATTTGGGTGCACGTTGGTGTTGGTGCTAATTTGTTTATTGCCGCTGTTGACTTTGACAGCAGTTGGTGAAGAGTACGACACTCGATGCGGGGTTTGTGGACAGGACAATCCTCAATGGCTGAATGAAAACACAGTGCATTACTGCAAAAAGTGTGGTGCATTGGGTTACCCGACCCTTATTTCTGATAAAAATGAAACCGGAACAACCAGACCTGACAATGCTGATAAAGAAGGGTACTCGTCATATGAGAACGAGGAAGACGGAGATATTCCGTTTGAGGTAGTGATTGGAGGAGCTGCTGCGGTTGTGGTGGTTGCAACAGCAATGGCAAAAAAGAAGAAAAAATCCGGAAAGACCAAAGTTCAAAAAACACCTGTTCCACCAAGACCATCAACAGCATCAAAACCTTCAAATCGACGGGAGAAGCCAAAAGAAGAGAAGCCGGTAGGGTATATTCTACAGCTGTCACAAGACAGTATTGTACTAACTGACAGTGAAAAAGTGGTAATTGGTATTCGCGTAATGAGAGTTGCAGACAACGGACAAACTACTGTTGCTTCTAATGCAGAAATAAGTCTGCAGCAACAGAAAGATACGCGCCTCCTACTGGCTCCGCACTTCATAATGTGATGGGAGTGCAGCACACAGAAGGGAGTATTGTATGGATAACCGCATTGCCGAAGTTGAAAAAATGATAGCTGATTGCAATGCTCGTACACAGAACCAGAGACAGTTATCAGCCCAATCAATACAAAACTGGAAGACAATTTTGGAAGCAATCGAAAAAATCCAAAAGGCCGCAGTTGCATCAATGGTGGATCCAGAGAGGGGGAAAGTGCCAACACAGGATCAACTGAAATCAGAGGGAAAAGCAAAGCGGTTTCAGGGACAACAGGAATCCGACATTGCTTTATTTTGCACTAAATGCGGAATGTCACTTAAGTCAGGAGTCAGATTTTGCAGATACTGTGGCACACGTGTACGAGCGCTTTGAGCGAGGTTAGTAATAAAGGAAAGTATGAATAACATAAAAATTATTCCTGTATGCTATACTATATAAGTTATATAAGTTGAACATTTTTCTAATGCTAAAATTATACCGGTAATAAGCTAGCCAAATTTTGAAAGCTTCAGTCACATCGCTCATTCAGCTTTTAAAATTAGTTTAATATTATGAATTGAGCGTAAATATATGGAAGGGATGTATGATTTAGTTGTTCACTACATCATACAAAATTATTATGGACAGAAAAATTAAAGCTCCCCTCTCTGTTGAGGATGTAAATACACTTAAAGCGGGGGATATGGTTCTTCTTTCAGGAACAATTTACACTGCAAGAGACGCAGCCCACAAGAAGATGATTGAATTAATTCAAGATGGTAAACCTCTGCCTTTTGATGTAAAGAATCAGGTTATCTATTATGTTGGGCCATGTCCTGCTCCGGAAGGCATGGTTATCGGTTCTGCAGGCCCTACAACAAGCGGCAGGATGGATAAATATGCACCTGTTCTTATAGAAATGGGTTTAGCGGGGATGATAGGAAAGGGAGAGAGGGATAAGGGCGTCGTCAATGCAATGAAAAAGCATGGAGCAGTGTATTTTGGTGCTGTCGGAGGAGCTGCAGCTTTGATCTCTAAAAGCATTAAAAGCCAAGAAATAGTTGCGTTTGAGGAACTTGGCACCGAAGCTGTCAGAAGACTTGAAGTTGTTGATTTTCCGGTTATTGTTGTAATAGACCGTTTTGGAAATAATCTATATGAAACAGGTCGAGAGCAATACGCTAAAAACTGATAAATTTATAACAAAATGACCCTAAGACCGTGCTTTATAATGGATAAATTAGAAGACCCCCGACTCTAAACTACCTTATTCACGACATTGAAAGTGTAGGTCACTTCTTCGCATATTTATGTTAGCTAAATCAAAGTTGATTATAAAGGTGAAATTAAAGGTGAAATTGAAGGTGAATATATTGGATAAACGAATTCATATACTTACAGGTCATTACGGAAGTGGAAAATCTGAAATCTCTGTAAATTTGGCTATTGATTTATCGAAGAAAGAAAAAAACATTGTTTTTGCTGATCTGGATATTATAAACCCTTATTTTAGAAGCAATGAAGCAAAAAGTATCCTTGAGAAACACAGCATTTCGGTTATGACAACCAAGTACGCCAATACAAATGTTGATATACCGGCTTTAACCGGTGAATTTAGTAAACTCTTAATGAATAAAAGCAAAACTCTTGTTGTGGATGTAGGCGGGGATGACGCCGGAGCACGGGTTGTTGGCAGATACAAAGACGAAATACCAAAGGATGACGCTTTAATGTATTTCGTCGTTAATTGTTTCAGACCGGAAACCAAAACCATAGATGGTGTTTTGGAGATATTGGATGAAATTAAGGAGGCGTCAGGGTTGGAAGTTGACGCGCTTATTAATAATGGTCATCTTATGGAAGATACCACTGCAAACGATATAAAAAAGGGTGTAGAGTTTTCGTTGGAGGTATTCAAAAAAACGGGTATACCAGTTGCTTTTCATGCTATTATGAAAGAAAGTTCATCAAAAATAAACTTTCCAATTAGCGAGCCTATTTTGTGGATGGATAAATATATGGGTATTAATAGCATATAATTAATAGATCACCCTTGATTCCGGTCAATAGACCGGTAGTTACGATTAAAATTTACTGTTAAAATCCGCAGAAAATTAAACCCGGGTACCCGCTACTTCACCGGAATGTATAAACTGAACGACACGGGAATAGAACTATGGAATAATATTACATTAACCTTGCATTGATGTATAAAATTGTGTATAATAAATAATTGCGAATTTTAATGAGG
>ENA-UOOR01004590-UOOR01004590.1-fermentation-metagenome-genome-assembly--contig:-NODE-4590-length-10882-cov-18.117484_pt1 | contig 10882 bp, 9 predicted proteins | sample MGYA00245780_ERZ724029 | MGnify/ENA primary metagenome ERZ724029 (study PRJEB28704, sample SAMN03018315) | fermentation metagenome | biome: anthropogenic terrestrial biome; feature: soil; material... | reverse complement strand
ATACACGTGACTGGCCTCCGCAAACGGCACAGTATGTTTCTGCACCCGTACCGCCGCCTGCGTTTAGGTGGATCGATACAAAAATAGTTGCGCCCCAGTTATTTGCTTCTCTTGCGCGTCTATTTAAGTCTGAATTTGGGTGGTTGTTATCCGGTATGTTTTGGCTATTTCGGCTCATACGAGCTTCAAAGTACCTGCCTGGCAAAAGCGCCATTACTTTTCGTGCAACTGCCAACGCGCATGCTGATTCTTTTTTCCCACAGCCCTCCGCTCCGGGATCAATTCCACCGTGCCCCGGATCTAAATATACTTTATAACTCATTATGTATTAACCTCCTTATCTCATTTCCAGAAGCCCCAGATACTCCAATAAATATATACTGAAATCGTTGTTTGTGCGCCGGATGCAGCTCGATAATGTAATTTTGACACCGTATTGCCATTTGACGTCGTGTTTTCAACAGCTGCATTGGCACACCACAGAACTCCGCTTGAATTAAAAAACACAGAAGGGCTGTATGACTTTGATATATCAATTGGTATCGGCAAGGTAACAACTGTATCGTTCGTATCTGAATGGAACCATATGGTATCCCCATATTTGATGGTAAAGGCAATATTCATCTGATAGCTGCCCCACTCATGGATGCGCCCGTCTGCATACTTTTCATAATGCGTTGAGCCTGTGCCATCATCTTTATCCACTAATGCCTGCGCCCACAGCATATTGCCGCTGGAACCTTTAATTCCAAACTGATTTGTGTCCAGACATAAGGCGGGTTCACCAGGCTGCAGATTTGAAACCACCAGATCACTCCGGTTCCCCCGGCGTATTAAAATTCTTTGCTGCGTAACTGCCATATTCCTCACTCCTTAAATTAATTATTTCCAGTAACCCCATGTATCATAGTAAGCTGCGTAGCTGAGATTAGATACCCGAGTTGGGGACGAAATTGTAAAACCAACAGATTCACCGTCATTTGCTTCCTGTGCATTGACAGCGGTTAAAATTCCGGGGGACACAAGATTCAGCATAATCGTAGGCTTTGACTTTGAGCACTCAAATTTCAAAGGCAGCCATATACCACAATTGGGTTTAAGGTATACACTTCCATACGCAGATGTGGCACTGCACGTACTATTGACTCTTCCCCATTGGTGAAGAATACCATTGGAAAATTTGTGCCAATGCTGCGATGAATCCCCATCATCTGTCTGTCCGTCAATGCACTGTATGTTATTATTGGACGATGTAATATATATGCCAGGATTATTGGAACCCGGGCCAGCAACACGAACGGATTGAAGATTACTATAGCGCTGATCCCCCGCGGTAATGACGATACCCGCATCGTTTAAATCCTTACCCACATGGATGGATTGAAGATTACGAGATTGGTCCTCTGCGGAAATGGATATAGTATCATTCACAAAATTCCCAGAGCCATCGTATAAGGATGCCAGTTGAACGCATGATTTTCCGCTTTGCGACACAAAAGTAAGATTAAACATAGCCCCGGAAGCTAGGATTTCGGCAACAAGTGCCCCTACATATTGGTCATTAGCATACAATTGAATGCCGCTTCCTGTTTTAGTTTGGTGATTGGAATCGGTATAAGTAACCGTGCCAATTTGCGCACGGCAATTGGAATCTCGATTGTATATCTGCTGCACTTTAAGATTGGATGCGTCAATCTGATTGCTGGTAATTTTTCCAACGGTAATGGTCCCTGCATCGATACTCTGAATAGCTTCATGCCCCAATTTTGTTACGGTCCAACTGCCATTCTGATAAACATACAGCGTATTGCCATGAGCCGTATCAATCCAAAGATCGTTTGTAATCAGGTTTCCTTCCGGCGCAGCAGCAGAATAATAGACCGTATTTTTCCCATCGGCTGTTTGCTGTGCCGCTGCTGCCTTATCTTGTGCATGATTGGCAGTGTCATTTGCAGAATCGGCTGTATTCTGTGCACCCTGTGCTTTTGTATACGCGGCCTTTGCTGCTTCATAGCTGCTGGACAATGATACATCTGAATAATCGAACGTATCATTGCTCCATAGGGTTTGCGTAACCAAATACAGACGGTCTGTGTTTCCGCCCTCATACGTTGGTTCTGTTGTGCTCCATCCATCAGGCGGATTCAAAGTTGGCGCTGCAGGCGGAGCAAGAGAACTGTCCTGCAGTTTATAATAAGTTGTCGTTGCTTTAATATCTGTCACGTCTGTTAATGTGATTTGTGCATTTCCTTTTACCGTCATGTATCATCCTCCAGTTGTACAAGATAGGTTGCCTTTATGAGTACGTCGCCTGCCGATATGGCAAGCGTCTTTCCAGATGCAATGGCAGTATCGCTTCCATCTTGATACCATTTCAAGATACCCAGTTTTGCGATTTCATCAGCAGTTAGTTCCTGCCCGCCTTTAAAAACATGTGCGGTCAGAATGGTACTGATAGAGGAGCCTTTAAAGATGAAGCCATTGCTGGATGTAATCGTAACCGTGACAGCATCTTCACCCTTTTCCCCGGTATTTCCGTTGATGCAGGCTGCATCGGTTTCCGTAGTAGTGCCGTCATTGTAATAGGTGATATTCTTGGTCCAGATGTATGTACCTTCTTTCCAGTCTGGACAGGTATCCTGCCAAAATCCTTCAGACAGAATTTCCGGACTCGTCGATTGGTAATACATCGGTATTGTTTTATGGATGGAGTGGTCAATGCGTCCATTTGCTTTTGCCAAGGCCTCATCTGTATTGGCATTGAATTTGGAAATGCTTTTATCACTGTCACTATAAGCAGTAGCTCCATTATCTTCCCGTGATTCAGCATCTGCTGAATATTCTTCGTATTTGCCTATGGTATAGCTAATTCCGCTCACAATTGTGTGATACGTATTTCCTTTGTAATCTGTCAGTACCGCCGTGTCGCCTGCTTCAATGGACGGATTATCCCAACCTGAAACTTTCATAGGCCGGAACGTAAAATCAATTAAGTGCAAAGCAAGTCCGTCTATCAAGCCTTCAGGATTTCCCTGTGCAAGCGGATTCTTTTGAAAAGTCACGATAAAGCTGCCGCCGCCGCGTTCAACTGTACCATTGTCGGTAATTAATTTGGCACCTGTAACTCTGAGGTCGTCCGTATAGACCGTGCAGGATGACAGGGAATGAATTGAAACAGGCTTCGGCACGTCTGTCCTGAAAATCCCGCCGGATAAAATATCTTCCTCCATCTTTCCATAGTCATAGAAATCACCGCCGGGGAGCAATGCAGTTTGAGAATAATCTGAAAAGTTTCCGCCGTCCGTTTCATTTGCATAGTCTGAATCAAGCAGATTACCGCCGTCCAGCACATGAGCACCCATGGGATAAAAAGTACCTCCGTCAAGTAGGGACGCCTGCTGATAGTCAGAAAAGGCTCCTCCGTCTATTGTATTGCCGGATTCGGGCAAAGCAAAAGTATCAGCGTCATACCAGCTGAGAATCAGTTTACCCGACACGCTTATCCGTGCCCAGCACCCTGCAAGTTCAGCCACATACTTCACAATATCAGCATACGTAATGGACGTGTCGGTAGGTCTTTTGGCAACAACATATCCTGAATTTGGGAACGATTCTGTACCAAGCACCACGTAACAACATGTACAGGCATCCTGCAAAATGTCATGCAGTGACGCCGGATAGGAAAGTTTGCTGTCGTATTTCTTATCAAAATTCACGGCGGCATCATAGGCGGTTAAAGTAATAATTCCGCCGCTTTCCGAATGACTGCTGGTAAAATATGTACCCTTGTAGAGCCATTCTATGCTGCTGCCAATCTGCAGCCCTGTTTTGATGCGTATTGTCGATCGTGCGAACTCTTTCTCTGAAAACCTTCCGTCAAAATTGTACAGTTTCAGCTTCAGGCATTTCGCCGCAAAAGTTCCAACGGTAAATTTTCCGCTTTCGCTTGTATTATCCGTTATCGACGTTCCTTCCAGCATAATGTCTGCATTCGTTAAAGAATATACGTAACTGTTTGACAGCGTTACCGTCGCATTCACATATTGCCTCCGGCCATCCGAATTGATCATGGTTTGATAAGCGTCGCTTGTCTTGATCATACAATCATCTACACTTCAATAAAATCAAAGGACACATTTTTAACATATCCCCCGCTGTCCCATACCCATAAATACGACGTACTTCGCGGTCCTACATAAAACCGTGCTGTCCGCAGGGCATTCTGCATCACATCAAAATAGGTCAGATTAAAGGTTGGCTGGTTCACATTTTTGAGCAATACAGATGCTTCAGAAAAGGGCATGGCATTCCAGCTGCAGGATAGCTTAACCTTTTGCGCAACCCGCTCAATGTGCATGATTCCGTCCATTGTGCGCCCGGAATTGGAGCTGGATATATCCTCCAAACTCCAATTGACGTTACAGGGGGTCTTCAGCACCGAGTCATTCACTTGTAATATCTGTAACAAAATATCACCACCAAGGCGGTCAATAATTCAGCGCTTTATGATAGCGCCTGTTAATCTCATCATTTCCACGGTTTGCCGATTCAGCAATGGTGCGGTCGTCCGTGTACAGGGCGATGCTCATGTGCCGAATTGCTTCCTCCAACTTGTCCATTCTGTTCAGCACCAGAGAAATGCCTCGGCCGGAGCTGTCTTGATTCCGTTCTATTCCGTCTGCAATCCGTGAATACGTTTCCTCATTCAGCGGCAGGGCGGCTTCATCCCCGTCATCCCCCATTCCGGCAACTGTCGGAGCAGTAAACACACCGCCTTTTGCCTTCCAGCCGCCCCACTTGATGCGGCCAGTACCGTTTTCATAGCCGTGCCCCTCGCCCCATACGCCGTCAGCGCCGCCGTAGCGGTTCCATGTGTAGCGGATGGCCGCAAGGATATTGCTCAGCGGGTCAAGAATGTTCGTGTTGTAACCGGGCATTGCGTAAGCTGCAAACGTTTCGGGAATCAGCTGCATCAGACCTTTTGACGGGTGCCCCGCAAAATAGTTCACGTCGTGCAGGTCAGGCGGGTTTACCCTGCCGCTGGATTCTGTATTCATTTGGGCAAGCAGCAAATCCACGTTGTGTGAGGAATAGTGTCCGGTCATGTGCAGTGCTTTTGCTGCCAGTGACCGCCAGCGCTCCACGCCGGAGCCGGTAAAGTTTGCACCATATCCGGCCCCGCCGCCGGTAAACATGGGAACCGCGTAACCAAGGATTTCACTCCCCAGCGCCCGCTGCTTCCTGTATACACCGGTTCCCCCGCCGGGACCGGTTGTGTTACCCTCAATGGTATTGATAAACATTTTAGCAATGCTCTCCACGATACCGATGTGGTCTGGAGTTCTATCCCCATTCCAGTCGTAAAATACAAGGTCTCCGGGACTGGGAATATCAGTCCAACGGCCGCGCTCTTTATACCAGTTCATCATGCTCGGCACATAAGAGCCAAAGCCCTCTTTAATGCCAGCATGCTTCATAGCCCAGCTTGCAAATTCAGCGCAGTACTGGTCTCCAACAGAGCCAAACTCTTTCCAATATGCGGCAGGGTTTGTATTTCCAACCTGTGAAGATGCCACGCGAAGCAGCGCTTCCACGGTGCCGTTGCTCTGTTCAATGAATTTTTGAATCAGTCCTTTTAGTGCATCCGCGGACATATGGGTAAGGTATTTCACAACACCTGTTTCCATGGACATCCACGGTTCATTGATTGGCTGTTTTGTGGTAGATGTATCAATGGCAGTCTGCAATATCTTCTGTGGGTCTTTCACTGCAAGGATGTAATCAATCAGCTGTTTCTGCATATCTTCTGCAGAGGTGCCAAAGAACTGTCCGACACCGCCTGCATAGTGGAAAGTTTTTGCTGTCATCTCTGCCGGCATAACCGACGAACCGCGCGGCAGGTTCGGGATGTAAACATTTCTGCCCTGCGGGATAAAGGTTCTCCCATCCGGGTACTGCACTGCCTCACGGTAGGTGCTGCCCTGCTGGTCGTTCACAAGTGCCGGACCGCCGGGGTGGAAACCGGTGCCATAAGCATAATGTGCAATGGCAACCCGCGGTACACTTTTGCTGCTGCCAACCGCAGACAATACCGCATTGATTCCTGTTACAACGCCGTTGATGGCGCCGCCAATCTTACTGGATACATTATTGGCAATCGTGCGTACATAACTGCCTATAGATGCTGAGAAGCTCGAAAATCCCTGTTTTACATCTGCAAACATTGAGCGGAACGTATTCCTTGTTTCGACGCCTAAAGTCTCCCAAATAGATAAAAGCCGGTTCTGAAAAGATCGGGAAGATTCCACCAGTGCGTTCTCGGCTTCATGCCTTTCGCGCTGAAGTTTATTGTGATTTTCAAAGCTTAATTTGTAAACGGATTTAAAATAGCTCGACAGCTTTTCATATTGTTCATTCTGTTCATTGGCATTGACTCTTTGCCGCGCATCTGACGCGGCTTTCACCATATTGGTGATTCCTTTCAGCGCAGTTTCTGTTGCTTTAATGGAATTTTCGTCAATTCTGCTTTTAACTTCCATTACATTTTCTGTAATTTGTGTGCTGGTTTGCGTTCTTGCATTTTTCACAATACCCTGCGCAATTTTGCGATAGACATTGTCATTTAGCGGCAGCACAGCTTCCTGATACTCGCCCTCACCAATGTTTGCAATGGTTGATCTGGTTGCCAAACCGCCGTTTGCAAGGCGTGGAATGTGAACCGGCTGAATAGCAAAGCCAAATGATTTTCCGCCCACCAGCGGCACCCAATCAGGAATATCCCAATGCAGATGGTTCAGCATGGATATAATAAAGTTGACGCCAGATTCAAAAATTCCGATGATACCATTGACCGCACCTTTCGCCCAGTCCGTAATAGGTGTTTTACTAATGGATGCAGCCTTATGTGTCAAAGCCATGCCTGCCAAAATCAGTCCAATGCCGAGAGGTATACCTACACCTGTAAGACACAAAATCAAACCAATTGCAGCACTTGCAACACCTATAATAGACATAATGTCGGCTAAAACTTCTTTAATTTTGCCTTTTAGGCTGCCCCAGTTTACCACAACTGCTCCCGCAAGAGAGGCTGCACCGGCTACAATCAGGCCGATTCCTAATGCACGCGCACCCGGACAGGCTAAAGTAAGAATGATACCTAAGGCAAGCATGGCCGCACCGCATATCGCCATAATCGTCGTGAGCTGAGATTTGACCTGACTGCTTGCATATTTGGAGTTTAATGCTACCAGAGCTACCAATCCAATTGCTCCCGCGGCTATCATGGCAATCCCTATTCCCATCTTTGCTGGACAAGCTAAAGTGATAATAATTCCAAGAGCCAAAAGTGCGGCCACAGCGAATGCCATAATTGTGTTAAGCTCCATCTTTACCTTGTCGGAAGATGCTTTCCAAGCAATTACATAGGCGGCAGCTGTGATAGCGGCTCCGGTAATAAATAAAAAGAGACCAAGTCCAAGCTTTGCAGGACACGCAAGCATCATAATAAGGCCGGCTGCGAGCATTCCAAGCCCAATGAACCCCAGCATGGCAGCAAGCTCCATCTTTACTTTTGCGGACATCGTGCCCCAGTGCACAGCCACTTCATATGCCATTCCTGCCACTCCGGCTATAATCATTCCAATCCCGATAGCTGGGTGGCCCGTAAGGCAAAGAATCGTGCCGATTACTAAAAGCATTCCGGGAATTAAAAACATTTTTAAATCATTTAAAATTTGTTTAATTTTGTTTGCCAAATCAGATATCTTCGAGGGAATAGCTTTTTGCTGAAACGTATCCATTGGTGACGGCATTCCATTCCATACGGGAGGCGCAGCTGCCTGCACAGGTTGTACAGAAGCTGCATAATTGGGAATTTTAGATGTGTAGTCGGGCACGGTCGGTTCCTGCCATGTATCTTCCTGCTTATTTAATACATTCAATTCATCAAAACTCATAAGGGACTTTTTCAGTTTATCAACCTTGGCCTGATGTTCTGCTACTTGCTTTTGCACACGCTTCTCTGCAGCAGATTGCTTGGCTGCAGCCGATTCTTGTGCCCTCGTGGTTTTTTCTGCCGCCAACTCTTGCACCCTTGCGGATTTCGCAGCCGCCGCTTCCGCAGCGGCGGCCTGCTTTTGCTGTACCTGCAGCGCATTATTACCGGACTGACTGATGGTTTTCGCATAATCCACCTGTGCTCTTTTCGCCACAGTAATATACTTTTTCCCATTCAGAGCGGCAAAGAACATGCCTATTTTCTGTAGTACGCCCGCAATCGCATTACTCAAGACTGTAAAGGCAGGTGTAAGTGCCTGCACGATTGGATATACAGCCGATGCAAAACTGTTTTTCAGATAAAGTCCGTTGGCTGCCAAGGCAGACATCGTTGCATTGGCCTGTCCGCTTGCCAGCGCCATATTCTGGAATCCCTCTGCAATAGACTTAGCCACAAATGAAACGCCCTGATACAAAACCATACTTAGCATCATGGACTTGACCATGCGACCAAAATATCCACTGCTGCGCCCGGCGCTTTGCAAGTGAGAGCCAGCTGTTCTGGCGCTTCTCCCCAGCCTTTCCGTTTCGGGTGCCGCCGAGGATGCAGCGCTTCCCACCTCTGCCATTTGCGCTTTTGTCTCAGCAAGGCGTTCATTCAGTGGGGCCATCTGTGCATTTAAGGAGTCAAGCTGTTCTTTATATTTTTGAAATCCCGGATCTCTTTCAAAGGTTGATGCAATGTCATCTTGAGATACTCCCTTGGGGAATACTCCAGAATATTTACCATAGAGATAATCGTCCCGCGCCTGCTGAATATTTGCAAACCGGCCGCTTAATTCTTGAATCTTTGTCTGTGTTCGCTCAACTTCAGACTGCAGCTTTTTGAGGTTTCCCTGTGCCTTATTGGTGGAAACATTCACTTCCGGCATTTTCTTTGGCTGAATATCCGAGATGCTCTTTTTCAGCTTGTCAATCTTGTCACGGACGCCCTGCGTCTTTGCAGATATAACAATCTGCAGTTCCTCAACTGTCATGCCGCTTCACCTCCCTCTGATGGTTAAATTGCTCTGCATAGCGTGCAAAGTTTGACTTGCTCTGCTTCCAGCCTGCATCTGGGAATAAATCCGGATAAACATCATTCAGATTTTTGGGGAATTTCTTCGGGTCGTTGTACCCTATAGAAATCATTGACGCAAGCCGGTAATCCATCTGCGCCCTAAACTGTGCCTGCTCCTGATAGTCCAGCTTTTTGCGGCGGTTATAAGCATTGATTTCTTCCGATACCTCTACACACGTCATACGCCAAAACTGTTCAATTGGAATGCCTATGGAAAGCGCATTCTGCTGCAGGTCGGATATGTAATCCGTTAGATTGTCATATCGTTTTCTGCCGCCGGACTTTCCACGTTTTTTGCGTCGTCCTCTGTATCTTCAGTATCGCCAATACCAATCTGTGCCAGTAACTGCATGAGAATATTCGAAATTTTTTCTACATTGCCGCCACCCGCAAGGTAATCATCATATAAATCACAGACTTCGCGCAAATTCATTCCGTGATGGTACTTCTGCAGACCGCCCCACAGCATACCGACAATGACACGGGAATCCATCAAATGGTTAAGGGCCTCTGTCGCACCCATACCGAGCTGTTTTTCAACCTGCATTGCATTGAAAGTTGTCATGCGCAGGCGGTAGTCTTTCCCATTTACGTTCCAGATAATATAAGGTTTTGTCATGATAAATAAGCTCCTTTTAAGTTAAAAAGTTATGGTTTAATGAACGTGAAACGGATTTAAGAGCCCGTTCCAGCTGATTCAACAATATCCGTGATATTGCTGTTAATCATCATTTTGGCTTTGAATTGCAGGGCATCACCGGTGCCGCCGCCTGTGCGGGTAGTGCTGACATAAGCGGAAAATTCAAATCCCGTGTGGTCAGGATAAATCAATTTGAACCACTTGACCTGCCGTGCCAGTTCAGCAGCACGCAGAGCCTTGTAAGAGTTCATCAGCATATCACCAGTTGTTGGTTCTGTCGCTGTGTCGTCATTGAAGAAATCAAATTCCGGTTCGCCCAAGTCCATGATGCCCGGAATATTGCGTTTATTCTTGTCCTGCAAATTTGTAACGTCTATTTTGTCGGCTTCAGACGACATATCCGGCACCTTATTCATGCCGTAAAGTTTCTTATAGGTCCCATCTGCTGTGTCCGACATAGACAGGTAGGTACCCAATACTGCAGTTTCTGCCATTGTTAAAAACCTCCTCGGTAAATTGTTTTTGTTTTGTTGTCTACCCAGCCGGTAAAGCCCATCATGTACCGATGTAACCCGCTGGGGTCCTTCATCAATTTTCCGGCCACGCGGGTAAAGCCAGCCGAAATCATCGTATCACTGACTGTCTCTGCCAGCTTTACACAGCGTTCCGGGGTGCTGCCATTCTCTGCCGTGTCCCATACATCAAGCTGGCACTCATAGCGTGAGTAGCGCTCTTTACTGTTGAGGATGGCGGCAGCGGTATTGCCAATCTCAGAGAGTGAAACATAAGGGAACTCCGAATTCACCTCTGGAAAGGCCAGCTGCACTGTGCAAATATCTTTCAGCACAGCTGCCACTTCTTTGTTCATATCCATCATTTCAAATGGTTCACGTCCTCTTTAATGGACTCCTTCACGGCGTCCACAGCTTTGTCCTTGTTTTCGGCAAATGCTGTGCGCATGAAGGGCTGCGGCGGCTGGCCGTGAGAGGTGTGCCAGCTGCCCTCTGCGTCCTGATACCGCCATGACTTTTTCGTTGTGTGTGGAACGGAGGGGTCGCCTTTCGGACCGGTTCCGTATTCCACAAAAACAGCGTGGCCGCAGTTGGTTCCGACCGTTACGGTCTGTG
>ENA-UOOR01004589-UOOR01004589.1-fermentation-metagenome-genome-assembly--contig:-NODE-4589-length-10883-cov-2.097433_pt1 | contig 10883 bp, 8 predicted proteins | sample MGYA00245780_ERZ724029 | MGnify/ENA primary metagenome ERZ724029 (study PRJEB28704, sample SAMN03018315) | fermentation metagenome | biome: anthropogenic terrestrial biome; feature: soil; material... | reverse complement strand
ACCCCGGGCACATCCTTCCAGATTGTAACTTCCTTAGCATCCATTGAATAGGCGATAATGGAGGCAGTATAATCCGAGCCTTCACGACCAAGCGTGGTAGTCAGATTATTGATTGTACCACCCAAAAATCCCTGAGTAAGGAACAGACCCTTGCCATCAAAGGCCTTTCTAATCAACCTTGGAGTCAGCTCCCAGTCAACATTAGCATCCCTGTACAGATCATCGGTTTTGAGCGCAGTTCTGACGTCCACCCATTTGTTGGCCAAGCCGTCGGCTGCCCAGTACTCTGAAATAATCTTTGTGGAAAACAACTCCCCAAACGATACTATACGGTCATACTCATAGTCATAATGCATCGAAGGTTCCTGGGAAATAATACCCTTCAATGACCTTGCAAGGTCATTGAACCCCATGCAGGCATCCCCATCTCCAAATAGGTCTTTTATTATATTCCTGTGATAGGCAATTACATTTTCGTAGGCACCAAGTGCCTCTTCCTGTTTCTTCTCAAAAAAACTTCGATGTAGCTCCTCAAGAGCGTTTGTCATCTTGCCCATTGCCGAAATAACCGTAATCAACGGCTGCTCGGTCTTCCTTATTATTGATGTGACATTGCGTACTCCATCTGCATCTTTTACTGATGCACCTCCAAATTTGTAAACTCTTATCATACAAGCAGTACTATTATCTCTCTTAACGCTCTTTAAGCTTTATGAAGCTGCAAAATAAATCTATTTACTACCAAAATCCTTACTTTTGCAAAAAAAAGATGAGTTTGACGAAGGCCTTGTTGCAGAAGTATAAAGATCACCCCAATTACAACGAGTTTTTAAAATGGCTAAAAAGCCCCTCCCAGCCCATACATATTAAAGGACTTGCTGGATCCTCTCCCACCCTCTTAGTATCTGCATTGAAGGACCTACGCCCACAGCTTGTGATTACTCCCGACAAGGAAAGTGCGGGTTATTTCTACTATGACCTGGCCCAGATCAATGGTGAAGACTCGGTGTTCTTCCTGCCCTCGTCATACAAGCGCTCTCCCGAGTTTGGCCACCCCGACAGCAGCCAGATGATACTTCGTACCGAAGCCCTGCAAAAGCTTCGTGAGGCTGGTCCCGGCTCTTTTATCGTCACATACACTGAGGCCCTTGTGGAAAAGGTGCCCGGCTCATCTGTAATTCAGCAGCAAACCCTCAGAATCAATAAAAACGAAAAGACCGATCTATATTTTGTAGCCGACTTCCTCAAGGAGCTAGGCTTCCAGCGCACCGACTTCGTATATGAGCCGGGCAGCTACTCAGTGCGCGGATCGATACTCGACGTATACAGCTTTTCCCACGAAGACCCCTTCCGTATCGACTTCTTTGGCGACGAGGTCGAGAGCATCCGCTCCTTCGACATCGAGACCCAGCTGTCAAAGGAGGACTTTGATACAATCACCATTATCCCCGACCTGACAGCCGACAATACCGAGGATTACCTGCCCTTAAGCCAGGCCCTTGGCGATGACTTTCTGATATGGATTGACTCGCCTGTGCTAATCAGGGATCAGATGAACCGTATTGTACAAAAGGTAGATGAAAGAAATGCATCAGCACCACGGGAAGATCTTGCCGAACTGAAAATACCTGCTTCAGGTCAATTGGCCGACGGCGGCCAATTGTTTGCCGGCCTGCTAAGCCGACCGATGGCCATACTCAATACAGCCCATGGGTTTCAACCGGGTTGCATACTTACTTTCAACTGTTCACCCCAGCCTTCATTCCGCAAGAACTTCGAACTTGTAGAAAAGGACATTCAGCAGCTTCTGCAGGACCTATGCAGGGCGATAGTCCTCTCTGACAATGACCGTCAGCTTGAGCGCCTTCGTCAGATCTTCAACGACAGGGCTTCCAATATCGAGTACGAGGAACTCAACAAAGCCCTTCACGAAGGCTTTGTAGATCATGACCTGAGACTCTGTATCTATACCGATCACCAAATCTTTGACCGTTATCATAAATTTACTCTCCGCACTGACAAGGCACGTGCTGCCCGTCAGGCTATATCGCTCAGGGAACTTACCCGCCTCAATCCGGGCGACTACGTGGTGCATATAGACCATGGTATCGGTCGCTTCGGGGGACTGGTAACCATCGAGGAAAATGGAGTCAAGCAGGAGGCTATTCAGCTAATATACAGGGACAATGACGTACTGCTTGTAAATATCCACTCGCTACACAGGATAAGCAAGTACAAGGGCGGAGAAGGTGAGCCTCCAAAGGTGCATAAGCTGGGCCATTCAGCATGGGCCCGCATGAAGGAAAAGACCAGCAAGAAGGTCAAGGATATAGCCCGTGAACTAATAGCCCTGTATGCCCGTCGTAAGGCAGAACCGGGTTATGCTTTCTCGCCCGATTCCTATATGCAGACTGAGCTGGAGGCTTCCTTTATCTATGAGGACACTCCCGACCAGTACAAGGCAACCCGCGATGTCAAGCAGGATATGGAGTCGCCCAATCCTATGGACAGACTGGTCTGCGGTGATGTGGGCTTTGGTAAGACCGAGATTGCTATCAGGGCTGCCTTCAAGGCAGCAAGCGACAATAAGCAGGTTGCAGTGCTGGTACCAACAACCATCCTTGCCTTTCAGCACTACCGCACCTTCAGGGATAGACTCGCTGACTTCCCGGTGCGTATAGAATATATAAGCCGTCTGCGTAAGACCTCTGAAATCAGGGAGATACTCAGAGACACTCAGGAAGGTAAGGTTGATATCCTTATTGGCACCCACCGTCTGATAGGCAAGGATGTGCAGTTCAAAGACCTGGGACTGCTTATCGTGGATGAGGAGCAACGCTTTGGCGTTGCGGTCAAGGACAAACTCAAAAGCCTCAAGGTCAACGTTGACACCTTGACTCTCAGTGCTACACCTATTCCACGTACACTGCAGTTTTCACTTATGGGAGCCCGGGACCTATCTATACTCAACACTCCGCCGGCAAACCGTTATCCGATTTTTACCGAACTCCACAGCTTTAACGAAGATATTATTAAGGAAGCCATCAGTTATGAAGTAGAGCGTGGTGGACAGGTCTTCTTTATCAACAACAGGATATACAACATAGAGGAAATAGAGATGCTTATCAACCGCATCCTGCCTAAGGTCAGAACAGTAGTGGCGCACGGCAGGATGGACGGACCAACCCTTGAAAAGATAATGCTCGACTTTATGGACGGGGACTTCGACGTGCTGATAGCAACCAGCATTATTGAGTCAGGTCTCGATATTCCAAATGCCAATACTATCATTATAAATAATGCGCATCAGTTTGGCCTTAGCGAATTGCACCAGCTCAGGGGTCGTGTGGGACGTTCCAACAAAAAGGCCTTCTGCTACCTGCTTGCACCACCACTAAGTAGCCTAACCAATGATGCACGAAGGAGGCTCAAGATCCTTGAGGAATACTCTGACCTGGGCAGCGGCTTTCAGATTGCTATGCAGGACCTCGACATAAGAGGTGCAGGTAACCTGCTCGGGGGCGAGCAAAGCGGTTTTATAGCCGACATAGGTTATGAAACCTATCAAAGGATACTTGAAGAAGCACTGCTCGAACTGCGTGAGACTGAGTTTCCAGAACTTAAACAAGCAACTACCGGAACTACCCAGAACGGCAGGGGGAAATATGTCAACGACTGTATAATTGAGACAGATGAAGACCTCAGATTCCCCGAGACTTATATCTCCAACACGGCAGAAAGAATGACCCTGTACAGGGAACTTGACAATATTAAGGAAGAGTACCGCCTTGATGAGTTCCGTAAAAACCTCGAGGACAGGTTTGGTACCCTCCCTCAACAGGCTGACTGCCTGATAGAGGTGGTAAGGATGAGGATTGCAGCCATCAATCTGGGAATAGAAAAGTTGACATACAAGAACAAAGCGCTCAGAATCAACTTTGTTAGCAATCCGGAATCGCCATTCTACAAGTCACAAATCTTTGGAGCTATCCTGGTATGGATACAGCAACATCCAAAGGATATAAGGATTGAAGAAAAAGAAGGAAGACTCAGAATGATAGTACCAAAGATGCTATCGCTAAACGATTGCATCGGCCTTATTCGTGCGCTTGAGGCTGAAACGAATCATTCAGAAACAGTTGAAGGGCATCTTTCCCATTAAAGCAGATCCATGAGCCTTTAATATCAGTTTCGATAGTACCGCCGTGCAGACCTTTCATATTGACAAGGCATCTGCCCGGCAGTTTGCCATTTTGTGCATCAGGCGCAATAAAGCTTTCAAAACGGTCTCTGTGGTCGGGCTCTACAAAATCAAGGAAGGGCAAGCCCATCATGTCCTCAATATAGTGAGTATGGAAAAAGTCAAGCGCTTCATTGTTGAGGTAAAGTATCTTACCATCCTGAATTATCACAATAGGTACAGGAGCATCAGAGATAAATTTGCGGAAGCCTTCTTCCTTGCGCTTCTGGTCTATAACGGCTTTATGCTTGTAGTAAGCCAGTTCGATAGAAATCTCCAGCTCCTTGCGCTGCACCGGTTTGACAAGATAACCGTAAGAATTGGAGATAATAGCCCTTTCTACAACTGATGAGCTGGTATCGCTCGAGATAAAAATAACCGGTATCTCTAGTTCCCTCTGAATCTTCTCTGCAGCCTGTATTCCATCCATCTCACCTTCAAGGTGAATATCCATCAGAACTACATTTGGTTCGAGAGAATTGCAAAGTTCAACAGCTTCCACACCACTCCTGCAACGACCAACAACTTCAAAACCCATGTCTTTTATAAACAATGCAAATATTGCAGCAAGAAATTTGTCGTCTTCAACTATTAGAACTTTGCGCATACCGGATTTGTTAAAAATGAGTAGAAATATTAAATACTTAACACTAAATTTGGCAAGCTATTTTATCTCGGAAGCTGCAAAATAATGGAATTTTTGACCAAGAGAAGCTTATTGCCGTTGATTCAACTTCTCATAGTGACCAAAGAAAACTGGTTTCTGTAATAGAGCAATTTAGCCCTGAATTAGCCATTATTTCATCAGTTACATCTGATGATGACCACTCTCTGATACTTGACAGAATAGCGCAGACCATTATTCTTGACAGCAATACTCCTCTCCCTTTCATCAATGAGTATGAGACACCTGAGACCCTGGGCAGAGACCGAATAGCTCTTGCAGCCGGAGTGACTTACCTGTGTCCGGGGAGATCAGTACTTGCAATTGACGCTGGTACTGCTATCACCTATGATGTAGTTATCGACGGTAATATATATATAGGTGGAAATATTTCTCCCGGTATGATGATGCGCTTCAAGGCCCTCAACGCCTTTACCGGAAGGCTTCCGCTGGTTTCCAGCGATGACTTCAGAGATCTTATTGGTAAGACTACACACCAGGCTATAGCCTCCGGCGTAATAAATGGAATAGTTTTTGAGATGGAAGGTTATCGCAGGATGGTAGAGCAAGAATGGGGTATCACAGACTGTTTCATAACAGGTGGAGACTCAGATTTTTTTGCAGGAAAGCTAAAAAAACCCATCTTTGCAAATCAAAATTTAGTATTGTTTGGACTTAACCGAATACTGGAATATAATGCATAAGACACTTAAATTCCTGATTGCAGGATTGGTAATGCTTTCATCCGTTAGTGTTACGTATTCACAAAAAAGAACGGCATCACCTTTTTCCCGTTATGGCCTCGGTGAACTGAATTATCAGGGATTTGGGCGAAATAACGCTATGGGTGGTACCGGTATTGGTGTCAGAAGTCCTCTTTACCTCAATTCTATGAACCCTGCCACGTATTCGGCAGGCGATTCTCTTGCATTCTTGTTTGATACAGGATTAGAGACCAAGATACAGAATTTCAAGACCAGCAATGGTTCACAAAGATTCTCCGATGTCAACTTCGACTATTTCGCAATGGGTTTTTCTCTTGGGAAAAGAGGTGGTATGATTATCGGTCTTAAACCTGCTTCCAATGCTGGATACCTTTTCGAATCAAAACAGGTAACAAATGGTGAGTCCTCAGTAATGCACATGGAGGGAAGTGGAAATATTTCCAACCTGTACGGAGGTATTGCATATGATATTATGCCAAACCTGTCTGTTGGCCTTAACGCCAACATATGGTTTGGCGAACTTAACCACACTGCCATCCATGAGTTTGCCGATGACGACAACTCGTATTTGTATGGTATAAGAACCAAACATCATCTGGCCGATTTAATTCTGGATTTTGGAGCTCAATACACCAAAAAAATTGATGAAGAAAGATCTCTTGTCTTTGGTGCAGTTTTCAGACCTGAAACAAATGTTAAGGGTGAGTCCTCTCTTTTTATAGCACGCGGCCTTAGTTTTTAAGGAAAACGAATGGACAAAGAGTGCATTTCAATTCCCGATGAAAGTAGGTATTGGTGCTTCATACAACATTGTTGACAAGCTGACACTTGCTGCAGATGCGAGCTTTGAAAACTGGGCCGAATCAAAATTCCCTGATGAGAATACTGAAACTGCAAATGTTACATTTGTGGGCCTGGGTGCTGAATATATCCCCAATTACAGGTCACCCAGAAAGTATTATGAAATAGTCAGATATAGGGCTGGAATCAACTACAGAGAGAACTATATTAAGCTTGATGGACAACAGGTCAAAGGTTATGGCATAAGTTTTGGACTAGGTCTTCCGCTGGGAAGAACCAAGACAACGGTCAACATAGGTTATGAATTCACTGCACTGGGTACAGGCAACAGTAGCCAGCTTAAAGAAAGAGTCAACAGACTTAGTCTTAGTTTCACTATGCATGAATCCTGGTTCTTCAAACGACAGTTTGATTAATATAATGGAACATTTATATCACTATATAAGTAAAAAGAAAGTTATCTGAGGTGTAATAACCATAAAAACAAGTTGAGATGAGAGTTTTTAAATTATTTATTATCGGATTATTCGTGTCCATGGCTTGTGCACACGCACAAACCGGTAGGGATTCCAAAACCAAGTATGGAATTGGAGAGGATAGTATTCGCTGTGTCACGAATTTATCACTTTACAACGAAGATTTTAAGAACAAGAACTACGAAACAGCATTCCCAGCATGGGAAATAGCGTTCAATGAATGTCCGGCTGCTACTGTTAATATCTATATCGACGGTATAGTAATGCTCAAGGACAAGATTGCCAAGAACCGTGATGCAGCTAAATTTGAAGAGCTTTATCAATATCTGATGAAGGTTCATGACCAAAGAATCCAATTCTTCGGTGACCACCCACGTAACCCTGCTGCTGCCATCAAAGGCGCAAAGGCTATAGATATGCTTAACTACAAGCGTGATAACGCTGCCATAGTTGAAGAAGCTTATCAACTGCTGAAGGAGTCTGTTACCGGTCTGAAACAGGCATCGCAACCTGCATACCTGGCAACTTACATGAGTACAGCTGTCAATATGTATGAAATGGGTAAAATCAATGCAGAAACTGTAATTGACATTTACTCAACATTAAGTGAATATCTTGATGCAAACCTTAAGGATAAAGCAAAGTCTGCTGCTCAACTTGAAATTTACGATCAAGTAAAGGGTGGTGTTGAAGCCCTTTTTGCAAAGAGTGGTGTTGCTACCTGCGATGTTATCGTAAAGATTTATCAACCACAACTGGAAGACAACAAATTTGACCTTGCATGGCTTAAACGAGTTAGCCAAATGCTTGTAAGAGCTTCCTGTGATGACGCCCTTCTTTACAAGGTATCCGAATATCAGCACAACATTGAGCCATCAAGTGCATCTGCTTATGGTCTTGCTAGAATGTACCTGAAAGCTGATGATGTAACAAAGGCTTTGAAATTCTTAAATGAGGCTGTTGAACTGGCTGATGACAACAAGCAAAAGGCTGATTATCTGTACCAAATCGGTATGATTCACCTGTCCAATGAAAGATTTGTTCAAGCAAGAAGCTTTGCTCTAAGGGCTATAGAAGCTCGTCCGGAATGGGGTATGCCATACATGCTTATCGGCCAGGCCTATGCACTGTCAGCCAACTCAATCGGTAGTACTGAAGTTGAAAAGAAATCAGCTTACTGGGCTGCTGTTGACAAGTTTATGAAGGCTAAGTCTGTTGACCCAAGTATAGCTGATGCTGCCAATGAAGCCATCAGAACTTATTCTGCTCACTTCCCTCCAATTAACGAAGTATTCTTCGAAAACCTTGAAGAAGGCCAAACCTATGAAGTTGGAGGATGGATCAACGAAAGAACAACTGTAAGAGCTAGAAAATAGATAAAACGGTGTTTCGGTTGAAACATAAACACATAAACATTAGGCTTTTTAAAACAACGGCAGGCAGTATTACCATACTGCTTGCCGCTGCTTTTTTCTCATGTAAGCCCAATAAGGCTGAGGAAATCAAGGAGCTTACAAATAAGGAGGAACTTCCAAGTCTGATACTTAAAGATCTTACTTCCATAGTTAGTGACTCAGGTCGTGTAAAGTATCGTTTCATTACTCCTGAGATGGCTCAGTATGATCAGCGCAGCGAACCAGTTGTAGATTTCCCCAATGGTCTGCACCTCTATGTTTACAATGTAAATGAGGAAATTGAGGCTCAGGTGAGATGCAACTATGCTATTTATCACCAGAATGAAGAACTCTGGGAACTACGTAAGGATGTTGAGGCAGTCAATACCAATGGTGATGTAATCAACACCGAACTAATGTTTTGGGACACCCGAAACAAAAAGGTCTATTCAGATCAGTTTATCAAGATCAGCACAGATAGTGAGATTATCACAGGTCGTGGGTTTGAGTCCGACGACAGACTTGAAAACTACAAAATACTTAACATCAGTGGCATACTGCATATAGACGAAGATGCCTTAGAATCAGGCAGTTCTTCCGGCAACTAATGCACATCATTCACTACAGGAGGTGATACAACATCCAAAGACATCGAAAAATCTGTATATTTATCCTGACAATAATCCGGATTTATGAGTCATATTGCCGTAATGCTTGTCGCACTTTTTATAAGTTCAATCCTTTCGGGGAGTGAGATGGCCCTGCTTGCATCCAATAAGCTGATGATAGAACTCAACAGACAGAAGTATCCGTCATACAGCAAGGTTACCGATATCTTTTATAACAATCGACACCTTTTTGTAACTACTGTCTTTGCTGGTAATGTGATTGCCCTTGCCACATTTACGATTAGCTTGGTATTTTATACTGGTCCGGAACTTATTCACCTTACCGACTCCCTCCTGCTTGTTGCAATAATACAGGTACTGCTGGCCACCTTGGTGTTCATGCTGTTTTCCAGGGTGTTGCCCAAACTTATTTTTAGATTGAACCCTTCCCGCTCTCTCAATATAATTTCAGTTCCTCTTCTTGGAATCTATGCAATCCTATATCCGATTGCAAAACCTCTTTCCGGATTTACTGACTTTCTATACCGTAAGATCAGGAAGAATGGCAATAACGGACCGGTTCCCGTCCCTGAGAGAATTAGTCTGGACCACCTTCTGATTGACTCATCCGGCAACGAGGAGAAACCTGAACCGGAACCAGAAGAAGTTAAGTTCTTCAGGAATGCACTTGATTTCTCAAGTATAAAAATCAGGGAGTGCTATGTGCCACGTACAGACCTTGAAGCTGTCGAGATAAGTGATGATATTGAGACGCTGAGAAAGATGTTTATCGAGACAGGTTTCTCCAAGATTCTGGTGTACAGAGAAACTATTGACAATATAGTTGGTTATGTTCACCTTTCTGCCCTCTTTAACAATCCTGACTCCGTACAGAGCGTAATTACACCTATCTCCGTAGTGCCGGAATCTATGACAGCCAACAAACTGCTTGAAATCTTCACCAAGGAACACAAGAGCATTGCACTTGTGGTGGATGAGTTTGGTGGCACCTCAGGAATTGTAACCCTTGAAGATATCCTGGAAGAGATCTTCGGGGAAATCAATGATGAGCACGATGTCTCAGACCTTACAGAGGTTAAGATATTCGACAATACATACAAGTTTTCGGCCCGTGCCGAGATCGATTATCTCAATGAGAAATACAACCTCAACCTACCTGTATCAGACGATTACGAAACCATTGCCGGCCTTATTTTATCACATAGTGAATCCATCCCCGGAGTAGGTGAAGAGATCATTATTGACAATATCTCAATTAAGATTCTGGAAGCCTCCAAGTCGAGGATTGATCTGGTACAGATCACCATACTTCCTGTATAATATTGCCAAATAACATAAAGAAACAGATTACGGTTTTAGAATGTACTTATACATTTTTTCGTATATTCGTAGCCGTTTTGAAAAGCTAAAATCTAATATTTATTTCTAATGGCAACTTTAGAGAAAATTCGCAGCAAAGGAGGAGTATTTGTAGCGATCTTTATAGGACTGGCCCTGGCTGCCTTTATTTTGACGGACCTTATGAGTTCAAGTCCTTCTATATTTTCCGGAAATCAGACTGAGGTTCTCAACATCAACGGTAAATCTATTGGTATAAATGAGTTTCAGAACAAGATTTCCGAAATGGAAGAGTTCAATAAGCTGAATACCGGTGCAACTGGTCTGACCGAAGAAGAGACCTACAGTCTTAGGGAACAGATCAAAGAAATGTTCATCAGTCAGGCTCTTCTTGAAGAACGCTATGAACAACTAGGAATTGCAGTTACTTCCGAAGAAGTTCTAGATATGGTCACAGGACGTAACATCCACCCTGCAATATATCAACATCCATTGTTTGCTGACCCCAGCACCGGGATTTTCGATCCACAAAGGGTAATGAGCTTCCTGCAAAACAAGAACGTAGATCCTACAGCATATTTCTACTGGATGGTAATGGAGGAACAACTGATTAATG